>JAANMW010001164.1_pt1 | contig 28675 bp, 17 predicted proteins | sample 7279671 | NCBI WGS metagenome assembly JAANMW01 (sample SAMN14094541, study PRJNA606508) | bioreactor metagenome | isolation source: A lab-scale SPAN reactor treating ammonium-rich wastewater day 247 | place: Ireland: Galway | collected 2017-09-19 | reverse complement strand
GTGGCAATGTTTCTCCATCCGCAGGGCCAGGGTCTTCAGGCCGCGCAGTGTGAGATACGCATCGAACGGCCCTGGCGTGCCCCCCGAGGCGTTTTGGTGGAACTTGATCGGTTGGAGCAACTCCGCCCGGCCGATCACCGCGCCGCCGACGCCGTCCGAATGGCCGCCGATGTACTTGGTCGTGCTGTGCAGGACGACGTCGGCCCCCAGCTTTAACGGTTGCTGCAAATAGGGCGAGGCGAACGTATTGTCGACCACGCTGATCGCCTGATGGCGGCGGGCCACCTCGGCCACGGCGGCCACGTCGATGATCTGCAGCAGCGGATTCGTCGGCGTTTCGATCCAGACCATTTTCGTCTTCGGCGTCAGCGCGGCTTCGAAATGGGCGGGGGAGGGGTCTTCCACATAGCGCGTCACCAATCCCCAAGGTTTGTAAACCCGTTCGAGAATGCGGAAGGTGCCGCCGTAGAGGTCCGCATTGGCGACGACTTCATCGCCAGGCTTCAAGCAAGCGGCGAGCACGGCGTTCGTGGCCGCCAGGCCGGAAGCGAACGCCAAACCCATCTCGCCGCCTTCCAAAGCCGCCAGGCACTGCTCCAGGGCGGTTCGCGTCGGGTTGCCGCTGCGGGAATATTCATACCCTTTATGCTGGCCCGGAGCCGCTTGGGTGTAGGTCGACGTAGCATAAATCGGAACGATCGTCGCTCCCGTCGCCGGGTCGGCCTCCTGGCCCACATGGATGGCCCGGGTGGCGAATCCCCACGAATCGCTGGCTGGTGAGGCGGTCATGACGGTTCCTTTCCCTCAAATTCAGACCCTTGGATTTCCCTGTCATCGGTTATAATGAGCATCAGGACAGGGAACAAGATGGGGCGGCGTCGGCCTGCCTCGACATGCGCCGAAACGAATCGTCCATCGAAGGAGGCTTATGTATCGGATCGTCATCACGGGAGCGACGCGCGGCCTCGGGCGCGCCCTGGCGGAACGCTTTCGCGAAGCCGGCCACGTCGTGCTGGGGTGCGGCCGCCGGGCCGACCTGGTGGAAGCACTGCGGCAAGCGTTTGGCCCGCCGCACGATTTTCAGGTCGTCGACGTGGCGAACGATCAGGCCGTGGCGCGCTGGGCAAAACAGACTCTTGCGGACCATGGTCCTCCCGATTGGCTGATCAACAACGCCGCCGTCATCCACTCCAACGCCCCCCTGTGGCAAATTCCGGTTGAGGAATTCGATCGCGTCATCGACGTGAACGTCAAGGGCGTGGTCAACGTGCTGCGCCATTTTGTGCCCGCGATGGCGAACCAAGAGCGCGGCGTCATCGTCAATTTAAGCTCCGGCTGGGGACGCAGCGTGGATGCCGAGGTCAGCGGCTACTGCGCCTCCAAATGGGCGATCGAGGGGCTGACCAAGGCGCTGGCCATGGAACTGCCCCCCGGCCTGGCCGCGGTCCCTCTCAACCCCGGCATCATCGACACCGACATGCTGCGGCAATGTTTCCACGACCAGGCCGGTCAATATCCGACCGCCGAGACTTGGAGCCGCGCGGCCGCTCCCTATATCCTTCGGCTCGGACCCAAGGACAATGGCCAATCCCGTTCCGTTCCCCGCGCCGCTTGAGATCGCCTCATGCTGAAAACCCGCCTATGGATGGGATCGCTGCTCATCGTGTTCGCCTTGGGGATCACTTGGGTCGACGGCTACCTTATGCCCGCGGCACCCATGCTGCTGCTCGCCGCGCTCCTGGCCGGCTTTTGGGCCGCGCGGGAGATCGTGGGTTTATTGCCTGGGCCGCCCCATCGCGGCCTGGCCACGGTCTGCGTGTTAGCCGTTATCCTGGCCAACTGGATCGGACCCGTGTTGCTGCTCAGTTCGCCCTGGCCCTGGGTGCTCGGCGCGACCGTGCTGGGGCTGCTTGGCTCGATGTTGTTCGAAGCCTGCCGGTTTCGCGAACCCAACGGCGTCGTGGTCCGTCTGGCTTACACCTATTGGATCGTGGGCTACCTGGGTCTGTTATCCAGTTATTTCGTGCAACTGCGCTGGCTCCCTGGGAAGGTCAGCTTGACCGCGCTGCTGCTGGCGATTTTTATCCCCAAGATGTGCGACACCTTCGCCTATTTCACCGGCCGCCTGATCGGCCGTCATCCGATGACGCCCATCCTCAGTCCAAAGAAAACGTGGGAAGGGGCCGTCGGCGGTCTGGCGGGAGCGGTCTTGACCGCCTGGGTGATCCAAACTTGGGCAGGGGAACAGGCCTGGCCGCTCGTCTGGTGGCAGGTGGTGCTCCTGGGGTTGAGCGTTGGCCTGGCGGGCATGGTCGGCGACTTGATGGAATCCATGATCAAACGGGATTGCCAGGCCAAGGACGCCTCGCAGGCCATGCCCGGCTTTGGCGGCTTGCTCGACGTCCTCGATTCGATTCTCTTTAGCGCCCCGATCATGTATGCTTGGGCGTGGGCCTTGGGGCTGACCTGACCCAACCGGGGGCGAGCGTCCCTCGTGGTTCCCCTTTTTCACTTGGCGAGAGTCTCTTCATCATGGCGGAATGGGTGTTGCAGTTCGATGATCAAGATGAAATGCTCCGCGTGCTGGGGCCGAGGGATCAGCATCTTCGCTTCATTCGCGAAGCGCTGGGCGTCCGCATCATTCCCCGGGATCGCACGCTCAACGTGGAGGGGGCGGAGGTCGCCGTTAGTCAGACCGAACGGGTCTTCACGCAGTTGCGGCAGATGGCCCGGCAGGGCGACCTGACTCCGTCGGACGTGCAGATGGTCGTCGACGTGATCAAACAGGGGGATCAACCGCATGGGCCGGATGCGTTCAAGATCGCCCAGAGCGGACGGATGGTGCGGCCCAGGACGGACGGCCAATCTCGCTACATCAGGGCCATGCGCGAACATGACATGGTTCTGTGCGTCGGTCCCGCGGGCACGGGGAAAACCTACCTGGCCGTGGCCGCCGCGGTTCAGGCCCTGAAAGCCAATCAGATCAAGCGCATCGTGCTGTGCCGGCCCGCGGTCGAGGCAGGCGAGCGTCTCGGCTATTTGCCGGGGGACATCGAGGAAAAGGTCAACCCCTATCTCCGACCCTTGCTCGACGCCCTGGAGGACATGCTCCCTCCTGAACAGGTTAAACGCTATTTGGAAAACGACATCATCGAACTCTGCCCCCTGGCCTACATGCGCGGCCGCACCCTCAATCAAGCGATCATCATCCTCGACGAAGGACAGAACACGACCATTACCCAAATGCGCATGTTCCTGACCCGCATGGGCATGAACTCGAAGGTGATCGTCACGGGCGACATCACGCAAACGGACCTGCCCCGCAACGTCAAAAGCGGCCTGACCGACGCCATTCACCGCCTGCGGCAGATCGAGAAGATTGCCGTCATTCAACTCTCTAACGCGGATATCGTTCGCAACCCCCTCGTGCAACAGATCGTGGAAGCATATCATGGGGAATGACGGCCGAATCACGCTTTGGCCATGACCTGGTGTCGAGGTAACCGTGATGGTGCGGGCTCCCTGGAATAATCCGCTCGTGGCTACGGCCTTTCAAATCCGCAATCGCCGCGGCGGCCTGTTCATGTCCACGTCGATCTACGTCGTGCTGCTGGCCATGGGATCGATGGCATGGCTTTATTATGTCAGCGTCTATGTCCCTTCGCAGCCGGGCTTGCATATTCCCTTCAATCCTCTTGTGGGGTATTTCATCGCCCTGTTCGTGATTCAATTGGCCTTGAGCAGCATGATGGCGGTGTCGCGAACGTCCGCTTCGATCAAAGCCGAGGTCGTCAACAAGACGCTCGATTTTCAGCGCATTGCCGCCCTGAGCCCCTGGGACATCATGATCGGCAAACTCTTTGGCGAAGCATCCCTGGCGTTTCTGCTCATCATCGCTTCCTTTCCTTTCGCCTTTTTCTGCTGGCTGCTCGGCATGCCGGGCTTGTCGCTCACGACCTTGGCGCTGCTCTATCTCAGCCTGTTTTCGACCAGCCTCATGTTTGGCTCATTCGGCTTGCAGAACACGCTGGTCATTCCCGCGGGAAAGGCCACGGGAGGGGGCGTGCCGGGCTTCGGCATCCTCGTGGGGCTGACCATCGCCGCTTCCTTGAACATGGCCTGGATCGGCGCTGCCGCTCCGGGCGGCGCCTGGCATGCCAAACCCTGGTCCGTGGCCTTGATCGGTCTGCTCACGCCCCTTCCGTCGCTTTATGGCATCGCCCTGGGCGACCCCTGGCAGGTGGGGCTGTCCTGGTTTCAATGGAAAATCCCTTTCCTCGTGGTCACGCCTCTGGCGCAGTTGCTTATCGCCTATCTGTGCATGTTTTCCATGGCTCGGCGCTTGGAAAATCTGGCCCAGCCTGTGTTGGATAAGCGAAGCTGCTATGCGTTTTTGCTGATCATGGACTTGATTTCCATCGGCGTGCTCGATGCGTGCAAACCCATGGGGTTGGCCTTGGGGCCGAGGTTGGCCCTGTTCTGCATCCTGCACCTGTTCTTTACCATGGTGATCGTGATCGCCGCCACGCCGACGCGGGAAATGCTCTCCACCTGGGTGTGGCGTTATCGCGGACGGCAGTCCTATTTCCTGGCCGAATGGCTGGGGGATCGTTCGCTCAACACGATGATGCTCCTGACCAGTTGTTTCATCCTTCTGGCCATGGCCTGGGGCATGATCGCCATGGCCAAGGACCCTGCGGATTGGCTTCAGGAGATCCACCTCTCCGTTGAGCGGACATTCGAGCGCTCGGCGGAACAAATCATCCCGCGCGCCCTGGGCGTGACCTGCGCGCTTTTGCTGGCGGGGGGGGCTTTGTATCAGTGCTTCCTCGTCGTGGCGGGCAAGTACGGCACCGGGGTCTTTTTCCTGGTGGTCCTGATGTCGCTCGCCATGCCCACGAGCCTGGGCATTTATTTGCATGCGCAACTGCCTGAGGCGGCCAGGGTGGAATTGCCCGAAAACCTGGGCCTGACGCTTAGCCCGCTGATTCACTTTCTGGCCTGGATGGGGCTACCCTTGGCCGTGCCTGGTCCTTGGCCGCTCATCGGCGTATCGGCCCTGGCCGGCGGATGGGCTTTGTGGATCACGTATCGGGCCATGCTGGCCATGGCGGCCAAGGTCGATCACATCCTCATCCACGAGATGAACGTCGAAGTTGGCTCTGGGAAAACGGTGCAGCCGACAACGGCATAGCCGCCCGAGTCGGACGCGCCGCTTAAGGGATCAGGTTCAACGCCCGTTCATTCGTCGACGTTCAGCTTAGCTGCGATCGCCAATTCCGTCTGCAAGGTGTCGATGGCCTTGCGCTGCGAATGCTGGGGATTGAGACAGAAAAGCTCATCCCAGGTTTCGTTCATATACCCCTTTTGCCGCACATACCAGCGGCCTTGGTCATCCCAAAGCAACGGGAACAAGGCACACTGCAGTGGTTTATAGCGATAGGCGTCGCCTTCCTGGACGCCCAGCTTGTGGAGCACGCACCCCTCATTGAAAAAGAGGCACCACCCTCCTTGCACGGGAACCAAGGGCAAACCATCCCTGGTGCGGCGCGTGACGACGCCGCTGCGCTGCACGATCTTTCGAGCCGCCGGCCGCAGCATCGGTACAATTTTAGGAATGGCCTCGCGGATGCGGTGTAATTCGTCGTCCCGCAATCCTGGTCGACCATTCTGACAACACAGTCCTTCGCATCCTCGACCATACACGCATTCGAACGTCGCTTCTTGACCATTGAGCAACGGCAACTGGACCCGTTGGTTCATAAACTTCCATCCTGGAGGAACGATCCAACCCGCACGTTCCATTGGGAATGAACGTGCCCATCCACGTCGGCCTATCCTAAGCAAGTAACCGAATAGGGCAAGCTCGATTGGCCCGTGGCAAAGAAAAAAAACTGCCGGGGCACGTCATGCGCCGGCAGGGGAATGGTTGGAACCGCAAAGGCGAAGGCAACCCTCAGGGCCTATTCGATGATGGACCAATGCACGATCGCGGGCGGCACGACCGCGGGCTGCGGCGCCAGTGGATTCGGGTCCCAGATCAGAATCCGCGCGTCCACTGGGTGGGTCATGGTGAAGATGGCCTGGAAACTGGTCGGATTGGCCGCCACCACCGTCACAAACTCCGGATTGGCGTAATTCGCCGACGGACCATCATCCACGCGGAGGATGGTTCCTGGCTGAATACCCGCCATGGGATTGGACATGTTGACAATGGACATCGACAACGTGGTCGAGAAATGGGTCGGCGTCACGATTTCGCCCGGAGGGCCGACGGCCGCGATCGGGTTCCGCGACAGCAGCGTGGGCAAGTTCGTGGGTCGGCGGCCATCGACGACGGTGTTGCCGAACAGGCCGCTCATGTCGTAATTGACCCGGCTCGTCCAATTGTCGAGCACGGTGCGGTCGACAATGGCGAACATGCGATGCCGCTTGTGCCGGCCGATGGTGCGGTCGATCTCGATGCCCAGCCGATTGTTGGTGTCCACCTCGAAATAACCCACCGTGATCCAGACGGCAAAGGTGTTGGAGCGGGTGGTGCTGTTGTTCCAAATCTTGGACAGCATCTCAAACCCGCGGTAGGGGCTGGTTTGACCCGGCAGGCCGACTTCGAAGAGCCGCATCAGCGGGTTGTTCGGATTCGTTCGCATGACCGTGTCTTCCATGCCCTGTCCCAGGGGATACTGGGCCGAGGGCGGAGCATAACCGCTGCCCATGGGCTTGAAGGGCCGAGGCTGGGCATCGCGCGAGGCGACCAGGTTGTTGAAGACGCTGGCCACGTAGTCGATGTGGATCGGCGAACCGATCAGATTCGCATAGGTCGGGGCCGAATGTGCGACCTGGTAGACGCCAGGCGTGGCGGTGGGATTGATGGCGATCACGGACACGTTTTCAGGGCCGTTAACCGGATCGTTGATTTCCAGGATCGAGCCCACGCTCAAGGACCAATGGTTGCCCGAAGCGGCTTGGCTGAAGAGGGTCGTTCCGGAGAGGTATCCCGCCACGTTGAAGTTATTCGAGGCCGCGTAGGCGCCGACCGCGGGATTGAAACCGTTGACAGGTTCGGCGTCGCACAGGGCCTTGAAGGTCCGCAGATCGTTGACTGTGTTGAGGTTGATCTTGCCAAACCGCGAACCGGTTTCATGGGTGAAGGCGAGGATCGTGCCTGGTCCCACGAGGGCGGGGTTGGGCAGATAGGCGATGAACTGACCCGGCGCGAGGGCGGGGAAGGGGCCGCCATTGTCGAGGGGTACATCCGCAATGCGCAGGCGGAATTCGGGCGGCAAGCCGAGGTCGCCGAAGGAGCCTGGATTGGCGACGAGGACGGAACCGGGTTGAACGCTGTAGGCGCCGCCGTTGGGACCGATGCCGACGGCGGGGGTGTTGGGATTCAGTTCCAGGACATAATAGGGTCGACCCGGAATCTGCACGCGCGTGGCGACTTGCAGGTAGACCGTTTGCATTTCGGTCGTGCGGTCGCGGGTCTGAATCATTTCGAAGAAGCGCTGGAACCGCGCCTGGGCGTTGTACCAGGGGACGCGGTGGGCGTGCTTCGTCGCCGAAATGGTCACGTTGGGATTAGGATGGGCAAACACGAAATCCGCCGTGAAGGTGCCGTTGACGGGGTCCGTGGATTGTACGACGACCATCTCGGGATTGCCGCCGGGCGTCAGATCGTCGATGGACAGGCGCATGCCCGGGACGATGGCCCAGGCGTGGCCGTTGGTGTAGCCGCCGAGCAAATTGGGGTTGGGAATGGCGCCCGCCACGGCGACGGTCGTCACGCCCGGTGCGGCCACGGTCGAGGTCATGATGGTCGTCGGCGTCATGAAGCCCTGGGTGAGCAGGTGCGGCGCAAATCCGGAAACGTGAAGCAATTCGCCCACGTTGGCCAATTGTCGATCCAAATGGACCAGCCAATCGAAAGGCAGAGTGAGGGTTTGCCCCACGCGGAAGGGATCGGGCAGAGGCCAGCCATCGGGGATGCCGGTGGCGGGGTTGTCGCCCGCTGCGGGCGCCGGGGGCGTTTCGATGCAGTTGTGCCGGAAGAAGGTGTGTTGCGGCTGCGTCAGGTAGGGATCAATGGCCGAAACGTCGGCATTGCGATCCGGCATCTGGCGGCGCTTCATCGTCGTCAGTCCGGCGTAGGGTTGCATCTTGCCTTGCGACCAGCGGTTGTCGAACGAGCCGGAGGTGCCGTCGTTGACCCGGCAATTCTCCATCATGTCGATGGTGAGATAGACGTTCACGGGCATGGCCGGGTTAAAGCCGGGCGTGCCGGGGATGTTGGGCGGCAGATAGGGGCAGAGCAGTCGCTGCAGCAGGACGGTGGGCGGATCCAGCGGCGTGCCGTCGGCGACGTCGAAAGTCAACTGAGGCGACGTGTAGGAGAGGTTGAAGGGAGCGGGTTCATTGTCGGTGACCGCCGCGCCCGAGGTCGGCAAGGGAGCGGGGCCGATCACGACGAAGCCTTGATTCTCGCCATAATTGCCGCGGAAGCGGTCGTTCGAGGACAGGATTTGGAAGTTCGCTCCCGGCACCGGCGTCTGGAAGATCATGGAATTGTTCGGCGCGGGGGCGACGTTGGGGTCGGCGCCAGGCTGGTAAACCTGATTGGCGTCGGTGAACTGCGGCTGACCGAGCACGTTCGTCGGATTGCGCAGCACTTGTCCCGTTGTGGCATTGGAGCGTGCGAACAACACGCGATAGACGGAATACTCGGGATTGGCCATGTTGCCGGGCATCATGAGGTATTCCGCGCTGCCGTCGTTGAGCGGATTGTAGAGCTCGATCCACATCCGCAAGTTGGTGGGCGAGCCGGGGACGATCGCGCCGCGCTCGCACAGAACTTCATTCAGGACCACGCGCGGCAACTCGGTGCCGAAGACCGTTTCCGCGGCGTACAGCGCGGTGAAGTTGGGATCGCCGGGCTGGCCGATTTCGTTGGTGATCATGCTCCAATTGAACGGCGTGGGGTAGTCGTCATTGTCGATGTAATCGACGATGTTGACCGCGATTTGCGCCAGGTAGCGCAGGGCATTGATCTGGGCCTGGTCTTGCGGCGAAGCGGGGGGCATGACCATGCCGCCGTTGAATTGGTCGTAGGCGCCGGTGGCCCGCACCAGCCGCAGATAGATTTGCCGGGCCAGGTCCTGCCGGGCGCGCTGGGCTTCGTTGAAGCCGGCCACGTCCGTGATCAGCATGCGGTTGGGAATGCCGGGGTCCGCGACGGGCAGCGGGAAGTTGGGCAGCGGCCGATTCAAATCCAGGCGCGGATAGATGTTCGAGAGGAACGAACGCCAGCCGTTATGCTCGGCGTTGTTGGGCGGCGCCGGCGGCGTGCCCAGGGTGTCGGCGGCGTGCGGGATCGGCGGTCCAACGGGGCCATAAATGGTGTTGGTACCGTAGGCGTTGTCCACTAACTGCAAGTTGTAGCTATCGGGGGCCAGCGTGGGATTGAAATAGGGCTGACCACCCATCACGGGAGGATCGGCGGCCCCGTCGAAGCGCCGCAGCCATGGCGGTCCGCCGACGCGCTCCTGGTCGACGCTGATCGTCGTGATCAGATTGCGGACCATGGGATTGTTGAAGTTGTAGGGAAGCAGCCGGCGCAAGTCGGAATTGAGCGCATCCGCGCCGGTGTCGCCGTGGCGCATCAGGGCTTCCATGTTCCAGGCGGGAAAGGCGCGATTTTGCGGCAAACCCGCGGCGGGCAGGCTCGGAATCGATGGCGAGATGAGCGGATTATAAAACGAAGGATGATTCGTGGCGCGGCCCGGACGGGAAAGCTGATCGGTCACCAGGGCGGTCGTGCCCAGCGTGCTGTGTCCCAGGTAGGTCCCATTGCGATAGAGGAACCGGGGGAAGCGATCATAGGTCAAGGCCAGGGGACTGGAGGCCATGCTGGCGAACGGTCCGCCAAACTGGGAGACCAGGAACGGATCACTTTTGACGTAATTTTGCGTCGCCTGGCCGGTGCCATCGAGGTTCATCTGCGCATAAACGTGTGCCGGCTGAAACAGGTGATGCATCAAGTAGTTATTGGGCAGCGGGCCGATGAGGCGCGGTTTGGGGTCGGTGTTATTGTTAGCCAGATCGACGCCATAGCGGCCATGCTCGGCTTCGCCGCTCACACCCGCGGCGCCGGAGGTGATCTTGCCGCCGAAGAGGTTCAACCATTCTTGTTGATAAGCCGCGGGAGTGGGCAGACCCGCGCCGAACAGGGGCGGCACCGACAGGCGGCGCAGATTGACTTCCCAATTGCCGATGCCCGCGTTGGAGCCGTGGATCAAGCCGGCCACGGGATGGAAGGCGCGGACGTTGCCCGCGGTGTTGACGTTCACGCGGTTGTCCAGGTCGGTGATGAAAAAGGCGAACAGCGGCTTGAACCGCCGGCCGGTCAAGGGGTCGGTCTGGATCGGGAAATCCAGGTCGACCCAGTAGCTGTCGTTGTTGGCGAAGATGGGACCGGCGGGCGTGTTGATCTGCGTGCGATAGCCTGGGGGCAGGTTCTTCACGTCGCCGCCCAAATCATCCGGGGCGGCGAAGTTGGGGTGATCCCAGGGGCCGGGGCGCAGGGTCATCATCCGCTTGAAGGCGGCGCCCGTGGCGCCGGTGAACAAGGCGGGATTCAAGCCCGGGGGCACATAATTGGGGTTGGACCAAAAATCCATGTAGACAGATGGATCGAAAACTGGCGGCCCGCCCGTGGAATAGATGGGCACGAAGGGGTTGAACCCGTTGGGCCAAGTCACGTTGCCGCCGAAGCTGCCGTCGCTGTTGACGATCGGTTGCGTGCCGGAGCGAACGAAGGAGCGCGCCAGGACGCGGCCGTCAGCCGTCATGGACCCGAGGTACGCGTGGTTATGGTCGGGATAGGTATACGAGGTGTTAGGAGCGCCGACGTAGAGTTCCGTCAAATTGCGCTGAGCGTTATTGGTGAGGTAATAGTGGTCCGGGGGGACCGGCGTGCCCGGCGCGGGCACGGCTGAATTGTAGAGCGGCAACGCCATGACAGCCGCCGTGGCGGCATCGGTGATCAAGGGAGACGGTCCCTGGCGATGCAGCCGGCCCGTGCCATTGTAGGGGATGTTGCCGCTGTTGCCATACATGTTGCGGACAAGGCTCTGGCCCCATAAATGGGAGTTCCGATTGCGGGTGTCGAAGAGCAACTGGCTGATGCCGTAATTGAAAAGCAGGTCCGGATCAGGCCGGGTCACGGTCTGCTCGGCCTTGTTCAAGGCGAATTGGCTGGTCGTGCTTTCGGAGAGCGTCACGAAAGCCACGGCCAAGGTGGCGAAGAGGGTGAGCATTGCCAGGACGACCAGCAGGACCACGCCGGATCGGCGGCCTCGGCTTGGACGGGATTGGCGGATCATGATTCAAACCTCGATAAGTTGTATAAATGGGCCTGAATGCCGCGGCGGGGCAATCTTCGCCCCCGGGTTCAGGAACTACATGTCCACGATGATGGTGATTTCCCTGGTCTGTTCGCTTTTCGGCTCATACACCCGGATCTTGATCTGGATCGAACTGATGGCCAGCGGCGCCACCGGGCCAATCGTTGGCGGCCCGAGCAGCACTTGCGTCGGCTGCGGCATACTCGGTTCGAGCGGCGTGGTGCCGGGCGCAGTGTTTTGCGTTCGACCATCGCGGTTCGTGCCCGTGTCGAAATAGCGGCCATTATTGGTCGGAGGCACCGGGAACGCCGGTCGCTGGTTGATGGGATTGTTCGTATTATGGGCGAAGGGCGAGTTGGGATTCCAGTTACCTGTTGGGATGAAGCCGATGTCCACATAGGCTCCACGGGTGATCACGCCACTGGGAGTCGAAAGGATCAAGGCCGTGGGGTCCCATACTTTAACGTCGAAGCTGGTCACGTTGGTGAGGAGCAAGTCGCCGCCTTCGCGGGTGCCGGCCAGGGGCTGGATGCGGCCGGCGTTGATCCCCGCCGCGTCGCGCTGATTGAAGCGCCGGGCGCGGAATTGCACGTTGGCTGGGGAGTTGATGTAGCATTGGCCGTTGCCGGCCAGGAAAGCGCTGACGTCGTTGAGCTGGAAGAAATTCGCCCCGGGCATTCCTGTGAGGAAGACCGCCTGGGTGTCGAAAAAGAAGTCGCCTTGGGAGAAGGTGTCCGGCGTCAGGAGCAACTGCCGGCGATGCAGGTTGTATGTGTTGGTGAGCAGATTCGTGGCCACGCCCGTGTTGAGGCCCGTCAGCCGGGTCGTGTCGGCCCGCAGATGATACCAGATTTCCGCCCATTGGCTGGTGTAGCGCTGGTTGTTCGGCGCATCGTAGCGGCTGGCCATGTAATTGACGCTGCCGCTGTCCAGGGCATAGAGCGGTGCATAGGCGGGGTTGACCGGGGCTGGCGTGAAGGTCGTGCCTTCGAAGAACTGCCCGGGGCTGTTGCCCGACAGGCGGACGCTAAAGCCGATTTCATCACCGACGTCGCGCGCGGAAACCCGCCCTAATAAATCCTGTCCTTCATAAATATACGTTTGCTCCGGTGTGGAAGCCGGATCGCGGTATGGCTCTTCATTGATACGCAAGAAGCCCAACTGCGGCGGCACGGCCCGGAAGGGGGCGTAAAGCGGCGCCTGGGCGGGGTCCATCTCCGACGGGATCGGCAAGCCGCTGGCGGTCAATTCGCTCAGACGCCGCTGGCCCTCGAAATGGGGCGAACTGAGGTCGCGGCGCAGGACGTCCGCGACTTGCTTGAGCCGCTGCTCCACGTCCGAGAGCGCTTTCATTTTGCTCATGGCCCACAGCCCGGTGGCGAAGGCCTCGGATAAAATCGCCATCATGAAAATGGTCAGCGCCAGGGCGACCATCATTTCAACCAGTGTCAAACCCGATCGGCGGTGCATGTCAGGCCACCTTTATGCTGTTGAGGTCTCCAAGAAACCCGCCGTCGAACGTGCCTCGACCGCGGCGGATCACCTTTTTTAATGTTGCGGCGAACGACCGTCGCTCTTTTCGATCACGTCGATGACGTTGGGCAGATAAGCCGCCTCGAAGCCGTCCGTTCGGGCCGGTCGATCCAGGATGATGCGCTGGAAATAGCGGCCGTTGGAAAACTCCACGTCGCCCACGCTGAGGATGCGATAGAAATTCCCGCCCGTGAGGCCGCCGCGCACCGGACCCGAGGCTGAAACCGGCGGCGTCCAGTTGAGCGGGAAGAACTCCGGCGGATATTTCGCCAGGAGCGCGAGCGGATCGATGGCCGCGTTGACGTTCCATTTGTCAAGGAACGGCCCAAAGACGCGGATGGAGTTGCCGACGCTGTCCGTGACCGTCGCCATCGTGGGCCGGATCAAAGTGTTGTCCAGGATCCAGTCGCCGCGCTTGAAGGCGGACGGCGTCGGCGCGGGGGCCGCAAGGCCCGTGCCCAGAAATTCGCCGACGTCGATCACGACTTCGGGGCTGCCTTGGCGAAAGACCTGAAAGCCGAAATCCTGGTGGCCGAAGTAGCGTTTCTCGCCGAAAGTGCGTTCCGCGCCGACGGCGCGCAAGCGGCGGCCGTTGTAAATGACGATCGACAGGTCGCAGATCGAGGGATCCGCGCCGCGCGGCCAGCGGCACATGTAGGCCCAGGTATAGCGGGTTTCCCAATCGATAAAATCCAGGGGCGCCGTGATTATGGGTTGACCGGTCGGATCGAAGTTGATCTCGTCTTCCTGGGCGCAGGCCCGGAGGGCTTGATCCCGGTTCTGAAGAAACGACGGCCGGACGCGCGGCAAGCCGTTGGACCCGGCGGGAAGCGGCGGCGTGAAGGGTAAATACTTGCGGGACGTCGCTACACTGGCGTCGTCCGTGCCGATGTTGAAGCCCAAGCGGAAATTGCTGCCGTCGGCCGGGAAGGCGCTGAACACGCCGATCGGATCGACGTAGACCGACGGCCAGGCGCCGTTGTAGGGATCAAACCAGGGATGCGTCCGCGCGAACGTCGGCGGATCGCGATCGTACAGCGGCGGTTCGCTGCTGGTTTGATCCATCATGATCTTGATGGATTCGTAATAAAGGGAATCCGACCGCATGTTGACCTGCCGGCCGGTGAAGGGAACGACGCGGGACATTTCCGCCTGGGCGATGGCGTTGGCCGAGGCCAGGGCCAGGCGGCTGTCTTGCATCGCCCAGCGCATGTTCGACAAGCCCACGGGAAAGAGGGCCAGGAGCGAGATCATGCCGATCGCCATCAGGAAGAGGGCGATCAGCACCTCGGTCAGCGACAGACCGCTGCGCCGAGGCCATGAAGCGGGGGTTCTCATGATACAGGTTCCTTCTCGAATAAAAACGGGCAGGCCGAATGAAGAATGATCCGGGAAATAAGGGCCCGCGGTGGTCGCGGGGCTTCATTCGCACTGCTTCATGAAACACGAACCTCATCGAAGCCGACCCGGGACCGACCCGGAGCGGCGCTGTTTCCTGTTACAAACCGCCGATGCCTTCCGCACGGCCCCGCCGGGCGTCATCCCAGGGGGTGCCGGGCAGATTTTGATTCACGCGAAAGCTGCCGATGGCTCCGGTGCGGGAATAAATCACCAGCAGCGCCTGATTGTCGGGATCGCTGCTCGCCGCCGTGGGCTGGCGATTCAGCCACGCATCGGGCGAACCCGTTGGGTGCATCCAGATATACATGAGATCCGCCGGGGCTTGAATCACCTGGCCCGATGGATTGAAGACGATGTCCACGGTGCCCGCGATGAGGGGAGCCGTGTTGAGCGCGGGGATGCCCTGCGAGATGCCGCGCATCCAGATCGTATTGTTCGTGTCCCGGTCGGCGGGGGCCGCGGGGCCGATCGCCGGGTTGGTCGCGCTGTTCAGGTCCACGACGACCTCGTTCGGCAGCTTGATGACCGGCAGATTCGGGATCGGGCGCGGTCGGCGGATGATGCGATAGTTCGGCCAGCCGTTCATCGGCGGTAAAATGTCGCGCGTGATCGGCGGCGTGACGGTTACGAAACTGGGGATCACACCGGCAGGCAAATTGACGCTGGTGATTTCATAAAGCTGACCTATGCCATTGATTTCCAACAGGTCGCCGACTTCCACCATCGGGGGCAATGACGTTGAAGGCAAACTGGGAGGCCCGACAAACGAGAAGGGCGAGTCGATATAGATCTGCCCATAATCCGTACTTCCGCCAGGAGTTATAACATGCGGATCGACGCTCGTATCGATGCCAAAAAAGCGAAAAGGACCGTAAATGCGGTTGTTGGCAGCCACCTGGTAGGGGGTGACATTCACCATGCCAGTGTACGAGGGGGGCGAAGCCATCGGGAATGTGGTATTCGGGGTGTATTGCCAGGCTGCCATGGGGAATGACTTAGGGGTTGGTCCCGCGGGATTGGGTTGATGGACCGCCCAGACCCAGCCTTCGTTGAAGTCGCCAGGCTGTTCGATGAACTGCACCCGATCGTACCAAAAAGCGGGGATGCCCGCGGCCGTCGTTTGCTGGCCGAAATTCATCGGGATCAGCCGCAAGCCGCAGGCTTTTTTCTCGGCCATGGCCCGGCCCCGCGCTTCGGCGAGCAGCCCTTGCAGCAGGGAGACGGCCCGGCTCACTTGATTGCGCTCTTGCATTCGCAGCGCCACCGGCACCAGCACGACGGCGACGATCACGATGATCGCCAGGACGAGCATCAACTCCACGAGTGTGAAGCCGGCTCGAGAGGCCGGGGCAACGGCAGGTTTATTGGACTTGGTCATAGAACACCTGATCGGTTCGGCGCGGGCGGCTGTGCCCGCGCGGGGTTATTGTTGCCCGGCCACCGCTTGCTGCAAGCGATAGCTGTCGATGTTGTCTTCCCAGGTCGCGAAGTCGCGATCCCGTCCAGCGGAGATGATCACGAACGGCGCATAAATGCGAGGGCTGCCATTGGGCCTCGGAACCAGGCTTGACGGCATGAAATACATGAACGTTTGCGTGAAGACGCTATTGAGGCCATCGGCATTGGTGGTCAGGGCTTGCGGGGGCTGCCAATATGAGCCAGGCTGCGTGCGCCAACCCAGGGAGAGCAAGTTGTCGGGATCGTCCGGGTCGGTGCCCTGGCTGTTGGGAAAGGCCAACAGGGCGCGCTGGACCAGTTGCGGATGGTACTGGCCATAGGTTCCCGAGGGCAGTCCGGGCAGATCGAACCGGGGACCGAACAGGGCCATCAAAGCCGGGTGGAACCGCGTGTCCATGTTGCCATAGCGAACGAAGACCATCGGGCTGCCCCAGGAATCCACGGGGCGGGGGTTGAGGTCGGGGCTGTTTTGCTGGACCGCGATTTCCGTGGTCGTCAATTCATCGATGAAGGTGGCGAAGGTCAGTTCGTAGATGGCGGTCAGGCACGCGGCGTTCTGCTCGGCGGCCGTCGTCGTCGTCGGGATGAGCGGCGTATTAATGGCGTTGGCGATGTTGCGCCGCTGGCGGAGCCGATTCCGGATGGCGATGGCCAGGGGATGCCCCAGGCCGCCGGCGAAACCATACGTTTGGCTTTCGACGACGTTGGCTTCGGCCTCGGCATAGCTCATCGGGAAGGACCATTTGTAGATGAATTTGGTCTTGAGCGCCAGCGAGCGGCGGGTGTTGCCGTAGCCCAGGCCGATGAACTGGGCGTTGGCCTCCCAGGCCTTGGCTTCGCTATAGACTTGCTGATAGCGGCGCTGGAAGCGGTCTTGGATTTTCCGCTGGGTGATTTCGGTGTTGCGGGTTTGCACATAGCTGTAGGACCGGAGCGCGGCGCCGACGCCCAGGACCATCATCGTCATCAAAATGCCCAGCACGATCAACAATTCGATGATCGTGAAGCCGGAGCGCGATCGAGGGGAAATGAACATGGAGCACCTAAGAGATAAAGTCCCCGATTTCCTTGTGACGCTGAGGACGTCGGGCAGCACCCTTCGTCCCATGGCGGTCGTTCGCTTGGCGGCCCGCGGCGGTCCTGCATAGGAGGCGGCGCGCGGGTATCATTGGATCATGCCGCTTCCCCGCCGATTCGAAACGGCCAAGGAAGCGGTCCAGGGGCACCATTAAGGCACCAACTTGCCATCGGCGACGTTGGTGATGTTGTCATGATCGGCGCGGTTGACCAAGTATTGCTCCGGATTGCGCGGATCGAAGCGGCCGCCCGAACCGAGCGTGCGATCCCGACCGGCGGAGATAATCTGGAAGCGGTCGGGCTTGTAAAACTGGATGTTCGAGGTGCCCGGAGAGCCGCTCGCCGTGCCTGCTTGCCAGTAGGGCGTGAAATTGCCCGTGAGCAAGGGACAATCGTAGAGGTAAACAGCGTTCGCTCCCAGGGGAGCCAGCCAGGCGGGCACCGCCGCTGGGATGCCGTTGCCCGGATCAGGGTTGAAGGAGTTGCGATAGTTGTTTTGGCTGCCATGCACGGCTGAGAAGTAGACGAACGGCATCCCGAAGCGGTCGATGTAGCAGGGGAACCAACCGCGGCTGTTGAGCTGGCCCGATGGACCCGCAGGACCGACGGCGGGATCGGCGTTCCAGCGCGACATGCCGTTGAGGGCCGGGTTGAAGTAAGAGTACATGACGCGGTCGGCGCTGAAGCCTTCGTAAAACGGCCCCAGCCGCGAGCCGGTCGTATTGACCGTGGGCCGTTGTTTATTGGTGTTGAATCCCAGGCCGTTGGAGCGATTGGCCAGGCCGTTGAGGGGGTCGGCGAAATTGATCGGGCCGTAGCGCATGCCGCCTAGCCAGAAGACGAGGGCTTCATGGCCTTCGAGCAGGAAGAATTCGTTGCTGACGCCGTTGCCATTCCAGTCGTGAATGACCGTGCCGTCCAGGACGATGCCCGGGAAAATGGCCTGGAGATATTCGACGGATTCCGCCGCCAGTTGGGCCAGTCCCGGATTAGCGGACGCGAGGTAGGGGCCGTAGCCCGAGCTAGTGTTGTTGTTGCCCTCGACGAGCAGGATGCGCGCCTTGGGGTAGCGGCCGAAGACGGATTTGAACTGTTCGCAGGCTTCGGTGAGTTTGGAGATTTCGACCGAGGTGCGCTGGTCCTCAACGCGCTGCCAGATGCGGCTGACCACGACGAGGGTCAGCGAGGCCAGGATGATGATGATGGCGATCACCACGAGAAGCTCGATCAGGGTGAACGCGGGTCGTCGTGTTGCTCGAGAAGGAATCATGGTTTCCTCGATCCAACGGATGAATGAAAAGCTGCCAGGCAAGCCGGGGGAGTCGCGTGACGTCCGAACCCGGCCGGCCCTCGATGAAACTAACGGCCGCCGCCGGGGCCGCCGGGGACGCCGCCGCCACCGCCGCCGCCAGAACTGAGTTTTTCCAGAATCGTGATCATGGGATAGAACAGGGCGATAACGATGAAGCCCACGCACACGCCCAGGAACACGACCATGAGAGGTTCAAGCAAGCTGATCAAGCTTTCCACGAGGATGTCCACTTCTTCCTCGTAGACCTGGGCGATCTTGTAGAGCATTTTGTCCAATTCGCCGGTTTCCTCGCCGACGTCCACCATGTTGACGACCATGTCGTCCACCAGCCGGCTTTCCTTGAGGGGCACGGCGATGGTTTCGCCTTCGCGGATCGATTCATAGATGCGCTGGAACATGGCCTCGAAGACGGCGTTGTTCGCGGTTTCCCGGGTGATCGACAGCGCCTCGAGGATGGGGACACCGGACGCCACCAGGGTGCCCAGGGTGCGCGTTGTGCGCGCCACCACCGTTTTTTCGATGATGCCGCCGATGACGGGGACATGGAGCCAGATCCAGTCGAGAGCGTATCTCCCCTTGGCGAACATGCGGATGATTTTCATCAAGATCCACCAGCAGAAGACGACGATGGGCGCCACCCAGAAGTAATCCACCGCGAAGGAGGAGACATCGAGGAGGAGCTTGGTGATCTGCGGCAGTTGGATGCCGAAGTCGTCGAAGATCTTTTGGAACTTCGGTACGATGAAGATCAAGATGCCCGCCAGGATGACGAGGGCGACCAGGATGACCACGACGGGGTAAACCATGGCGCCGATGATTTTGCGCTTGAGCGATTGGGCCTTTTCCTTGAAATCGGCCAGGCGCTGGAGGATGACTTCCAGCGCGCCGCCCGCTTCGCCGGCGCGGAGCATGTTGATGTAGAGCCGATCGAAGGCCTTGGGATGTTTGGCGAAGGCTTCGCTCAGAGTCGAGCCGGACTCGACGTCGTCGACCACGTCGATGAGGGCGTTTTTCAAGGCGCTGGGCTTGAGTTGGCCTTCGAGGATTTTAAGGCTCCGGAGCACGGGCAGCCCGGCGTCCTGCAGCGTGGAGAACTGCCGCGTGAAGGTGCACAAATGCTTGGTGCGGACGCCGCCGATGACGAAGGTCTTGCGTTTCTTGGCGCCGGCTTTCTTCTTGGCCTTGGCCTTCTTCTGCCCGGCCATCTCCTGGATGCGGGTCACGAAGTAGCCCATTTGGCGGATTTTTTGCTGCGCCTCATCTTCCGAGGCGGCGTCGACGGTGTCCTTGACCTCTTCGCCCGTCGTGCTCATGGCTTCGTACTTGTACGTCGGCATAAAAAACTCCCTGCTCAGGAAGCGTGACTGGAGCCGCCCTCATGAATCCGATCCGATGCGCCGCCGAGAGCCTGGAGCTGCGCCGCGGAATAAAAAGCCGGTTCTCTGGACTAAACCTCGTCCTCCATCACCGTTTCGCGGACGACTTCCTCGATGGTGGTGACGCCGTTGTAAATCGCCCGCAAGCCCGCCTCGCGGAGCGTCGACATGCCGTATTTGCGCGAGGTGTTGCGCAGTTCCTCGGTCGAAGCATTGGCGATGATCAAATCGCGGATTTCATCGTTCATCGGCATGAATTCGTAAATGCCGGTGCGGCCGCGGTGGCCCGTGTTGTTGCAGCGGTCGCAGCCTCGGCCGTAATAGAACTTCTTCCCCGCCACTTCCTGGGGGCGCAGGTTCAGCTCCATCAGCAGTTCGGGGCTTGGCTCGTATTCGCTGCGGCAATCGACGCAAATCTTCCGCACCAGCCGCTGCGCCATGACGCCCTCGAGCGTGGCCGTGATCAGATAAGGCTCCAGCCCCATGTCGCGCAGCCGGGTGATGCTGCTCGGCGCATCGTTCGTATGCAGGGTGCTGAAGACGATGTGCCCGGTGAGCGAGGCCTGGACGGCGATTTGCGCCGTTTCCAAGTCGCGGATTTCGCCGACGAGAATCTTGTCCGGATCGTGCCGCAGGATGGCCCGCAGGGCGTTGGCGAAGGTGACGCCGATGTCCGCGTTGATGGGAATTTGCACGATGCCGTCGATGTCGTATTCGACCGGGTCTTCCGTGGTGATGATTTTTTCGCTGATGTCGTTCAACTCGTTAAGGGCGGAATAGAGCGTCGTGGTCTTGCCCGCGCCGGTCGGCCCCGTGATCAGGATGATGCCGTTGGGTTTCTTGATCAGATCGCGGAAACCAGCGAGCATCTCCGATTCCATGCCGATGCGGTCCAGATCTAATTGGACGACCGTGCGGTCCAGGACGCGGATGACGACGCTTTCGCCAAACATCGTCGGCAGCACGGAGACGCGCATGTCCACCTGGTTGCCGCCGACGTTGAGCTCGATGCGGCCGTCTTGCGGCAGCCGCCGTTCGGCGATGTCGAGATTGGACATGACCTTGATGCGGCTGGCGATGGCCATGGACAGGTGGCGCGGCGGCGGCACGAGTTCGTAAAGCACGCCGTCGCAGCGGTAGCGCATTTTGTACTCTTCCTCGAACGGCTCGAAATGGATGTCGCTGGCGCGGTCCTTGATGGCCAGCAGCATGACCATGTTGAGCAGCTTGCGGACCGGGGCGGCGTCCTGCAATTCCTGAAGGCTTTCCAGGTCGATGCTGGTCTCGCGCTGCAGTTTGCCGAATTCGGGGTTGTCCTCCAATTCCTTGATGATGTCGATGATCGATTCTTGCTTGCCAGCGTAGGCCTTGGGCTGATACTCCTGCAACAGCTTCGGCGTGGACAGCACCGCCCGCACTTCCTTGACGCCGATGAAGTTGCGCAAGTCATCGAGCGCGGGCAGGTTCTGCGGTTCGGACATCACCACGGTGAGGATGTTGTCCTTGAGGCTCAAGGGGATGATTTTGTAGACCTGGGCCATGGTTTCGGGGACCAGCTTGACCGCTTCCTCCTGGAATTTGGACTCGGCGAGGTTGACGGTCTTCAGTCCGAATTGCTCAGCGAGGGCCTGGTACAACTGATCCTCGGTCACCAGGCCGCGGCTGACTGCCACCTGGCCGATCGGCAGGGCGGATTCGCGGGCTTCGTTGAGGACGTCGAACAGTTGATCTTCCTCGAGAAAACCGAGATCGACGAGCACTTGTCCCAGCTTGCGGCGGCCGCCGGAGTCCATGCCGCGCTCCACGGGTTTCTTGGCTGGCGCGGCGGGCTTCTTGGCGGCAGCCGGGGCGGGGGCCTTGGCAGGCGTCTTGCCTGGAGGCGCCGCGGCGGCGGGTTTGACCGTCCCTGGCGCAGCGGGCTTGGCCGCGGGCTTGGCCGCGCCGGGCTTCCCTGGCGCCGCGCTGGCCGGCGCCGCCGGCTTGTTGGTCGAGCCAGGGGTGGGTTTTGGATTGGGGTTCGGCGGTGAAGTGGCCATTTCGATCCTCGGTGCTGCTAGGCGATTCGTCCTGGGTAGAAGGTTAAAGTCGCGACAACATGAGACGTCGGGTTACCGGCCCGACCGGCGCACGGACGGCCGGCGGCGATCATCATCCTCGTCGTCCTCCGTCTCATCGTCGGTATCCTCGTCTTCGTCCTCGTATTCATCTTCCTCCTCTTCATCCCCGTATTCGTCTTCCTCCAACTGGCCGCGCTCCGCCAAGGCGATCTTCTGCGCCAATTCAGCGGGACGGGAGGCGCGCAAGAGGACTTCTTCCTTCTCGCAAAGCCCTTCCTTCCAGAGCTTGAACAAGCTTTCATCGAGCAGGAACATGCCGTGCTTGCGCCCGGTCTGGATGCTCGAATCGATGCGGTAGACCTTGTTTTCACGCACCAGGTTTTGGATGGCGGGCGTGACCACCATCATTTCATAGGCCGCGATGACGCCTTCCGGCTTCTTGGGCAGCAGGGCCTGGGACAAGACGCCGATGAGGGCCGTCGAAAGCTGCGTCCGGATTTGATCCTGCTGCTCCTTGGGAAACACGTCGACGATGCGGTTAATCGTCGAGGCGGCGCCGGAGGTATGCAACGTGGCAAAGACCAAGTGGCCCGTCTCAGCGGCTTCCAGCGCGGCATGGATCGTTTCCAAGTCGCGCATTTCGCCGACGAGGATCACGTCGGGGTCCATACGCAGCGCCCGCCGCAAGGCTTCCTTGAAGCTCGGCACGTCCACGCCGATTTCGCGCTGATTGACCGTGGAGCGCTTGTGCGTGTGGTAATACTCGATGGGATCTTCAATGGTGATGATGTGCCGGTCATAGTTATCATTGATGAAATTGATCATGCTCGCCAAACTGGTCGTCTTGCCTGAGCCGGTTGGCCCCGTGACCAAAAGCAATCCGCGCGGCCGAGTGATGAGCCGGCGAATCGCATCCGGCATGCGCAATTGCTCGAAAGTGAAAAATTGACTGGGGATGCGGCGGCAAACGATGCTGACGTTGCCTTTTTGCTTGAAAATGGCAACGCGGAAGCGGCATTTATCGGCGTATGCGAAGCCAAAATCCGCTCCACCCCGTTCTTGCAGCTCCTGTTGGCAGCGGTCGGGGGTGATGCTTTTCATGAGAGCCATCGTGTCGTCAGGTTCAAGAATCTTTGTCTCAAGCCGTCTTAATCGACCATGGACCCGAAGAACGGGAGGCTGGCCAACGGAAATGTGAAGATCGCTCGCCTTTAACGTGAAGACGGTTTCGAGCAATCTTTCCATCAGTACGTTGTTCACGTGAACTCCTTAATGAGGCTTAAGCGCTCTTGACGCTTTCAGCCAACCACGTGTCCAGCCTGAAGTCCTGATGGCGCAGGCTTTGCGCCATTTGTCCCATTATCCATCAGGAGGACACCCTAACCCAACAACTACACCCATTGGTCCAGGTTCGACTCGCCATTTGCCCTTAAAAAACCATAACAAATGGAAAGCCCTAAAAATTCAAGGCTTTTGAACTTGGACATTTGGTTATCTGAACTTGTCAAGACCTCTAAGCCCTTGTATCTCGATCTAGAATACCCCTTAAAATCAGTTATTGCAACTCGGCACACGCTCCATCGACTAGGAAGCTTCATGATGGCAGGTGCTCAAGACTTCTTCCAGGGTAGAGATGCCCTTTGTGGCCTTGATCACGCCATCCTCAAGGAGCGTCCTCATACCCAGCAACCTGGCCTGTCGGCGGATGACCTGGTTTGGCTCGCGTTTGAAGGTCATTTCACGGATAGCTGAATTCATTTTCATTAATTCAAAGATGCCGAGCCGACCTCGATAGCCGGTGTGGTGGCAATGGCCACAGCCTCGGCCGCGCATGAACGTCGCCTTGGCGGCTTGGTCATCGGTAATACCTGCGGCCCGGAGTTCTTTCGTGCTCGGTACATCGGGTTCCTTGCATTTAGGGCAAACGACGCGAACCAGCCGCTGGGCCATGACGGCGATGACGCTGGAGGCCACCAGGAAGGGTTGGACGCCGATGTCGATCAGACGGGTAATGGCGCTGGGGGCGTCGTTGGTATGCAAGGTGCTGAAGACCAAGTGGCCGGTCAAGGAGGCTTGAATGGCGATATCGGCGGTTTCACGGTCGCGGATTTCGCCGACAAGGATGATATTGGGAGCTTGGCGGAGCATGGCGCGAATGATGCGGGCGAAGTTGAGCCCGATGTTGTGTTTCACCTCCACCTGATTGATGCCGGGGAGGTAATATTCCACGGGATCCTCGGCCGTGATGATCTTGCGGTCGGGGCGGTTCAATTCGTTGAGGGCGGCGTAGAGCGTGGTCGTTTTCCCGGAACCCGTGGGGCCGGTGACGAGAAAAATGCCGTTGGGCCGCTTGATGATTTGTTGAAAGCGCTGGTAATCGTCGTCGGCGAAGCCCAGATCGCGGATGCCGACTTGAATGTTGGCTCGATCCAAAATGCGCATGCAGCAGGCCTGGCCATGATTGGTGGGCAGGACGCTGACGCGCAAGTCGAAATGTTTGCCTTGGAGGGCCATTTTGATGCGGCCGTCCTGGCAGCGCCGTTTCTCCGCGATGTCGATATTGCCCATAATCTTGATGCGCGACAGGATGGCGGGGAGGAGGCGGCGCGGCGGGCTGTCGCGTTCCACCAGCACGCCGTCGATGCGATAGCGCACGCGGATGCGGTCGGCAAAAGGTTCGATGTGGATGTCGCTGGCGCGCAGGGCAATGGCTTCCTGAATCATCAAGTTGACCAGGCGAACCACGGGGGCGTCGGCTTGATCCAGCTCGACTTGTTTGGCGACCGCTTCGGTTTCGGTAGTGTCGATGGCGGTATCCGTGAATTCCGCCAACATCGAGTCGACCGACTCCGTTTCGCTTTGACCGTAGTAGCGGTTGATCGATTCGATGATCTGCTCGCGCGGCGCCAACACGGGCTGAATGTCTTTATTTAGAATGAAGGTCAACTTTTGGATGGTGTCCAGGTCCATGGGATCGGACATGGCCACGCGGAGGGCGCCGTTGTCGGCGGCCATGGGCAGGATGACATTCTCGCGGGCCACGGATTCGGGCACCAGCTCGACGACCGAAGGCGGGATCGTCATGGTGGCCAGATCGACGAACTGCAGGCCGTGAAACTCCGCCAATGCCTCGATCACGTCTTGTGCGGTGCAATAACCCAACTTCACGAGGGTATCGGCCATTTTGGCCCCGGTCGAGCGCTGCACGGCTTGGGCTTCCGCCAGTTGGTCCTTGCCAATGATGCCCTTCTTCACCAGTACATCGGTGAACTCACCCGTTCGCCCTTTGCTCATGGTCAACACACTCCAAGGAAGTTCAAAACCGTTTTAGCTCGATCCAATAGCGCAAAACCCACCTTGTCGCTTCCCCTCAAGGGGCTGGCATCGCGACCAGGGGTTGGATGACAAAAAAACGCACCGACTCCATCCTAACCCCTTCCTCAGGGGCTGACAAGAAAGATATTGGCATGCCCCTGAAAACGCTCTTGCAAGTGAACCAGTTGTAGAAATGGAAGGAAACAGCCAGCCAAAGGGCGTGATGAAACCAATGGCTCGCGCAGGCATCGCCCGCCAATTGGCCGAAAGTCATTCATGCGCGGGGAAAAACCGCTCGGTTCGTGTTATCCTGGCGCAGTCCTGCCATTCAAGATGACTGATTTACATTGTCTCGATTCTGGATGCACGCAACGCCATGGACCATGACCCTGCCCCCCAGAATGGGAACTGGAATCGACCCGGATGGGTGGGGCCGCACTTCTTCTTCGATCTCAAACGGCTGGCACGCCGGGGGCGCGGTTTCGTCTTGCGCGTGGTCTATAGCTTGTTTCTGTTTGTGATCATGTCCACGATGTTTTTAATGCTTGAGAGTGCCTCCGTGGGACAAGCTTCATCGCCAAGAAATGTTGGCTCCTCCATGACCTTGGGGCAAATGTCCCGGATTGGCGAGAGCATCACGCAAATCTTGCTCTATTGGCAATGCTTGGGCATTTTGATGATCGCTCCTCCCTATTTCACCAGCGCCATCCTTGAAGAGAAAAGCAAACGGACGCTCGAGTTGCTGCTGACCACGCATGTGCGCGACCACGAAATCATCCTCGGCATCTTGGGGTCGCGGTTGGTGCATCTCCTGGGCGTCTGGTTGGCGGGGTTGCCCATTTTAGCCCTGGCCCAATCCATGGGGGGCGTCAACATCGTGCACGTCGTGGTCGTCTTTTTGGCCACCATCCTGTTCCTGATTATGGTGGGCAGCGTCAGCATCACCACCGCCGTCTTCACGCTCTCCTCCATGCAATCCCTGCTCGCGGCCTATCTCATCTGTTTGGCGCCAGTTCTCCTCGGCACCTCCTTGCTGTTGAAATGGGACGGATATGCGCAGTCGTTGATTCTGGTATTGTTGATCCTCTCCGGCACAACACTGATAACTTTGGTGATGCTGTGGTTGTCGATCAAGCGGCTCCGTCCGGAAACGCTGAGGGATTTCGCCTGGTCTGACCCGACGGACGTTAAGCCGTTGAGCTTCAAGGCCGAGCCTTTGGCCCTGCAAACGGAGTTGGTGTTTCAAGGTTTGCTCGTCGAGGAAGAAGACGTTGCTGCTGAGCCGGTGCGGTCAGCGTCCCTTCTGAGTGCCGGCGAAGGGGCTGGCCAAGTTCCCGTGGTTGAGGCTCAGCCCCTGCCAAGCCCGCCGCTGGAGGTCATCGATTATGTTCCACAAGCTGAGGCGATCGCGCCGCGGCTGGTGGAAGACGATGACGATTGGCGGGTGCATCGCCATGATTGGGACATGGAAGATCGCGATCCCTTGCCGCCCCTGGAAGGCGATCCGCTGATCTGGAAGGAAACGCATTTGACCCGGCCGACCGTGCGGCTCTTTCGGCGCAACCTGAGCATGCATTTGGCCCTGAGCATCCTTGGGGCCTATGTGATGCTGTGCTGGTTTTTCTTGATCGTCAACCATTGGACGGAGTATCGGCACGTCACGCTGGGCGCGGAAACGTTCCTGAGGGGCATCTTCTTGGCGTTCCATTTCGTGTTTGCCTTCTTCTTTTTCCTCGAAGTGGCCTTCACCACCTCGCGCACCATTGTCGAGGAGGTGGAAAAGGACACCCTTGTGAGTCTGTTAATGATCCCGGCCCGGCGGGAGTGGGTCTTGTTGTGCAAGGCGCTGTCGGCGTATCTCCGGCAGCGGGTCAAAGTCGTGATCCTGTTTGCCAATGTGCTGGCCTTGACGCTCATGGGTTCCATCGGTCCGATCGAACTCTTGCTCCATTCGACGACGCTGGCCGTGCATTTGGTGTTCATCACGACGGTGACCTTGTGGATTTCGAGCCTGGTTCGCCGCACGACCTGGGCGTTTCTGTTGACCGGACTGTTTCTGTTCGGCTTCTTCCTGCTCGCGCCGATGTTCTACTTGATCCATCCCGGCGGCCCTCATGCGCTGGTGGATTACTTCTTGATTGGCTGGAATCCTTGCCTGGCCTGGTGGGTGACGCTTGGCGACGCGAGCACGCCATGGCTGTTATCGTTGCGGATGCAGTGGATCAATTTGGCGCTCTGGACGATGCTGATTCTCAGCTTGTTGTTGTTCTTGTCGGCCAAGCGGCGTTTCCGCCGTGCATGGGAGGCGGGTTCCTCGTCTTCGAACTAACTCGGCGCTGGAAACCCCGGAGCCAGAGGGAGGGCTCAATCGAAGAGCCGATCCAAAAATGGCTCGGCCTGGGCGAGGTCGCGCAGCAGAAGATCGGGGCGAGTCGCTTCCAGTTCGGCGACAGGATGCATGCCCGTGGCCACGGCAAGGACGCGAGCGCCGATGGCACGGGCGCACTGCACGTCCAGCGGCGTGTCGCCGATCACCCAAACTTGTTCGGGTTCGATCTCGGTTTGCAAATAGCGGCGCGTGGCTTGCAGAGCGGCGCGGGCCACGTCGTCGCGATGGAGATGGTCGTCGCCAAACCCGCCGAAGGGAAAATATCGCATCAGATCGAAATGGCCGAGTTTGACCTTGGCTCCTTCGTTGAGATTTCCGGTCAAAAGGCCGAGCCGCACATCGCCATGAGCGCCCAGCCGTTCCAACAAATCGGCAATGCCCGGCAAGACGCGGCCGGTCTTCCGCGCCAATTGCAGCGGCAGTTGTTGCAGGTAGGCCTCATGGAGACGGCGGCGCGTGGCGGGGTCGTCGGGCAATTCGTGCATCCGCAGGAGATCGCAGGTGATGGCCAGGTCGGTGCGGCCGCTGTAGTCGACCGTGCCGCGCAGCTCCGTCAGGCCAAAGGTGATTTGCAGGGCCGTCTCCAGGGCCGCCTTGCCGGCGCCGCTGGTGGAGACGAGTGTGCCATCGATGTCGAACAAGCAAACCTTGGTCATGATGACTCTTCCAGGAAACGCTTGAGGGATTGCATGGCCAGGGATGCCACCTGGGGCGGGGCGATGGACCAAAGCTGGGGATTCATCAACTCCACGCTGACCGGTCCAGCGTAGGCCATGGTTCGCAAGTGTTGGAGGATCGGGGCGATGTGGAACTCGCCGTCGCCGGGCAGAACACGGTCCGCATCGCCGGCCCATTCCCGCGGCGTCCCGCTCAGGTCGGCCGCATGGACCATGAAGAGGTTGGCGGGCGTCAGCCAGGCCAGATCCTCGAACTTGCTGCATCCCGTGTAATAGTGGAACAGGTCCAGGCACAGTCCCAGGTTGGCGTCCTCGGCGTCGGCGAGCAAAGCACAGGCCGTGGGGATCGAGGCGCACCAGCGCGACGACCCGCGAAACTCCAGGGCCAGCCGAACGCCGAAACTGGCCGCCAGGGGGGCCGCTTGTTTCAAGGAAACCACGGCGCGCTGCAGGTCTTGCGGGGTGGGCTTGTCCACAACGTCGGGAACGATGATCATTGTCCCCACGCCCCATTGCTGGCACAGGGCGAGCCGCTGCTGCCATTGCTGATACTGCTCGCGCCGTTCCTGGCCCTGGGTAAGCAGCAATCCTCCCTGGTAAGCCGCGGAGACGCATTGCAGATGCGTTTCTTCGATCACTTTCCTGAGGGCCGTATCGCCATGCTTGGCCAAATGTTCCTCC
>JAANMW010001162.1_pt1 | contig 28691 bp, 33 predicted proteins | sample 7279671 | NCBI WGS metagenome assembly JAANMW01 (sample SAMN14094541, study PRJNA606508) | bioreactor metagenome | isolation source: A lab-scale SPAN reactor treating ammonium-rich wastewater day 247 | place: Ireland: Galway | collected 2017-09-19 | reverse complement strand
TGCTGCGCCACCTGTGCCGCCGTGAGACCGGCTCGACACCGCCGCAGCGGCGCCTGAACGCCGGTCTCGCGCAGCTGCTGGAGGCCGGCAGCGACCGCCAGCCGCTGCTCGCCTGGAGCGGCGGGGAGCTGCGGCGGTATCGCGGCAGCCTGTACATCCAGCCGCCGCTGCCGGCGGCGATGCCGGCAGGGGAGTTGCCGGTGCGGGCGGGTGCCAGCCTCGACTGCGGCGGTGCGGGGCGCATCAGCCTGGTGCGGGCGCGCTCCGGCGGGCTGGCAGCGCGACGGCTCGGCACCGTCCTCACGGTGCGCCAGCGCCGCGGCGGCGAGCGCCTGCGGCCGGCGGGCGAGGGCCATCGCCGCGAATTGAAGAAACTGCTGCAGGAAAGGGGCGTCGTCCCCTGGATGCGCGACCGCATCCCGCTGCTGTACGCCGGCGAGGAGCTGGTCGCAGTGGCCGGCCTGTGGATCGCCCACGAGTTCGTTGCCGCCGCGGGCGAGCGCGGCTTGCGTGTTCGCTGGGACCGGCACCCGGGCATCGACTGACGGGCATCGCCCCTGTCGATTGTCGCCACCGGACCTATCTGGTACCTTTCCTCTCCCATCTGATTGCTCTGTCGCAGCGGCCTGGGCCGGGTGAGTTCCGGGCCGGTCGCCTGCTTTTCTGGATGGGTTGCCGATGCCGCGCTATGTGTTCGTGACCGGTGGCGTAGTCTCCTCGCTGGGCAAGGGGATTACCTCGGCCTCCCTGGGCGCCATCCTCGAGGCTCGCGGCCTGAAGGTCAGCATGGTGAAGCTGGACCCGTACCTCAACGTGGATCCCGGCACCATGAGCCCGTTCCAGCACGGCGAGGTGTTCGTCACCGAGGATGGCACCGAGACGGACCTCGACCTCGGCCACTACGAGCGCTTCGTGCGCACCACGACCGGCCGCCACAGCAACTTCACAACCGGCCGCATCTACGGCAGCGTCATCGCCAAGGAACGGCGCGGCGACTACCTCGGGGCGACGGTGCAGGTCATCCCGCACATCACCGACGAGATCAAGCGCAGCATCGCGCTGGGGGCGGGGGATTCCGATATCTGCATCGTCGAGATCGGCGGCACGGTGGGCGACATCGAGTCGCTGCCGTTCCTCGAGGCCATCCGCCAGGTCGGCGTCGACCTGGGTCCGGGCCACGTGGTCTACGTGCACCTGACGCTGGTGCCGTACATCGCCACCTCGGCGGAGATCAAGACCAAGCCCACCCAGCACTCGGTGAAGGAGCTGCGCTCAATCGGCATCCAGCCCGACATCCTGGTGTGCCGCTCGGAGCAGGCGTTGCCGCCGGAGCAGCGGCGCAAGATCGCGCTGTTCACCAACGTCCAGGAGCGCGCGGTCATCTCCGCCGTGGACGTCGACGACATCTACCGCCTGCCGATGGTGTTCCGCGAACAGGGCCTGGACCAGATCATCGTCGAGCGCTTCGGCCTGCAGCTGCCGCCGGCCGACCTCAGGGAATGGGAGGCGGTGGTCGCCGCCCGCCGGCAACCCGAGGCGACGATCACCGTGGCCATGGTCGGCAAGTACGTGGACTTCCGCGATTCCTACATTTCCCTCGCCGAAGCCCTGCAGCACGCCGGCATCAGGACCCGCACCCGGGTCGACATCCGCTACGTCGAGGCCCGGGCGCTGGAAACCGCCGGCACCGGCTGCCTCGAGGACGTGGACGCGGTGCTGGTGCCCGGCGGCTTCGGTGATCGCGGCATCCAGGGCAAGATCGAGGCCGCCCGCTTCGCGCGCGAGCGCCGCGTGCCCTACCTGGGCATCTGCCTCGGGCTGCAGGTGGCGGTGATCGAGTTCGCCCGCCACGTGGCCGGGCTGCCCAAGGCACACAGCACGGAGTTCGATGCCGGTACCCCGGACCCGGTCATCGCGCTGATCACCGAATGGCAGGACCGCGACGGCAGCACCCAGGCGCGCTCGGTGCAGTCGGAACTCGGCGGCACCATGCGCCTCGGCGCCCAGGATTGCCGCCTGCAGGCCGGCACGCTGGCGCGCCGGCTGTACGGGCGCGACGTCGTCCGCGAGCGCCATCGCCACCGCTACGAGTTCAACAACCGCTACCTCGAGCGCCTGCAGGCCGCCGGACTGGTGTTCTCCGGCTTCTCGGTCGATGGCCTCGTCGAGCTGGTCGAGATCCCGGACCACCCGTGGTTCATGGCCTGCCAGTTCCACCCCGAGTTCCGCTCCAATCCGCGCGATGGCCACCCGCTGTTCCGCGGCTTCGTGCAGGCGGCGCGCGATGCCCGCGCCGGGACGCTGCCGGCCGTGGCCCAGGCATGAAGCTGCCCGATTTCCAGGCCGGGCCCGGGCAGCCGCTGTTCCTCATCGCCGGACCCTGCGTCATCGAAAGCCAGGGGCTGGTGCTGGAGGTGGCCGCCGCGCTGCGCGAGGTCACCGGGCGGCTCGGCATGCCGTTCATCTTCAAGGCTTCGTTCGACAAGGCCAACCGCTCCTCCGCCGCGAGCTTCCGTGGCCCCGGGCTGGAAGCGGGCCTGCGCGCGCTGGCCGAGGTGCGCCGGCAGCTGGGCGTGCCGGTGCTGACCGACGTCCACGAGGACACGCCGCTCGGCGAGGTCGCCGACGTGGTGGACATGCTGCAGACGCCGGCGTTCCTCTGCCGGCAGACCAATTTCATCCGCGGCGTCGCCGCCTGCGGCAAGCCGGTCAACATCAAGAAGGGCCAGTTCCTCTCGCCCTGGGAAATGGGCAACGTGGTGGCGAAGGCCCGCGAGACCGGCAACCGGCAGATCCTCGTCTGCGAGCGCGGCTTCAGCTTCGGCTACAACAACCTGGTGGCCGACATGCGCTCGCTGGTGGCGATGCGTGCCACCGGCTGCCCGGTGGTGTTCGATGCCACGCACTCGGTGCAGCTGCCCGGTGCGCGCGGCCAGGCTTCCGGTGGCCAGCGCGAGTTCATCGCGCCGCTGGCGCGTGCCGCGGTGGCCACCGGCGTGGCGGGGCTGTTCATGGAAACGCACCCGCGGCCGGCCGAGGCGCTGAGCGACGGCCCCAACGCCTGGCCCCTGCCGCTGATGGCGGAGCTGCTGGCGACGCTGGTCGAGCTGGACCGCGCGGTGAAGCGCGCGCCCTTCGTCGAGGATTCCCTTCCGGGCGGTGCCTGAGCGCCGGCCGGCTTGTCATTTGCACGGGTGAGGTCATGAGCAGGATCATCAACATACGCGGCCGCGAGATCATCGATTCCCGCGGCAATCCCACGGTCGAGGCGGATGTCGAGCTGGACGGCGGCGTGCTGGGCCGCGCCGCGGTGCCCTCCGGCGCGTCGACCGGCAGCCGCGAGGCGGTCGAGTTGCGCGACGGCGGCCGCAAACGCTACCTCGGCAAGGGCGTGCTCAAGGCGGTGGCCAACGTCAACGGCGAGATCCGCAACGCCATCACCGGGCTGGATGCCGGCGACCAGGCGGGCGTGGATGCCAGGCTGCGGGCGCTGGACGGCACCGACAACAAGTCGCGGCTGGGTGCCAACGCGCTGCTGGCCGTGTCGCTGGCGACGGCACACGCGGCGGCACGCGCGCGCGGCATGCCGCTGTTCCGCGCCCTCGGCAGCGGGCCGTACACGATGCCGGTGCCGATGATGAACATCATCAATGGCGGCGCCCATGCGGACAACAACGTCGACATCCAGGAGTTCATGATCCTGCCGGTCGGTGCACCGAGCTTCAGCGAGGCACTGCGTCATGGCACCGAGGTGTTCCATGCCCTGAAGGCCGTGCTCGCTGCCCGCAGGCTCAGCACCGCGGTGGGCGACGAGGGCGGCTTCGCGCCGAACCTGCCGTCGAACGCGGCGGCGCTCGACACCATCATGGAAGCCATCGGCAAGGCGGGCTTCCGCGCCGGCCATGACATCTTCCTCGGCCTGGATGTCGCCAGCTCCGAGTTCTTCAGGGACGGCCGCTACCATCTGGAGGGCGAGGGCCGCAGCTTCTCGCCGGCGGAGTTCTCGGGCTACCTGCGCGGCCTGGTGCAGGCCTATCCCATCGTCACCATCGAGGATGGCATGGCCGAGGGCGACTGGGATGGCTGGGAACTGCTGACCCGCGAGCTGGGCGAGCGGGTGCAGCTGGTGGGTGACGACCTGTTCGTCACCAACACCGCCATCCTCGCCGAGGGCATCCGCCGCAGGATCGCCAATGCGATCCTCATCAAGCCGAACCAGATCGGCACGCTGACCGAGACCCTCGAGGCGATAACCATGGCAGTGGAAGCCGGCTACGCGGCGGTGGTATCGCACCGCTCCGGCGAGACCGAGGACGCCACCATCGCCGACATCGCCGTGGGCACGGCGGCCACCCAGATCAAGACCGGCTCCTTGTGCCGCTCCGATCGCATGGCGAAGTACAATCAGCTGCTGCGGATCGAGGAATTGCTGGGGCCGGCGGCGCGCTACGCCGGCAGGTCCGCGTTTCCGGTGAAGCTGGGAGGCTGAGGGCATGCTGCTGCGGGTGGTCTCGATCGCGCTGGTCGCGGCACTGGGCCTCCTGCAGCTGCGCCTGTGGTTTTCCGAGGACGGCTTCCGCGGCGTCGCCCAGCTGCGCGGCCAGCTGGTGCAGCAGCGCGCCGAGAACCGCGGCCTGGCGGAGCGCAACCGGAGGCTGGAAGCCGAGGTGGCCGACCTGCGGCAGGGCTTCTCGGCGCTGGAGGAGCGGGCCCGTTCCGACCTGGGCCTGATCGGCCCCAACGAGACCTTCTACATCTTCACCGGCAAGCAGGACGCGCAGGCCCGCGACCTGGCTGCCCGCTGAGCAGGGGCGCAGGCCGGGTGCCGGGGAGACGCACGTGATCCACACCGAGAGCCGCGATGGCATCACCGCCATCAGCATCGACCGGCCGCCGGCCAATGCGCTCAACACCGAGCTGGTCTCGCGCCTGCACGATGCGCACCTGGCCGCCTGCGCGAATGGCGCGCGGGTCATCATCCTCACCGGCCGCCCGGGAATGTTCAGCGGTGGCCTCGACGTCCCGGAGCTGCTGCCGCAGCCGCGCGCGGCGGTGGAGGAGTTCTGGCTGGCGTTCTTCCGGCTGACCCGCGCGCTGGCCGTGAGCCCGGTGCCGGTGGTGGCGGCCGTGAGCGGCCACGCCCCGGCCGGCGGCGCGGTGCTGGCCATCCACTGCGATTACCGCATCGGTGCCCGCGGCAACTTCCGCATGGGCCTGAACGAGGTAGCGGTCGGCCTGCCGGTGCCCGACTGCATCATGCTCACCCTCGAGCACCTGATCGGCGCGCGGCTGGCCCAGCGGCTGGCGATGACGGCCCAGCTGGTCGGCGTGGAAGAGGCCCTGGCCGTCGGCCTGCTGGACGAAGCCGTGGAACCCGATCAGCTGATGACACGGGCCTGGGACTGGTCGCGGCAACTGGCGGGACTGCCGCCGCTGGCCATGAACCGCACGCGCATGCTGGCGCGGCGGCGCCTGGTCGACCTGCTGGAACCGCAGGCCGATGCCCGGCTGGCGACGCAGCTGTGGTTCTCGGAGGAGACCCAGGCCGGCATGCGCGCACTGGTGGCGCGGCTGGCGAAGAAGTAGGCTGCGGCGCCTAGCGGCGCAGGAGCACGTAGAGCGCACCGGTGCCGCCGTCGCGCGCGGGTGCCGAGACGAAGGCGAGGACATCGTCCCACTGGCGCAGCCAGCGGTTGACACTGAGCTTGAGCACGGGCCCGCGGGCGCCGGAGCGCAGGCCCTTGCCGTGGATGACGCGCACGCACTGCAGCCGGTCACGCAGGGCGTCTGCGAGGAACTGGCGCAATGCCTGGTGCGCCTGGTCGCTGGTCAGCCCGTGCAGGTCGATCTCGGCCTTGACGGCGTAGCGGCCGCGGCGCAGGTCGGCGAAGGCGCGGGCGGAGATGCCCGGGCGACGGAAGACGAGTTCCTCGCCGGTCTCGAGTTCGAGCTGCTCGGGCGAGCTGAGGAGCGACTCGCGCAGCACCTGGGCCTCGTCGTGGCGGCGAAAGCGCGCCCGCGGTGCAGGCGGTGCCTGGCGCAACGGCAGGCGACGCGCCTTGAGCGGGCGCGCGCCGGCCACCGCGGCGCGGAACAGCGCGGCGTCATCCGGGTCGGGGCCCTTGGGCGGTTTGCTGGTCATCGGCTGGTGGCGCGGCTGCGGAAGGAATGCATTCTTGAAGATACTGCTTAGCAACGACGACGGCTACCAGTCCGAGGGCCTGGCGACGCTGGCGCTGGCGCTGGCGGACCTGGCCGAACTCACCATCGTCGCCCCGGACCGCAACCAGAGTGGCGCGAGCCATTCGCTGACGCTGGATGCGCCGCTGCGCGTGGGGCGCACGCGCGAGGGCATCCTGTACGTCAACGGCACGCCGACGGACTGCGTGCACCTGGCCATCACCGGGCTGCTCGACCACGAGCCCGACATGGTCATCGCCGGCATCAACCACGGCGCCAACCTCGGGGACGACGTGCTGTACTCGGGCACCGTGGCGGCGGCGGTCGAGGGCCGCTTCCTCGGCCTGCCGGCCATCGCCGTCTCGCTGGCCGGCCTGTCGCCACGCCATTTCGACAGCGCCGGCCAGGCGGTGCGCATCCTGCTGCAGAAGCTGCAGCAGCAGCCGCTGCCGGCGGACACCATTCTCAACGTCAACGTCCCGGACCTGCCCTTCGGCGACATCCGCGGCTTCGAGGCCACGCGTCTCGGCTATCGCCACCGCTCCGGGCCCATGGTGGAGACCGCCGATCCGAAGGGACGCCCCGTCTTCTGGGTGGGCTCTTCCGGGCCGGGCCAGGATGCCGGCCCAGGCACCGACTTCCACGCCATCGACAACGCCCGCATCTCGGTGACGCCGCTGCAGATCGACCTGACGCGCCATGCCGCCATTGCTTCCCTGGCCGGGTGGCTCGCCCGATGAGCGGCGAGCACGGCGAGCGCGGCATCGGCATGACCTCGGCGCGCACGCGCGAGCGCCTGGTGCAGCGGCTGGCCGCCGGCGGCATCCGCGACGAAGCGGTTCTCGAACGCATCCGCGCGGTGCCGCGCCACCTGTTCATCGACGAGGCTCTCTCGAGCCGTGCCTACGAGGACAGTGCGCTGCCCATCGGCCTCGGCCAGACCATCTCGCAGCCCTACATCGTGGCGCTGATGACGCAGGCCCTGCTCGAGGGTGCCGGCGAGCGGCGGCTGGAGAAGGTGCTGGAGGTGGGCACCGGCTGCGGCTACCAGACGGCCGTGCTGGCGCCACTGGTCGGCCAGCTGTTCACCATCGAGCGCCTCGCGGGCCTGCAGCGGGCCGCGCGCCAGCGCCTGGCCGGGCTCGGCATCGGCAACGTGCGCTTTCGCCACGGCGATGGCTTCGAGGGCTGGCCGGGGCAGGCGCCGTTCGATGGCATCCTGGTCACGGCGGCGCCGGCCGAGGTGCCGGCCGCGCTCGTCGCGCAGCTCGCTCCCGGCGGCCGGCTGGTGATCCCCGTCGGCCCGGCCGGCAACCAGGAGCTGGTGCGCATCAGCCGCCAGGCGAGCGGTGTCGAGCGCGAGCACCTGTCCTGGGTGAGCTTCGTGCCGCTGCTGGAGGGCAAGGGCTGAAGCGACGCAGTGGCTTCCTCGCGGCCGCGCTGGCGGCAGGCCTGCTGGCTGGCTGTGCCGCAACCGGGCCGGACGAGCCTGGCCGCGGTGGCGACACCTACGTGGTGCAGGCCGGCGATACGCTGTTCGGCATCGCCCGGCGCTTCGGCGTCGATCACCGGGACCTCGCGCGCTGGAACCGGCTCGGCGATGGCAGCCTGATCTACCCGGGCCAGCGCCTGCGGCTGCGTCCGGCCGCCGGCAGTGCACCGGCGCCGCGCGCCGCGGACGCGGGTGTGGAGGCGGCGCCGCCCCCGGCTTCGGGCTGGCTCTGGCCGGCGAGCGGCGAGGTGCTGGGACGCTTCGGCGAGTCCACGCGCACGGCCTCCGGGATCCTCATCGGCGGACGGCCTGGCGAGCCCGTGGTTGCGGCCGCTGCCGGCGAAGTCGTCTACGCGGGCAGCGGATTGTCCGGCTATGGCCTGCTCGCCATCATCCGCCACAACGCCAGCTGGCTCACGGCCTACGGCTACAACGCTGACCTGCTGGTGCGGGAGGGCGAGCAGGTGCGCGCCGGGCAGGCCATCGGCCACATGGGCGCCGGGGCAGGATTGCCGGCGGCGCTGCATTTCGAGATCCGGCGCAATGGCGCACCGCTGGATCCTCTCGGCTACCTGCCGGCGCGCGCCGCTGGCCGGGGCGCTTCAGCTGACAAATAATGCCGCGGCGACGCGGCGGTATTCGCCAGCGAGGATATTGTAGGTGCGGCAGGCAGCGGCAGTGTTCATGATCTCGATGCCGATTCCCTGGCGCAGGATGGTGGTGGTGACATTGGGATTGGGGAACCGCTGCCGGGCGCCCGTGCCGAGCAGGATCACCTCGGGTTCGAGCGCGAGGATGGCGGCGAAGTCGGCGTCCGCCAGCTGCTCCACGGCCGGGGGATCCCAGTCGCGGATGATGCGGTCCACCGTGAGGATCAACGGCCGGCTGAAGCTCTCGGCACCGACCAGGATGGCATTGCCGGTGAATCCGCGGACGAGATGGCCGCCAGTGATGTCGGGATCGAGTTTCACGCCTGCATCCGCTGTCCGGGGAGCCGGGCCCGGCTCCGGCGGGTGGCCAGCTTAGCCGTGGTGCCTGTCATCCGCCAGCGCGAGGTGCCGGAGCCGCTCTACCGGGCGTTGCCGGCGACACTCGACCCGGTCCTGCGGCGCGTCTATGCGGCGCGGCGTGTCGCCCCGGCGGAGCTGGGCGCCACGCTGTCCGGGCTGCTGCCGGTCGGCAGCCTCGGCGGCGTCGCGGCGGCGGCGGAACGGCTGGTGTCGGTGCGTCGCCGCCAGGCGCGCGTGCTGGTGGTCGGCGATTACGATGCCGACGGCGCCACCGCCACCGCGCTGGTGGTCTCCGCCCTGCGCGGCATGGGCTTTGCCGACGTCGGCTACCTGGTGCCCAACCGTTTCGAGTTCGGCTACGGATTCTCGCCGGGTGTTGCCGATCTCGCCGCGGCCAGGCGTCCGGAGCTCATCATCACCGTGGACAACGGCGTGACCAGCGTCGAGGGCGTGGCCAGGGCCGCGGCGCATGGCATCGATGTCATCGTCACCGATCACCACCTGCCTGGCGCGGAACTGCCGGCCGCGCAGGCGATCATCAACCCGAACCTGCCGGGCGAGGCCTTTCCCGGCAAGTCCCTGTGTGGCGTCGGCGTGGCCTTCTACCTGGCCGCGGCGCTGGCGAGGGCGCTGGATGGCGCCGGGCTCGGCCGCTACGAGGCCCTGCGCCGGCCGGTGCTTGCGGCGCTGGACCTGGTGGCGCTCGGTACCGTGGCGGATCTCGTGCCGCTCGATGCCAACAACCGCATCCTCGTCGCCGAGGGCTTGCGACGCATGCGCGCCGGGGAGGCGCGGCCAGGACTCGCGGCGCTGTTTGCGGTCGCCGGGCGGGATGCGGCCACGGCCCGCAGCGCCGACCTCGGCTTCGCCATCGCTCCGCGCCTGAACGCCGCCGGCCGGCTCGACGACATGTCGCTCGGCATCGATTGCCTGCTGGCGCCCGACGCCGGCCGCGCACGCGGGCTCGCCGCCCGCCTCGATGCCCTCAATGCCGAGCGGCGCAGCCTGCAGCAGCGCATGCAGGCGCAGGCCGAGCAGCACCTGGCGGGCATCGGCCGCGACCTGCCGGGCGAGGAAGCCCCGGGCATCTGCCTCTTCGACCCGGACTGGCACGAGGGCATCGTCGGCCTGCTGGCCTCGCGGGTGAAGGAGCGCACCGGACGCCCGGTGGTGGCTTTCGCGCCCGGCGACGAGGCCGGCATCCTCAAGGGCTCGGCGCGTTCGGTGGCCGGTGTGCATGTCCGCGACGTGCTCGCCGCGGTGGCCACCCGCGGCGTGGTCCGCGAGCTGCGCTTCGGCGGACATGCCATGGCGGCGGGCCTGCGCCTGCCCGCCGACCAGCTCGACGCCTTCGCGACAGCCTGGCAGGCGGAGCTGGCCCTGGCACTGGCGGGCGTGGAAGCGGGGCAGGTGCTGTGGACCGATGGCCCGCTGTCGGCAGCGGAACTGACGGCGGAGCTGGCCGAACAGCTGCACTTTGCCGGCCCCTGGGGCCAGGGCTTCCCCGAGCCGCTGTTCGACAACGAGTTCGAGGTGCTGGACCAGCGGCTGCTGAAGGACGCGCACCTGCGGCTCAGCCTGCGCCATGCAGCGGGCGGCGAGCCGCTCGAGGCCATGGCATTCAACCGGGCGACGCCGCTGCCGGCACGGATGCGTTGCTGCTACCGCCTGGGCATCAACGACTTCGGCGGCCGCCGGCGCCGGCAGTTGGTTGTGGAACACGTGCAATGCGCTTAGCATGACGCGCCTTCCGCAACGACCCGCGCTTCCCGCATGGAAACCAGCCCGATACGCCAGCTCATCCGCGATCTCCAGGGGCGTGCCACTGCCCTACGGGGGTATCTTTGACCTCGATCGCAAGCGCGAGCGGCTGACCGAGGTCCGGGAGGCGCTGGAAGACCCCGGCGTCTGGCAGGACCCGCCCAAGGCCGAGGCCCTCGGGCGTGAACGCGCCCAGCTCGATGGCCTGGTGCGCCAGTTCGGGCGCATCGACCAGCTCCTGGCCGACAGCGCCGACCTGCTCGACATGGCCGAGGCGGAGGATGACGCGGCGGCCGTCGAAGGCGTGGCGCGCGATGTCGACACGGCGCGCCGCGAGGTCGGCCAGCTCGAGTTCCAGCGGATGTTCAGCGGGGCCCACGATGCCGACAACGCCTTCGTCGACATCCAGGCGGGGGCCGGCGGCACCGAGGCGCAGGACTGGGCGGAAATGCTGCTGCGCATGTACCTCAAGTATTGCGAGCAGAAGGGCTTCACCGTGGAGATGCTGGAGGCCTCCGCCGGCGAAGTCGCCGGCATCAAGAGCGCCACCATCCGCGTCGTCGGCGAGTACGCCTACGGCTGGCTGCGCACCGAGACCGGCGTGCACCGCCTGGTGCGCAAGTCGCCCTTCGATTCCGGAAACCGTCGCCACACCTCCTTTGCCGCCGTGTTCGTCTCTCCGGAGATCGAGGACGATATCGAGATCGAGATCAACCCCGCGGACCTGCGCGTCGATGTCTACCGCGCCAGCGGCGCCGGAGGCCAGCACGTCAACCGCACGGAGTCCGCGGTGCGCATCACGCACCTGCCCACCGGCGTGGTGGTGCAGTGCCAGAACGAGCGCTCCCAGCACAAGAACCGGTCCACGGCCATGAAGCAGCTCAAGGCCAGGCTGTATCAGCTGGAGGAGCAGAAGCGCCGCGCCGATACCCAGGCCCTCGAGGACAGCAAGGCCGATGTCGGCTGGGGCAGCCAGATCCGCTCCTACGTGCTCGACCAGTCGCGGATCAAGGACCTGCGCACCATGGTGGAGGCGGGCAACCCGGACGACATCCTCAATGGCGACCTCGACCGCTTCATCGAGGCCAGCCTGAAGCAGGGCCTGTAGCACGCCGCGCACGCGGCCACGGTGGCGACATGAGCGACGACAACCCGGACGGAACCGAACATCACCTGGTGGCCGAGCGCCGCCGCAAGCTCGAGGCGCTGCGCGCCGACGGCTTCCGCTTTCCGAACCAGCTGCGACGCACGGCACTGGCCGGGCAGATCCTCAGCACCTACGAAGGTCACGGCACCGAGGCGCTGGAGGCGGAAGCGGTGGAGGTCGCCGTCGGCGGCCGCATGATGGCCAAGCGCGTCATGGGCAAGACCAGCTTCGTGAAGGTCCAGGACCGCAGCGGCCAGATCCAGCTCTGCCTGCAGCAGGGCACACTGCCCGAGGCGGTCTACAAGGCATTCAAGGGCTGGGATATCGGTGACATCCTCTGGGCCCGGGGACAGCTGTTCCGTACCAGGACCGGCGAGGTCACGGTGCGTGTCACGCAGCTCGAGCTGCTGGTCAAGGCGTTGCGGCCGCTGCCGGAGAAGTTCCACGGCCTGACCGACCAGGAGACGCGCTACCGCCAGCGCTATCTCGACCTCATCATGAACGAGGAGTCCCGCGAGGTCTTCCGGCGCCGCTCGCAGCTCGTGCAGTTCCTGCGCAGCTACCTCGATGCCATGGAGTTCCTCGAGGTCGAGACGCCGATGATGCAGGCCATCGCGGGCGGCGCCATGGCCCGGCCCTTCGTCACCCACCACAATGCGCTGGACCGCCAGCTCTACCTGCGCATTGCCCCGGAGCTCTACCTCAAGAGATTGGTGGTGGGCGGCTTCGAGCGTGTCTACGAGCTCAACCGCAATTTCCGCAACGAGGGCATTTCCACGCAGCACAACCCCGAGTTCACCATGCTCGAGCTGTACATGGCCTACGCGGACTACCACGTGCTCATGGACATGGTCGAGCAGATGCTGCGCAGCCTGGCGGAGTGCCTGCTCGGTACCGCCACCGTGGCCTACCAGGGCCGCAACTACGACCTCGCCGCGCCGTTCCGCCGCGTGTCGATCGAGGAGCTGGTCGCCGAGTACAATCCCGGACTCGACCGCCAACAGCTGCGTGATACCGCGGCGTTGCGCGCCTGGTGCGGGAAGCTCGGCATCGCCGTGCAGCCGGGGCACGGCGCCGGCAAGCTGCTGACCGAGATCTTCGAGAAGACCGCCGAGCATCGGCTGGATGCGCCGACCTTCGTCACCGGTTTCCCCGCCGAGGTCTCGCCGCTGGCGCGCCGCAGTGACGCGGATCCCTTCCTCACCGACCGCTTCGAGCTGTTCATCCACGGCCGCGAGATCGCCAACGGCTTCTCCGAGCTGAACGATGCCGAGGATCAGGCCGAGCGTTTCCAGGCGCAGGCCAGGCAGAAGACGGCCGGGGACGAGGAGGCGATGTCCTGCGACGAGGACTACGTGGTCGCGCTGGAGTACGGCCTGCCACCCACGGCGGGACTCGGCATCGGCATCGACCGGCTGACCATGCTGATGACCGACAGCGCATCCATCCGCGACGTGCTGCTGTTCCCGCACATGCGCGAGGCCCAGGGCCAGAGCCAGGGTCAGACCTAGGCTGGCGTCGTTCCCGGTATGGCGCCGGGCACGGCGTAGGGCAGGTCCAGCTGCCGCAGCGGGCGGCGCAGCGCCGCATCGGCGAACAGCGTGCCGGCGGCGGCATCGAGGCGCACCACCGCGAGGATCTCGCTGCCCGTGGCCGTCGCCGCGGCCAGCACCACCGCACCGCACTCGCCGCCGGCAGCGGCAAACAGCGGATCGCCCGGCGCCATCGGCGGCATGCCCGAGGCGTAGCGGAACAGGCGTCGCTTCAGTCGCCCCAGGTGGCGGGTGCGGGTGATGATCTCCTGGCCCGGATAGCAGCCCTTGTCGAAGCTCACCGCACCGGCCAGGTCGAGGTTGAGCATCTGCGGGATGTAGACGCCCGTCGCCGAGTCGAGGCGGGCGAATCCGGCGCGGATATCCGCGAGCGCCCAGCCGCCTGCATCGGCGGCGGTGCCGGGCAGCGTTGCCGGCAGCTCCGGCATGGCCGCCGGCGCGGCGGCGAACAGCAGCCGCTCCGCATCCAGGCGCAGGGCATGCCAGTGCTCCGTCGCGGCGCAGCCGAGTGGCTGCCGCGGCAGCGCGCTGCCCTGCAGGTCGGCCACGGCGCCGGCCGGCACGAAGCGGCCCGCGAGGATGCCGCCGGCGATGTCGATCGTGACCTGCGAGCGCAGCACGAACAGGCGCAGGCGCCTGGCGATGGATTCGGCGAGGATTGCCGGCACCGTGAGCCAGAACGCCTCGCTCCAGGTGAAGACCTCGCCCGCGACGAGCACGCGGCCCTGAGCATCGGCCCATGCATAGCGGCTGCCGTGCCCGGCGGAAACCGGCCGGATGTCCTGCGTCAGCTGGGCTTGCAGGAAGGCGGCGCGATCACTGCCCGCGATGCGCAGGAGCTGGAGTGCGTGCAGTGGCATGGCCGGGCGGATGCCTGTCGCGGTCCTCGGTCGGGTCCACGGCTGCAGCAGCCCGTGGTGAAAAACGAGGCGCATTCTGGCACACTTTTGCGCATGCCAGCGGCTGATCCCAGACCGGACGGAGACTCCGGAGAGCCCCGGCCGGCCCGGCCGCAGGACACCCATGTGGCCGATGCCGTCGCGGCGCAGCGGACAGCGCAGCCCGGCCGGCGCGAGATCGGCGGGCCCGCAGGCCCGGAGCCCACCCGGTTCGGGGACTGGGAAAAGGGCGGCAGGTGCATCGATTTCTGAGGTGGCTGCGCCACTGACGAGTTCGCCACGCGCCGCTGCGGCTGCCGGCGTCGGGCCCACCACTGCTGGTTGCGAGCTGCCAGGGGGCAGCCGCCTGAACAGAGATGCGAGGTTAATGGCCAATGGCGCAACCTGACCGGCCCCTGTCGCCGCACCTGGGGATCTATCGCTGGCAGATCAGCAACGGTCTGTCGATCATCCATCGCATGACCGGCCTGACGCTGACGCTCGGCGCCGTGGTGCTGACGGCGTGGCTGCTGGCGGCGGCAAGCGGCCCGGACACCTACCGGTTCCTTGCCGGCCTGCTGCGGTCGCCGGTGGGCATGCTGCTGCTGCTGGGCCTGTCGTTCTGCTTTTTCTATCACCTCTGCAACGGCATCCGGCACCTGTTCTGGGATGCGGGCCATGGCTTCGAGATACCCCGCTCCAACCTCACCGGCAGGATGGCCGTGCTGGCAGCCGTCATCCTGACCGTCGTGTTCTGGATCGTGGCCCTGTCGGGCCCGGGGGGCTGAGGCATGGGCCTGCGATCACCCCTCGGGCGGGCCCTCGGCCGCGGTTCGGCAAAGTCCGGCTTCGAGCACTGGTGGGGGCAACGGCTGTCGGCGGCGGCGCTGGTGCTCCTCGGCCTGTGGTTCGCGTTCAGCCTCGCCGGCATGGGCGCCGCCGACCACGCCACGGTGGCCGCGTGGATCGCCGCCGCGCCGCACGCCATCCTGCTGATCCTGCTGGTCATGGTGCTCCTCTATCACTCGTACCTCGGCGTCACGGTCGTCATCGAGGATTACGTGCATGGGCCCGGGGCGCTGGTGCTGTCCCTGGTGCTGGCCAGGTTCGTGCATGTGGCGCTGGCCGTTGCCGGCGTCTACGCCGTCGTCAAGCTGTCGCTGGGAGCCGGGACATGAGTGGGGATTACGCCTTTACCGACCACAGCTACGACGTCGTCGTCGTGGGTGCGGGTGGTGCCGGGTTGCGGGCAACGTTCGGTCTGGTGGAAGCCGGCCTCAGCACGGCCTGCATCACCAAGGTGTTCCCGACCCGCAGCCATACCGTCGCGGCGCAGGGCGGCATCAGCGCGGCGCTCGGCAACATGGGCGAGGACGACTGGCGCTGGCACATGTACGACACCGTCAAGGGCTCCGACTGGCTCGGCGACCAGGACGCCATCGAGTACATGTGCAAGGAAGCGCCCCAGGCGGTCATCGAACTGGAACACTACGGCGTGCCGTTCTCCCGCACCGAAGAAGGCCGCATCTACCAGCGGCCGTTCGGCGGCATGACCACCCATTTCGGCAAGGGCACGGCCCAGCGCACCTGCGCGGCGGCGGACCGCACCGGTCACGCCATGCTGCACACGCTGTACCAGCAGTCGCTGAAGCACCACGCCACGTTCTTCATCGAGTACTTCGCCATCGACCTGATCATGGAAGATGGCGTATGCCGCGGCGTCGTCGCCCTGGACATGGCCACTGGCAAGCTGCACCGCTTCCGTGCGCACCGCGTGATCCTCGCCACCGGCGGCTATGGCCGGGCCTACTTCTCCTGCACCTCGGCCCACACCTGCACTGGCGACGGCAACGCCATGGTGCTGCGCGCCGGCCTGCCGCTGCAGGACATGGAGTTCGTGCAGTTCCATCCTACCGGCATCTACGGATCCGGCTGCCTGATCACCGAGGGTGCGCGGGGCGAGGGTGGCTACCTGACCAATTCCCGCGGCGAGCGCTTCATGGAGCGCTACGCACCCAACGCCAAGGACCTGGCCTCGCGCGATGTGGTGAGCCGCTCCATGACGGTGGAGATCCGCGAGGGCAGGGGCGTGGGCCCGGAGGCGGACCACATCCACCTGCATCTCGAGCACCTCGGGCCCGAGGTGATCCACGAGCGCTTGCCGGGCATCGCCGAGACGGCACGCATCTTCGCCGGCGTCGACGTGACGCGCGAGCCCATCCCGGTGTTGCCGACGGTCCACTACAACATGGGCGGCATTCCCACCAACTACCATGGCGAGATGCTGACGCTGAAGGATGGCAACCCGGATGCCGTGGTGCCCGGCCTGATGGCGGTTGGCGAGGCTGCCTGCGTCTCCGTCCATGGCGCGAACCGCCTCGGTTCGAATTCGCTGCTGGACCTGGTGGTGTTCGGTCGCGCTGCCGCCAGGCGTTGCGCCGAAACGCTCAGGGATGCCGGCCGGCCGCGGCCGCTCGCGGCCAATGCCGGTGAGCAGGCGGTGGCGCGCCTGGATCGGCTGCGCCAGGCCAATGGCAGTCGGCCTACCGCGGAAATCCGCCTGGAGATGCAGAAGATCATGCAGGGCCACGCAGCGGTATTCCGCACCGGTGACACGCTTCGTGAAGGCGTGGACAAGCTGGCCCGCACCTGCGCCTCGTTCGCCGACGTGCGCGTCAGCGACCGCAGCCTGATCTGGAACACCGACCTGGTCGAGACGCTGGAGCTGGAGAACCTGCTTGACCAGGCGATGGTGACGATCACCGCGGCGGCAAACCGCGAGGAGAGCCGGGGTGCCCACGCGCGCGAGGATTTTCCCCAGCGGGACGACGTCAAGTGGATGAAGCACACGCTGGCGTGGCTGGACGGCAACGGCAAGGTACGCATCGACTACCGGCCGGTGCACCTGCAGACGCTGACCAGCGATGTCGAACCCGTGCCGCCCAAGGCGCGCGTCTACTGAACTGACTGACAAGGACGACCGATGGCCGAGTTCACGCTGCCAGCGAACTCCCGCGTCCAGCCCGGGCGCGAGCACAAGGCGCCCGCCGGCGCAACGCGGGTACGCAAGTTCCGCATCTATCGCTACGACCCCGCGGCCGGCGGCAATCCCCGCCTGGACTCCTACGAGGTGGATCTCGACCGCTGCGGCCCGATGGTCCTCGACGCCCTCATCAAGATCAAGAACGAGATCGATCCGACGCTGACGTTCCGCCGCTCCTGCCGCGAGGGCATCTGCGGTTCCTGCGCCATGAACATCGATGGCACCAATACCCTGGCCTGCATCAAGGCGACCGGGGACATCCGCGGCGACGTGCGCATCTATCCCCTGCCGCATATGCCCGTGGTGAAGGACCTGATCCCCGACCTGACCCACTTCTACGCCCAGTACGCCTCGATCAAGCCCTGGCTGCAGACGAAGAGCCCGCCGCCGTCCGACCGCGAGCGCCTGCAGTCCAAGGCCGAGCGCGAGAAGATCGACATGCCCTCGAACTGCATCCTCTGCGCCTGCTGTTCGACCGCCTGCCCGAGCTACTGGTGGAACCCGGAGCGCTACCTTGGCCCGGCCGTGCTGCTGGCGGCCTATCGCTGGCTGGCCGACAGCCGCGACGAGGCCACCGGTGAACGCCTCGACGAGCTCGAGGATCCGTTCCGGCTGTATCGCTGCCACACCATCATGAACTGCACCTACACCTGTCCCAAGGGACTGAACCCTGCATGGGCGATCGGCGAGATCAAGCAGATGATCGCGGAGCGCAAGCTGTAGCGGCCGCGCGCGGACATGACGCCCGAGCAGGAGTTCAACAGGCTGCGCTGGCGCTGCCGGCGCGGCATGCGCGAACTCGATACGCTGCTGATGACCTTCGCCGAGCGGCGATACGCGGTGGCCGGTACCGCCGGCCAGGCCGCGTTCCGCCGCCTCCTTTCGCTGCCGGATCCCGAGATTGTCGCCTTGCTGGACGGGCGCCTGCGCAGCGACGATGCCGACCTGGCCGCGGTGGTGGCACAGGTGCTCGGTGAACGGCTTTCTGGAGGCGATCACGGTCGATGCTGAGGCCCGGCGCGAGGGGCTGTTGTTCGCGCTGGCGCTGGGTGCTGCCTGCGGCGTGGCGATCACCAGTGCCGGGCTTGACCCGATGATGCAGGCAGGGATTGCTGCTGCGCTGCTGCTGCGGCTGGCAATCGGCCTGTGGCGGCTGTCGCTCCGCCATCCCGCTTATGTCATCCGCGTCACCTGGCTCCCGGGCGGCCGCTGGCGCCTGGATACCGGCGCTGGCACCGTGGGTGCGCAGCTGCTTCATGCATGGGGCCGCTCGCTCGGGCCGGTGATCGCCCTGGAATGGCTCTGTGACGACGGGTGCCGTCGCCAGGCCTGGCTGTGGCGCCATCGCTGCGCGCGACCGCACTGGCGGCGCCTGCGTGCACACCTGCGCCTGGCGTAGAATGGCCCCGGCGCTGCGCCGCACCAGCCGGGTTGTGACGGAGTTGCCATTCCGGCCGGACGCGGCCGAACTTTCCATACGGACCGCAGTCTATCGCGCTGATGCGGGTCCGTGCCGCTTTACGGTATCGGGGCCGCATGGCAGAGCAAACCAGCGATCAGCTGCTTGTGCAGAACGTCCAGCAGGGCGATCGGCGCTCATTTGACGTATTGGTGCTCCGTTACCAGCAACGCATCGTGAAGCTGATCATGCGTTACGTGCACGACCCGGCCGAGGCACAGGATGTGGCCCAGGAAGCGTTCATCAAGGCGTACCGGGCACTGCCATCGTTCCGCGGCGAGAGCGCCTTCTACACCTGGCTGTACCGGATCGCCATCAACACGGCGAAGAACCACCTGGTATCCCTGCAGCGCCGGCCGGTGGACTACAGCCTGGACCTGCAGGACCCGGAAAATTATGAAGCTAATGCCCGCCTGCGCGACGAGGATTCCCCGGAGGGAATCGCCATGCAGGAGGAGCTGCGCCAGGCCGTGGAGCGCACGATTTCCGCATTGCCAGAGGAACTGCGCACCGCCATCATGTTGCGCGAAATCGATGGCCTGAGCTACGAGGAGATCGCCACGGCCATGGAGTGCCCCGTGGGTACCGTGCGATCGCGCATCTTCCGGGCGCGCGAGGCGATCGACCAGAGCATCGCGACGCTGGGCGGCAAACCACAATAGCAACAGGACCATGGCCGACGCATGAGCAAGATTCTCGACGAGCAGCTGTCCGCATTCCTCGACGGCGAGCTCCCACCCGAGGAGGTCGACCTGCTGCTCGCGCGGCTCGATCGCGATCCGGCCCGGCGGGCCACCCTTGGCCGCTACGCCATGATCGGCGAGTGCATTCGCACGGGCGCGGCGGCACCCGCTGCGCTGGATGTCGCCGACCGCGTGCGCTCCGCGCTGGCCGCGGAAGGCGGGCCGGCCCCGGCACCCGCGGCCGCCAGGGGAACGGCACTGGGCTGGGTCGGCGGTGCCCTGGCTGCCTCGCTGGCGGCGGCAGCTCTGCTGCTGACGGCACCGGGCATCTGGCAGGACACCACCCAGCTGAGGCCTGACCAGCCCGGCGCGCTGGCCATGGCGGCACGGGACAGCACCGGGCCCGAACCGCTGGCCGACGTCAATGCCATTGCCAGCCACCGGCTCGGACCGCGCGCAGCGGCCCGCCTCACCGGCTACCTGATGGCGCATGGTGAATACGCCAACGCCATTTCCCGCAGCAACTTCGATTCGCGGCTGGTTTCGGCCCGCGCCGAGCGCGCCTCCTGGCGGCAGGCGGAGGATCCGGCCGATGCCCGCTAGCTGCCGGCGACGGTGGCAGCCATTGCAGGTCGCGCCCGGGCTGGTGCTCGTGCTGGCAGGCCTGCCGCAAGCGCTTCCGGCGGCAGAGGCGCCACGCGCCATGCTCGAGCGCATGGCCAATGCGGTCGAATACCTGAACTACGAAGGCACGCTGGTGCACCTGCATGGCGGCGACAGCAGCGTGCTGCACATCACGCACCAGGTGCAGGACGGGCAGGTCACCGAGAAGATCACCTGTGAAGACGCGGGCCGGCAGCTCATCCGCAACAAGGATGAAGTGACCGGCATCTTTCCGGACCAGCATGCGGTGCTGGTGGAGCCGCGGGACGGGCGCGCAGAGCCCAGCAGCCCGCTGCGCGGCCGGCTGCCCGGCGCCGCCAGCATCGACGACTCGCTGTACCTGCTGTCGATGGCCCCGCCGGAACGTATCGCCGGCCGTGACACACGGGGCATCGTCATTCGACCGCGGGATGGCTTCCGCTACGGCTACCGGATATGGCTGGACCGCGCCACCTACATGCCGCTGAAGACGCAGCTGGTCGACGAGCAGGACCGCGTCCTGGAGCAGCTGCTGTTCACGCAGATCGTGCTGCCGGAGCGGATCCCGGCCTCGGCCGTGAAGCCCACGGTGGCAACCGGCGCCTATGCGGTGCGGCGTGCCGCAAAGGCGGCCACCGGACCCGCGGCTGACCAGGCCGGGGCACAATGGACAGTGATGGCGCTGCCGCCGGGATTCCGGCTGACGGTGCGCAAGGCGCAGCCGGCGCCCGACGCGTTGAACGGCCTGCGCCACATCGTGTATTCGGACGGCCTGGCCACGGTGTCCCTGTTCGTCGAACCGGCGGTGGCGGCCTCCGAGCAGGCCGAGGGCCTGTCGCAGATCGGCGCGGCCAACGCCTATACCACCAGCATCGATGGCTACATGGTCACGGCGATCGGCGAAGTGCCGGCCCGTACCGTGGAGATGTTTGCCGGGTCGGCCCGCTCCCTCGACCGCAAGCAGGCGCCGTGACCGGGCCGACCGTCGTTCGCGAGCTGACGGTGCTCAGCCGGCCCGGTTGTCACCTGTGCGAGGAGACGGTCGAGGCGCTGGAGCCGCGCTGCCGCGCACACGGCATCCGGCTGCACCTCGTCGACGTGGATGGCGACCAGGCGCTGCGCGAGCGCTTCGGCCTGCGCATTCCGGTCGTCATGGCAGGCAACGTCGAGATTTCCGCCTGGCCGCTCGACGAAGCCCGGCTCGCGGCCTGGTTCGCCCGGGACGCCTGAGCCGTATCCCCGCTCCCGGGCAACAACGGCGCGACGCCGCTTCCGGGTATAATCTGCCGCCTTTTTACACGGGCCGACCGGCACATGAGCGCCAGCCTCAGCCAGATCCGCAACTTCGCCATCATCGCGCACATCGACCACGGGAAGTCCACGCTGGCCGACCGCTTCATCGAGATGTGTGGCGGCCTGGAGGCGCGGGAGATGAGCACCCAGGTGCTCGATTCGATGGACCTCGAGCGGGAGCGGGGCATCACCATCAAGGCGCAGACCGTGGCGCTGCGCTACAAGTCCGACGACGGCACGATCTACGAGCTGAACCTCATCGACACCCCGGGGCACGTCGACTTTTCCTACGAGGTGTCACGCTCGCTCGCCGCCTGCGAGGGCGCGCTGCTGCTGGTGGATGCCGCGCAGGGCGTGGAGGCGCAGAGCGTTGCCAACTGCTATTCGGCCATCGAGGCCGGCCTCGAGGTGGTGCCGGTCATCAACAAGATCGACCTGCCCAGTGCCGATCCGCCGAAGGTCATGCGCGAGATCGAGGAGATCATCGGCATCGATACCACGGACTGCGCGCTGGTCAGCGCCAAGACCGGGCAGGGGCTGCGCGAGCTCATGGAGCTCCTCATCCGGCGGATCCCGCCGCCGAAGGGCGACCCGGAAGCACCCCTGCAGTCGCTGATCGTCGATTCCTGGTTCGACAACTACATGGGCGTGGTGTCACTGGTGCGCGTCATGAATGGCACCCTGCCCAGGGGCGCCAAGGTCCGCATCTGGTCGACCGGGCGCACCCATGTGGTGACCGAGGTCGGGGTCTTCACGCCCAAGGCCAGGGCCTGCGCGGCGCTCGGCGCCGGCGAGGTGGGGTATGTCATCGCCGGCATCAAGGACGTCCACGGCGCACCGGTGGGCGACACCATGACGCTGGAGTCGCGCCTGTGCGCGGAGCCGTTGCCCGGCTTCCGGCAGATCAAGCCGCGGGTGTTCGCCGGGCTGTTCCCCACCAGTGCGGACGATTTCGAGGGTCTGCGCGACGCCCTGGAGAAGCTCAAGCTCAACGACGCCGCCCTGCGCTTCGAGGTGGAGTCCTCGGCAGCGCTCGGCTTCGGGTTCCGCTGCGGTTTCCTCGGCCTGCTGCACATGGAGATCGTGCAGGAGCGCCTCGAGCGCGAGTACGGGCTCAGCCTGATCTCCACGGCGCCCACCGTGGTGTTCGAGATCGTCACCACGGGTGGCGAGACCCGCATGATCGACAACCCGGCCTCGTTGCCACCGCCCAACGAGATCGCCGAGGTGCGCGAGCCTTACATCACCGCCAGTATCCTCGTGCCCAACGAGTTCGTCGGGCCGGTGATGCAGCTGTGCGTCGGCAAGCGCGGCGTGCAGAAGCGCATCGAGTACCTCGCCAACCAGGTTGCCATGGAGTACGAGATTCCCATGGCGGAGGTGGTGTTCGACTTCTTCGACCGCCTGAAGTCCATCAGCCGCGGCTATGCCTCCTTCGACTACCAGTTCTCACGCTTCGTCCCCGGTGATCTCGTGCGCCTCGACATCCTGATCAACAAGGAGAAGGTCGACGCCCTGTCGCTCATCGTGCACCGCGAGTCGGCGCAGCGGCGGGGCCGGGAGATCGTCGAGCGCCTGCAGCAGGTCATCCCGCGACAGATGTTCGAGGTGGCGCTGCAGGCAGCGATCGGCTCGCAGATCATCGCGCGCGCCACGGTGAAGGCCATGCGCAAGAACGTGCTGGCGAAGTGCTATGGCGGCGACGTCTCGCGCAAGCGCAAGCTGCTGGAGAAGCAGAAGGCGGGCAAGAAGCGCATGAAACAGTTCGGCGCCGTGGAGATCCCGCAGGAGGCCTTCCTGGCGATCCTCGATTCCGGACGGGGCGGCACGGATTCGTGATGACCGGCCGTGATACAGTCCGCCGGGCTTTCCCCGGCTGCTGGTGAGGATGGCATGGATTTCTCGCTGATACTGGTTCTGGCGACCCTGGCCTCGGGCCTGATCTGGGGCGGCTACCAGGTGAGCCGGGCCTGGTCCCGGGCGACGCCCGGCGCCGAGCCCGTGCTGGTGGAGTACGCGCGCTCGTTCTTCCCGGTGCTGCTGCTGGTGCTGCTGGTTCGCTCGTTTCTCTTCGAACCGTTCCGCATCCCGTCGAGTTCCATGATGCCGACCTTGCTGATCGGCGACTTCATCTTCGTCAACAAGTACAGCTACGGGCTGCGCCTGCCGGTGCTGAACACGAAGATCGTCGATATCGGCGAGCCCGAGCGCGGCGATGTCATGGTCTTCCGCCTGCCGTCGGATCCGAGCGTCAATTACATCAAGCGTCTGGTCGGCATGCCGGGCGACACCATCCGCTACGCCGGCGACCATCTCTATATCAACGACCAGCCGGTGGAGGAATCCCTTCTCGGCGTGTACGACGGCGAGCTGCAGCCCGGCTCGATCCTGATGCAGGAGCAGCTCGGCAGCGTGCGCCACCAGATCCTGCTGATCCCCGGGGTCTCCGGCCGCGGTGATGGCACGTTCGTGGTGCCGCCGGGACACTATTTCATGATGGGCGACAACCGCGACAACAGCCAGGACAGCCGCTTCATCGGGCCGATACCCGAGGGCAACATCGTCGGGCGCGCGGTGCGGATCTGGATGAACTGGGACTTCCCGGCCATGCCCCGCTGGAGCCGGATCGGCGGGCGGGTCGAGTAGGGCTGCGCCCGCGGCCTGCGCGGGTTGTGTATCCTTTGTGCCGTGGTTCCGGTCCCGGCAGTGTCTGCGGCTAGGGAGTGACAGCGCATGCGTAGCAAGCAGAAGGGTGTGACGTTCATCAGTTTCCTGATCCTGGCGGCCATGATTGGCCTGATCGGCTTCGGCGGTCTCAAGCTCACGCCGGTATACCTGGAGAACATGAAGATCAGGAAGATACTCAACGACGTGAAGGCCGAATTCGACGGCCAGCAGACCACGGCCATGGCCATTCGCAACGCGATCGACAAGAAGCTGGACATCGAGATGGTCTACAGCCTCAAGGCCCGCGACTTCGAGATCGAGAGTTCCGATAGCGGCCTGTCCGTGGCTGCGCGCTATGAGCGTGCCGAGCCGTTCATCGCCAACATCTCCCTGCTGGCCAGCTTCGATGACGAGGTAGAGATACGCAAGTGAAAGCGGCCTTGCGCTGGGCCGAGGACCGGCTCGGCCATCGCTTCGCTCGCCAGGAGCTCCTCGAACGCGCCCTGACCCACCGCAGCGCCTCGGCCGGCAACAACGAGCGGCTGGAGTTCCTGGGTGACGCGGTTCTCGGCCTGGTGATCGCCGATGCCATCTACCGGCGCCGCCCGGATGCCGGTGAAGGCTTGCTGAGCCGGATCCGCTCGCGACTGGTCCGCGGTGAAACGCTGGCGGAGATGGCCCGCGAACTCGGTCTCGGCGAGTTCGTCCGACTGGGCAGCGGCGAGACCCGTACCGGCGGCCACCAGCGATCCTCGATCCTCTCCAATACGCTGGAGGCGGTACTCGGCGCAATCTATCTCGACAGCGGTATGGCAGCGGCCGAGGCCGTGGTACTGCGGCTGTATGCCAGCCGCCTGGACGAGCTGCCCGACGAGGAGGAACTCAGGGACCCGAAGACGCGCCTTCAGGAATGGCTGCAGGCGCGAGGCCACCGCCCGCCGGCCTACGTCGTGCGCAACGTCGCCGGTGCCGCCCATGCGCAGACGTTCGAGGTGGTCTGCGAGATCGAGGCCCTGGGCGTGGCGGCCGGCGGCCATGGGGCCAGCCGGCGCATCGCCGAGCAGGACGCGGCGCAGCGCGCCCTGGAGCAGGTCCGCGCGGTCCGGCCGGATGCGGCGGCCCCATGACCAGCGCCGGCGGCTTTCGTTCCGGCTTCGTCGCCGTGGTGGGCCGGCCGAATACCGGCAAGTCGACGCTGGTCAATGCGCTGGTCGGCGAGAAGGTCAGCATCGTCACCGCCAGGCCGCAGACCACGCGCCACCGCATCATCGGCATCCGCAGCCGCGCCGACAGCCAGGTGGTGTTCGTCGACACCCCGGGGCTGCACGGCAATGCCCGCAAGCTCATCAACCGCACCATGAACCGTGCCGCCGCCAGTTCACTCGCCGACGCTGATGTCGTGCTTTTCGTCATCGAGGCCAGCGGCTGGTGTGCCGCGGACGAGCATGTGCTGCAGCGGCTGGCCAGGGTCGCCGCGCCGGTGATCCTGGTGGTCAACAAGGCCGACCTGCTGCGACCACGAGCGAAAATGCTGCCGCTGCTGGAGGCCGCGCAGGCGCGCCAGCTGTTCGCGGAGATCGTGCCGGTCTCGGCACTGCAGGCCGAAAACCTCGAGCGGCTGGTGGAGCTGATCCTCGCGCGGCTGCCGGCGGGGGAGCGCTTCTATCCCCAGGACATGAAGACCGATCGCGGGCGGGATTTCCGCATTGGCGAGATCCTGCGCGAGAAACTCATGGCGGCACTGGAGCGGGAGGTACCCTATGGCATGGCCGTGGAGATCGGTGCCGTCGAGGACGGCGAACGGCTGGCCAGTATCGATGCCCTCATCTGGGTGGCGAAGGACTCGCAGCGACCCATCGTCCTCGGGCGCGGCGGTGAACGGCTCAAGGCGATTGGCCAGGCGGCGCGGCTGGATCTCGAGGCCTTCCTCGGCAAGAAGGTCTACCTGCAGACGCACGTCAAGGTGCGCCGCAACTGGGCCGATGACGCCCGCGCCCTGCGCCAGTTCGGCTACGAGGCCGAGCAGTGAGCGCCATCGAGCGCGTGCTGCTGGAACCCAGCTACGTGCTGCATGGCCGGGCCTATCGCGAGACCAGCGTGCTGCTGGAGGTGATGAGCCGCGATCATGGCCGGGTGAGCCTGGTGGCTCGCGGCGTGCGCCGGCCGCGAAGCCGGCTGCGGGCGCTGCTGCAGCCGTTCCGGCCCCTGCTGCTGTCCTGGTCGGGGCGCGCCGGCGGGCTGATGACGCTGGGTGCGGCGGAGCCTGCCGCCGTGCCGCTGGACCTGGCGGGCGAGCGCCTGATGTCGGGTTTCTACCTCAACGAGCTGCTGCTGCGCTTCCTGCACCGGGGCGATCCGCACCCGCAGGTGTTCGGTGCCTACGCGCAGGCGCTGGCCTGCCTCGGTGACGGGGCGGCTGCCGGACCGGTGCTGCGCGGCTTCGAGATGCAGCTGCTGGCGGAGGCGGGTTATGGCCTGAACCTCGACCACGATGCGCAGTCCGGCCTGCCGCTGGATCCGGACGGGCGCTACCGTTACGTGGTCGAGCGCGGCCCGGTGGTCGCCGATGATGCCGACGACGACACCACCTTCCGCGGCACCGAGCTGCTCGCCATCGGCCGTGGCGATTTCGAAGGTGCCGAGGCCGTGGCCAGCGCCCGGCGCCTGCTGCGCGCCGTGCTCGATCATCACCTCGGCGGACAGCCGCTGCAGACACGCCGGGTGGTCAGGGCCATGCGTCGCTGAGCAGCGGCGCGTTGCGCCATGCGCAGGGCCGGTGAGATCATGCGCCACCCGGCCGGCACAGGCCCGGACCGGGCAGCCACCTGGGATTCCCGCGAGACATGAGCAGCATTCTCCTCGGCGTCAACGTCGACCACGTCGCCACCCTGCGCCAGGCCCGTGGCAGCCGTTTCCCCGATCCGGTCATGGCGGCCTGGGTCGCCGAGCAGTCCGGCGCCGACAGCATCACCGTGCACCTGCGCGAGGACCGCCGCCACATCCAGGAGCGCGACATCGAGGTGCTCTCGCGGACCCTGCAGACCCGCATGAATCTCGAGATGGCGCTGGCGGAGCCGGTGCTGCGCCTGGCCGAGACGCTGCGGCCGGCGGATTGCTGCCTGGTGCCGGAGCGCCGCCAGGAACTGACCACCGAGGGCGGCCTCGACGTGGCCGCCGACCTGGGCCGCGTGCGCGAGGCGGCCGCCAGGCTGGCCGCGGCCGGGATCCGCGTGGCGCCCTTCATCGACCCGGATCCTGTCCAGGTCGATGCCTGCGCCGCGGCCGGGGTGCGCACCATCGAATTGCACACCGGGCGCTATGCCGAAGCCCCCGACGCCGCCGGCCAGGCCCGCGAACTGGAACGCCTGCGGCAGGCGGCCCGGCATGCGGCCCGCCTCGGCTTCGAGGTGCATGCCGGCCACGGCCTGCATTACCACAACGTGCAGCCGGTGGCGGCGCTCGCGGAGATCTCCGAGCTCAACATCGGCCATGCCATCGTCGCCCGCGCGGTGTTCGACGGCCTGGCCGCAGCCGTGGCCGAAATGAAGCGGCTGATGGTCAGCGCCCGGCCGACATGATTCACGGCATCGGCACGGACATCCTGCGGACGGAGCGGATCGCGGCGGCATTCGCCCGCTTCGGCGACCGTTTCGCGCAACGGCTGCTCATGCCCGAGGAACTCGCGCAGTTCAGGCGCACGCGCCAGCCGGAGCGTTTCCTCGCCATGCGCTTCGCCGCCAAGGAGGCCATCGTCAAGGCCATGGGCACCGGCTTCGCCCATGGCATGTGGCTGCGCGATGCGGGGGTGGCAGCCGATGCGCGCGGGCGGCCGGAGATCATCTATTCGCCCCGGGGCCGCCGTCGTTGCGACGAACTCGGGATCGGCGCGGGCCACCTGACGCTTTCCGACGAGGCGGGGCTGGTGGTGGCCGTGGCCGTGCTGATGCGCAGGGAACAGGGCGGGCGGCCATGACGACGCTGGTGTTCGACATCGAGACGATTCCCGACGTGGCGCTGGGCAGGCGGCTGTACAACCTCGACGGCATCGACGATGCCGATGTCGCCAAGGCCATGGCCTTCCAGCAGATGCAGGCCGTCGGCAGCGAGTTCCTGCCGCTGTACCAGCAGCGCATCGTCGCCATCTCCGTCGTGCTCCGCCGCCAGGACGAGCTGAAGGTCTGGAGCCTCGGCAGCCCGGACAGCGACGAGCGGGAGCTGGTGCGCCGCTTCTTCGACGGCATCGACCGCTACACGCCGGAGCTGGTGTCCTGGAATGGCGCCGGCTTCGACCTGCCGGTGCTGCACTACCGGGCGCTGCTGCACGGGATCGTTTCGCACCGCTACTGGGATGTCGGCGACGAGGACCGCGAGTTCCGCTACAACAACTACCTCGGCCGCTTCCACTGGCGACACATCGATCTCATGGACGTGCTGTCGGGCTTCCAGGGCCGCGGCCGCGCGGGACTCGATGCCATCTCGGTGATGCTCGGCTTCCCGGGAAAGCTGGGCATGGAAGGCGGCAAGGTCTGGGAGGCCTGGCAGGCCGGGCGCATCGGCGAGATCCGCGACTACTGCGAGACCGACGTCGTCAACACCTACCTGGTCTACCTGCGTTTCCAGCACATCCGCGGCCTGCTCGACGAGGCTGGGCTGGAGCGCGAGCTCGCCCGGGTGCGCGACCTGCTCGCCGCATCCGGCCAGCCGCACCTCGCCCGGTTCCTGGCGGCCTGGCGCGAGGCCACGCCAGCGGCGGGCGGCTGACGGCGATGGGTGGTCGCCGGGCGTTCCGCAGGCTGCAGCACGCGGCAGCGGAGACGGGTGTCATCCAGGACATGACCATCGAGGGTCAGGGTGTGGTCAGCGTCGATGGCAAGCGCGTCTTC
>JAANMW010001161.1_pt1 | contig 28696 bp, 22 predicted proteins | sample 7279671 | NCBI WGS metagenome assembly JAANMW01 (sample SAMN14094541, study PRJNA606508) | bioreactor metagenome | isolation source: A lab-scale SPAN reactor treating ammonium-rich wastewater day 247 | place: Ireland: Galway | collected 2017-09-19 | reverse complement strand
AAGTCTGGACGTTTACGCCGCACCGCACCCGACCGACGGCACGGTCTGGTTCACCGGCGTCCATGCCGGCGACCCGTCGGGCACGGTGGTTGGCTGGAAGAATGCAGGGGCGTTGAGCATCCAGAGCGGCGACCAGGCGCTCATCGCCACCTCGGGCTTGCAGGACAAACCGGGGATCGCCGTCGGTGTGAAGCCTAGCACGCCGACCACAATCCGGCACTACGTGGTGCGTCAGAAAGGCCAGGACGGCGGGTGCAACAACTTCCACCAGCACAAGTCTGCTCTCTCCGAGAACGCGCACCTCGGACCCGGCTCGTGGTCGTGGAACGAGCATGTCGTCGAGCCTGCGCCGGGTTCCGGCTCACCCTGCCACTTCCGCGGCTGGGGAGCCGGTCCGGTGGTGCTCTCCACCGGGCGCATCGTGGTCGTTATGGGAGACGAGAAGTCCGGCCCGAACTGGCTGTACAACGACGGCAAGCCGTACGCTGTCTACTCCGACGACGGCATTGACTGGCGGCCGGACTATCCCACGGAGCCGTTCGTCCTTGTCGCCCCAGGCTCCGTGGTTGCGCCGACCACCGTGAATAACAACTGCCAGAACACGTGCCCTCAGGCCGGGTGCGGCGGGACGCCCTGCGGCGACACGCCCTACCTCGCCGACAGGCGCAAGAACGCACCGTCCATCGCCGTTGACCGCTGGGCGGGGATCGACGATGTGTACGTCGCCTTCTATGCCAAGAAGAGCAGCAGCGGCAGCTCGAATACGGACATCATCGTGTGCCGAGGCATTCAGGACGATCAGGGAGCCTTGACGTTTCCTGTGATACTCCCCGATCACCTGCTCCATCTCACCGATTCTCTCCTTGGCCTCTCGCCCGGCGAGTACGGGCCGGACCAGTTCGTCCCCGCCATCGCCGTCGATTCGTGCGGGGGCGTGAACCTCATGTTCTACGACAACCGCCACGATCCCGACCTCACCGACGCCGAGGAGTGGGTCGACGTCTACTACGCGCGCATCATGGGCTTCGGCACGGCGAACCCGGTCGTCCAGCAGTGGCGCCTCACGCCGCGGTCGTTCCGCGTGGACAACCTGCCGACTGGCTTCCTCGGCGACTACCACCACATGTCCGTCTCGGCGGACGGCAAGTCGATCTACGCGGCCTACATCGCCCGCGATCTCGCCGACCCCGCGAACAGTCTGCGGACGTGCTACCTGCACCGGATCAATATCAACTGCATCGGCTTCCTGCTCGACTTCAACGGTGACGGCGCGGTGAACGAGGACGACACGGCGATCTTCCTCGCCGCCTTCGACGCCAAGCAACCCCTCGCCGACCTGAACCTCGACTGGGCCGTCGACGCCGAGGACCTGACGCTCTTCCTCGACTGGTACGCCAGCGAGAGCGCGAAGTAGCCGGCCACGCTACGCTCCGCGCGTGCCCAGCGCCATCCTCTCACGCCTCAACCCCTTCCGTGGCCTGCCCAATCCCCGCGAGGTCTGGGCCTGGGGCATGTACGACCTCGCCAACCAGTCCTTCACCCTCATCATCATCACCCTGCTCTTCCCCGTCTATTTCCGCGAGGTCATCTCACCCGACCCGCGCCGGGCCGAGGCACTCTGGTCCGCGCTCGGCTCTGGCAGCCTGCTGCTCGTCGTCGCCGTCTCGCCCTTTCTCGGCGCGATCGCCGACGGGCGCGGGTGGAAGAAGCGGATGCTGATCCTCACCGGCGTGCTCGCCGCTGCTCTCACCGCCGGCCTGGCGGCGACCGGCCCCGGCACGGTCCTGCTCGCCGCCGTGCTCTTCCTGTGCGCGAACGTGCTCTACCAACTCGGCGAGAACTTCCTTGCGAGTTACCTCCCCGAGGTCGCCACGCCGCGCAACATCGGGCGCGTCTCGGCCACCGGCTGGGCGATGGGCTACGCGGGCGCGCTCATCCTGCTCGTCATCAGCGCGGGCGCGATCGCGCTCTTCGGCCTCGACAAGACGCAATGGTCAGCGCTCTTCCTCTTCGCGGGTGTCTGGTTCGCCCTCGGGATGGTCCCCTCCATTCTCATCCTGCGCGAACGCCCCCCACCTTCGGACCCGGGCCCACTCTCCGACCTGTTCGGCCTGGCCGTGCGGCGCATCCGCGACACGCTCGCCGACGCCCGCCTCTTCGCGCAACTCGCCCGCTTCCTCACCGCCTTCTTCGTCTACGGCTTCGGCGTGCAGACCATCATCTACTTCGCCGGCATCATCGCCAACGACTTCGGCTTCACCGAGGTCAAACTCGTTCTCTTCGCCCTGCAACTGACCGTGACGGCGGGCGTCGCCTCGGTCGCCACGGCCGTGGTGCAGGACCGCATCGGCGCGCGCACGATGGTGCTCATCTCGCTCGGCGTCTGGATCGCCACCGCCGCGGGCATGCTCGCCCTCACCGCCGCGAGCGACCCGCCCGAGTGGCTCTTCTGGCTCGTCGGCAACGGCGTCGGCTTCGGCCTCGGCGGCATCGGCACCAGCAGCCGGTCGCTCGTCGGACGCTTCACGCCGGTCCAGAAGAGCGCGGAGTTCTTCGGCCTCTGGGGCATGACCTACAAACTCGCGGGCGTCGTCGGCGTGCTCACCTTCGGCCAGATGAAGGCCTGGCTCGGCGACGTGCCCGCCATGATCGCTCTCACCGCCTTCTTCGTCGTCGGTCTCACGCTCACCCTGCGCGTCGACGAGAGCGCGGGCGTCCGGGCCGCGCGACGCGCCGAACGAAAAACCAACGGCCCGCACGCCCGGCCCGAATAGACTTGCCCATGACCACCGCGCCCGCGCAGGCCCCCGCCCCACGCATCAGCGAAGTCCCCGACGAGCGTGGACGCTTCGGCCCCTACGGCGGAAGTTACGTCCCCGAGACGCTCGTCGCCGCCCTCAAGCAGCTCGACGACGTCTACCGCCGCGTCTCGCGCGACGAACGCTTCTGGGAGGAACTCCGCGAACTCGAGCGCGCCTTCACCGGGCGCCCGACGCCGCTCTACCGCGCCGACCGGCTGACCGCCCACGCGCGCTCGGCGGGCGGGCGCGGGCACGGCGCGACCATCTGGCTCAAGCGCGAGGACCTCGCCCACACCGGCGCGCACAAGATCAACAACACGCTCGGCCAGGCTCTGCTCACCCAGCGCATGAACAAGGGGCGCGTCATTGCCGAGACCGGCGCGGGCCAGCACGGCGTCGCCACCGCCACAGCCGCCGCACGCTTCGGCTTCGAGTGCGACGTCTACATGGGCGCGGAGGACGCCCGGCGCCAGCGCCTGAACGTCGTCCGCATGAAGGCGCTCGGCGCGCGCGTCGTCGAGGTCGAGTCCGGCTCGCGCACCCTCAAGGACGCCACCAACGAGGCGATGCGCGACTGGATGGAGAGCGTCGAGCACACGCACTACATCCTCGGCTCGGTCGTCGGCCCCCACCCCTTCCCCATGATCGTCCGCGACCTCCAGAGCATCATCGGTCGCGAGACGAAGGCCCAATGCCTGCGCACGCTGGGCCGCCTGCCCGACGCCGTCGTCGCCTGCGTGGGGGGGGGGTCGAACGCCGCCGGCATCTTCTATCCGTTCATCGAGGACGAGCGGGTGCGCCTCGTGGGCGTCGAGGCGGGCGGGCGATCGAACGAGCCTGGCCAGCACGCCGCCCCGCTCGCCTTCGGCACGCCCGGCATCCTGCACGGCTCGCTCAGCTACGTGCTGCAGGACGAGCACGGCCAGACCGCCCAGGTCCACTCCTGCTCCGCGGGCCTCGACTACCCCGGCGTCGGACCCGAGCACTCGTATTGGAAAGACACGGGGCGCGTGGCGTACGCCGTCGCCGACGACCGCCAGGCGCTCGACGCCTTCACGCTGCTGGCGCGGATGGAGGGGATCATTCCCGCACTCGAGACCGCGCACGCGATCGCGCACGCCGTTCGTCTCGCGGGCACGATGAACGACGATCAGCACCTCGTTGTCAACTGCTCCGGCCGGGGCGACAAGGACGTGGAAGAGGCGGCGCGGCTGCTGGGCTGGTGAGGCGGCCAGCGGCTACGCGGCGCTCCTCTCGGCGGCGCGATCCTCAATGAAAGCGGTCGCCGCCGAGACCAGGCCGTCGCGCGAGATCGGCTTCGTGAGGTACCCGTCGCACCCTGCGTCGAGGCAGCGTTGCCGCTCACCTTCCATCGCGTGCGCGGTCAGCGCGACGATCGGCGTGCGCACGCCCGTCGCTCGCAGCTCCGCGGTCGCGGTGTACCCGTCCATCACCGGCATCTGCATGTCCATGAGGATCAGGTCGAAGGCGTGCGCGGCGGACGCCACGACGTCGAGCGCGATCTGGCCGTTCGACGCGACCGCCACCACCGCGCCCGCCCGGCGCAGGTGGTGCTCGATGATCCGCTGGTTGTCGGGGCCGTCCTCGACCAGGAGGATGCGCCGCCCGGTCAGAGGCGTGCCGTCCGTCGCGTCCGTGTCCTCTGCCGCCGTCGGCGTGCCCGGGTCGGCTCCCTCGGCCCGTTCGACGGGGATCGAGAGGGTGAACACCGAACCTTCGCCGAGGGTCGAACGGACCGTAATGTCGCCGTGCATGAGGCGTGCCAGGGCGCGCGAGATGGAGAGTCCAAGCCCGCTCCCGCCGAAGCGGCGCGCCATGGACTCATCCGCCTGCACGAACGGCGTGAAGAGTCGTTCGACCTGGTCGGCCGCCATGCCGATCCCGGTGTCCTCGACGGTGATGACGAGCCTGGGTGTCGGCGCCCGCTCCAAGCCCAGCGCCACGCGCACCCGGCCGCGCTGCGTGAACTTGATCGCATTGCCGACGAGGTTGATGAGAATCTGCTTGAGCCGCAGCGGGTCGGCCATCACGCGCTCGGGCGTGGTGCCGTCCGTCTCCACCACCACGGTGAGCCGCTTCTCCTCCGCCCTGGGGCGCAGCAGATCCACCGATTCCCGGACGATCTGCCCGGGCGAGCATGGGCGCGTTGCCATCGTCATCTTGCCGTCTTCGATCCGCGAGAGGTCCAGGATGTCGTTGATCACGCCGAGCAGGTGGTCGCCGTTGCGGCGGATGCCCTCGATGGCTTCCTCCCGTCCGGGGAAGTCCGGATCGGCCAGCAGGTCGGCGTACCCGATGATCGCGGTCATCGGCGTGCGGATCTCGTGGCTGACGTTCGCGAGGAAGAGCGACTTGGCCCGCGAGGCCGCGAGCGCGCCCTGCATCGCTTCGCGCAGTTCCTCCGACGAGATCGCCAGCGCCCGTTCGAGCGTGTAGCGGTCCTCGTCGGCCTGGTCGTACGCCGCGCTCACCCGCTCCAGCAGCGCGCGCCAGGTCGCCATGTCGGGGAGACTGTCCGCCGATGCGCCGAGGCGCTTGAGTTGGCGGACAAGGACGGGATTCATGACGGTCCCCTGCGCGTGGCGGTCACTCCTCGCTGATCGTCGTCAGCGTCATGGTCTGGTTGTGCAGGTCGCACGAGCCGGAGACGTACGGGCTGATCTCGCCGTAGGAGTAGAAGCCGACCATCCCGCTGCCTTCGGGCAGCGCGTCGTGCACGGCCTCCAGCTCCTCCTCGGTTCGCTCGCCGAGCACCAGCCGGCGGCCCACACAACTCACCGCGACCGCGAGGCACGGCGCGTTCCGTTCCATCGCGCCGGTCAGCGACGCCGCCGAGCCGGCCCCGGAGATCAACCGGTCGAAGTTCGCCCGCATCAACTGGGCGCACGACCCCTGCGGGATGTCGCCCGCGAAGGTCATCGACTGGTCCTTCTCATCCACCGCCAGCAGCGTCCGCACGAGCACCTTCTGGTCCTGCGGGCTTGAGCGCAGCGCGAGCGGGAAGAGCAGCCCCGTCGCCGGCAGTCCGCTCGCCCGATCCCCGAGGTACGTCTTGTACAGCGCGAGCGCGGGCTTGCCGTCCAGCTCGAAGAGCACGTTGCCCTTCGAGCGCGTCACGACGCGCTCGGGGCCGAACGAGTCCCATCCGCCCATCGAGCCGTGGCCGACACGCACGGATTCACCGTACAGGCCGGCGGCCACGACGAAGCCCTCCCGGGGTTCGCCGTTCCGCACGACCCACGTACGCTTGAAGGCGGTCCCGTCGCCCGCCAGCCCACCCGTCACCACGGCGCGTCCGCGGAGCACGCCGTTGATCCCGGTCGCCAGTTCCGTCCCGTTCACGTTCAGCCCGTCGGAATACACCAGCACGGCCGCCAGGTCCGGGGCATCGAGTTGCTCGCCGAGCAGTTGCCCTGCGCGGCACGAATCCGCCGCGTTCCGCACCGGGGCGGACGCCGTGCGCACCTTTGCACGGTTGAAGCGGAACGCCGCCACCGACAGGCCGCCGTCGTGCAGTTCCGCGCCGTGGATCTCCCCGCTCGTCGAGCACCCGAGCAGGTGGCTGTCGGGGAAGGCGTCCGCGACCTGCGAGATCGGCGCAGGATCGTCGTGCAACGCCGAGCCTCCGAACGCCAGCACGAGCGTCGAAGTCCCGTTGAGTTCCCCCGGCAGCGGTGTCGCCCAGCCCCGCTCGGAGTCGAATCGGGCCAGGCGGAACGATGTCTGGACGCCTTTGAGCACGGCGGCACCTCCTCAGAGCGCGTGTATCGACCGGTCGGACGCGGCACCTGACCCGAGTTTTCCGCTGAACCGCGCCCCGGCGAACCGCTCATCGGGGGTCCGATAGCAACGCGATCCGTGCTCACGGGACGGCGACACGATGATCGCCGCTCAGGGGGGTCCCCACGATCGCTGAAGATATCGCGATAACGCCGAGAGATTCAGACCACGACCCGGATCGGGGGGCGTCATCCCGCTGACGGTCGCGCCGGGCGGTCAGCGCGCCGCCAGAACGCGTCGGTACACGCGCTCCAACTCCCGAACCATCCGCTGCGCGCTGAACTCCTCTCGGCAGAACTCTCGCCCGCGCTCCGCCAGCGCGTGCCGCTCCTCGGGATGCTCGTAGAGCCGCACGACACCCGCCCGCAGCGCGCCGAGATCGCGCAGGGGTACGAGCACGCCCGTCTCGCCCGGGCGGCAGACCTCCCGCGTCCCGTCCACGTCGTACGCCACCGGCGCGACGCCGCACAGCAGCGCCTGCGGCACCGTCCGCGGCAGGCCCTCGCGGTACGACGGGTGCAGCAGCACGTCCATCGCCCGCATCATGGCCGGCACGCGCTCCTGCGGCACCAGCCCCGTCGTCACCACGCGATCGTGCAGCCCCAGCGCCTCGACGCGCGCCAGCAGCCGCTCGCGCCACCACCCGTCCCCCACCCACAGCAACTTCCAGTCCGGGTGCGAACGCAGGTCGTCCCGCAGAGCGTCGAGGATGTCGTCGTGCCCCTTGTGCTCCGCGAGGCGAGCGACCGTGCCGATCACGAAGTCGCCCGGCGCGAAGCCCAGTTCGCATCGGACCTCCTCGCGCGTCTCGCCCGGGCGCGCGTGCAGGAACGACTCCACCTCCATCCCCGACCGCACCGTGACGTACTGCCCGGGCGTGCCGACCCGGTGTGAAAGAAAGAGGGCGGTCATCGCGTCGGCGACCGAGATGATCATGTCGCATCGGCGCGCCGCGTACCGCTCCGCGAGCACGTACATCAGGTTCGTCGCCCGGACCTTCGCGCGCCGCACCGGCGACCCCTCCACCGGCATGAACGGCGGCCCGTGAATGGTGTGGCAAATGACACGGCACGCTCCCCGTTCCTTCACCCGATCGCCCGTTCCCAATTCCGCATTTGCTATTTGCCCATTTGCTATTTGCCCATTTTCTCCGCATCTCACCGCCCACGCCGCCGCTCTCCCCAGGATGCCCGCCTTCGACGAGTGCGTGTGCACCACGTCCGGGCGAAGCGCGTCGATCAGCCGCTTCAGCTCGCGGTAGCACCGCGCGTCGGAGATCGGGCGGACCTCCCGCAGCAGGTGCGGCACGACGTGCACGCCGATCGGCCGGCACGCCCCCCCCTCATCCGTCCGCTCCTGGCCGCGTGCGCACCGCTCGTTGAACGCCTCGACGCGCCCGAGCAGCGACCCCTCCGGGCCGTAGATCGGGCCGAACGCCAGGTGCACCTCGTGCCCGAGTCTCGCCTGCCCCTCGCACGAGAGGACGGTGTTCTCCTGCGAGCCGCCGAGGATGAGACGGGTTGAGACGTGAAGGATGCGCAGTCCCACGCGCGAAGCGTACCGTCCGTGCAGATCAGGCGTCCTTCGGACTGCTCGCCGCGGCTCCGCCCCCCTCCCCCGCCAGCGAGAGCGCCCAGGCCGGCCCCACCACCGTCTGCGGCTGCCCTTCTATCCGCACCTTCGCGTACATCCGCCCCGGCCGGCCCTCCGGCCGCACCACCTCCCACGGCACGCTCGCCGGCTTCATGCCCGACCAGCGCATCAGCATCGTCGGCATGAGGTGCAGGTGCGCCGAGTCAGCCGCCACGTGCACGCTGAACCCGAAGTTCGCCATCCCGACCTTGAAACTCTGGAAGTTCCGACGCACGGCGTCCGGCGCGGGTTCCACCGCCGGGTAGCGGGACATGATCGGCCCCCACGACGACGCCACGAACGCGCGCAGGATCAGCGGCACCAGGATCAGGTCCACAGCCACGATCACCAGCACGACGATCAGCACCGCATGACCCGACACCACAACCTCCCGCCCAAAGGCACAACTCTCAGGCGCTCAGGCGTGACGCGCCCCCGGCAGCCGTGCCACACTGTACCCGGCGACACGCCATGGCCGGCCACCGCGCTACCGCGCCCTCCGTCACCGCGATGTTCGAGCAGCCTGGCGAGCACGACCGGCTGCGCACCGATATCGAGGAGTTCGACTGAGCATTCAGCCGTGTGCCGCCGCCGCGCGCACGCCAGCCGCGTATGCCGCGAGTTCGCTCATCGACTTGCCGATGAACACGCCCGGCTCGGGCGGCCCCGGCAGCGGGGGCAGGGCGCGCCCTCCCAACGCGACCTTTGCCCCTTCTTGCGCCATGCTCCGAGCGAACGCCAGCAGCTCCCGCCCGCTCGGGCGTGAACGGCCTTGCGACGACAGACTGAGCCAGACGAGCGATGCGGCGTACTCCCGCGCCGCCGCGGCCAGCACGTCGAGCGGCGTGTCCGGGCCGAGGTTCACCGTGCGGAAACCTTCTTCCGCAAGCGTCACCGCCGCGGCGAGAGAACCAAGCACGTACGGATCACCCGGCGCCCCTCCCCCCACGGCGACAGGAGCGCCATCCGGCGCATGGATCAACGATCGGATCTGGCTCACCGTCTGGATGCATGTGTCCGTTGCACGGTGTTCGACCATGATCCCGGCAGAACTGTGCTTCCACAGCCCGCCCAGTTCCTCCATCGCCGGATGGATCAACTCGTCCGCGATCCGCGAGACGGGCGTCCCTGAGAGGTATGCGGCGAGCAGCATCCCCCGTGCCCGACCGTGATCCTCCGCCTTCAACGCTTCCACAAGGGCACGCCAGTCAGGTCCCTCCGCCCAGCCGACATGCCCCGCGGCCTCCGCCATCCCTAGTACGGTCGGATCCACCACCGGATGTCGCGTGTGCCGGATGAACCGAACCGCTTCCTCCAATGGGATGCGCCGATGTCCCCCCATCGTTCGCACCGCGCGAATGTCACCCCGGTCCACCCAGCGCTTCAGGGACGATTCGCTCACTCCGATCGCGCGGGCCAGATCGTTAGGAGAAAGTAAGGTCTGTGTCGCCTCCATCGGGCAAGTCCTTGATGTAAAGGTGTTTACAAATCGCTCAGGCCGGTCACGGAAGACCCATTCGGGACCACTGACGAAAAGTGTACCAACATTCTGGCACGCTGTCGAACGATTTGCTTGATTTGGACGATTTGGCTGTTTATACTGCTCCCAATCCCGGTCAGCAACAGCCCGTGCGGGCCGCCCCGGCCGGACAACAGGAGGTGGTCGAATGAACCGCAGCACGTCGATCGTCGGTGGGTTGGTCGCTCTCGTCGCCCTGGCCGGACAGGCATGGGGCCAGTGCTCAACACAGGAGGCCTGCGAAACGGCGAAGGAGCAGACGGCGCAGGCCCGGCTCGCGTCGTACGCCGTCGCCGCGGACGACGTCGTGAGCGTCGCGGCCGGCGCGGGCAAGTTCACGACGCTGCTCGCCGCCGCCGAGGCCGCGGGACTCGTCGATGCGCTCCGCTCGTCAGATCCCATCACCGTGTTCGCGCCGACGGACGAGGCCTTCGCCAAACTCCCCGCAGGCACGGTGGAGTCGCTCCTCCGCCCCGAGAACCGCGCGGCGCTCGCCGGCATTCTCACCTACCACGTCGTGCCCGGCGCGATCCCGGCGTCGCGCGTCGCCCGGTTGAGCGGCGCGACCACGCTCAACGGCCAGCGCGTCGAGTTCACTCGCACCGGCGACGGTGTCCGCATCGACGGTGCCGCCGTCATCGCCGCGGACGTTGAGGCCTCCAACGGGATCATTCACGTCATCGATCGCGTGATCCTGCCCGCGGACGGCACGATCGTCGCCGTCGCCACGAAGGCGGGCGCCTTCGGCACGCTCCTCGCCGCCGCCAAAGCCGCGGGACTCGCCGATGCGCTCGCCGGCGACGGGCCTTTCACCGTCCTCGCCCCGACAGACGAGGCCTTCGCCAAACTCCCGGCGGGTACGGTCGAGTCTCTCCTCAAGCCGGAGAACAAGGACAAGCTCGCCTCCATCCTCAGGTACCACGTCATCCCGGGGCGCGTCTACGCCGCCCAAGCCCTCTCGCTCGGCGCGGCCGCCACGCTCCAGGGCAACGAAATCGTCTTTGATCTCGCCAACGGCTCGCTCGTCGCCGACGGCGCCCGCGTCGTCCGCACCGACATCGACGCCTCGAACGGCGTGATCCACGTCATCGACGCTGTCATCCTGCCTCGGTAACCAGCACACCGAAACACGCCGGGCGCACGCCCGCAAGGAGCAACACCATGAAGATTCTCGACATCGTTACCCTCATCCTCATCATCGTCGGCGGCCTGAACTGGGGCCTGTGGGGCGCGTTCCAGTTCGACCTCGTCGCCTTCCTCTTGGGTGGCAACACCACCGCTCTTGCACGCGTCGTCTACGTCCTCGTCGGTCTCTCCGCCGTCTTCCAGGCCGTGAACCTCCGCACCCTGCCGCAACGCCTCGCCGCCGGTTCGCGCCGTCCCGCGATGGCCTGACACGATCGAGCGACCCCGGCCCGGCGCGGCGGAAACGCCGCGTCGGGCTTTCACGCAAGGAGCGACCCATGCTCGCCGCAACCGTCCATGCACCGCTCACGCACGACCGTCCCGGGGCGCTCGGCTCGAAGCGCAGGCCCGCCGAGCACCCCCTGAAGACGCTTCACACGGAAACGCTCTCGACGCTCCCCATCGAGCGCGTGTTCGCATTTTTCTCCGACCCGTTCAACCTTGAGGTGCTCACGCCGCCGTGGCTCCGATTCCGCGTGCTCACTCCGCCCCCCGTCACCATGCGCCAAGGGCTGGTCCTCGACTATCGCCTGCGCGTCCGCTGCCTGCCTATGCGATGGCAGTCCGTCATTCTCGCGTGGCAACCCCCGTTCCGATTCGTTGACGCTCAGACCGTCGGTCCCTACAAGTGGTGGTGGCACGAGCACCGCTTCGAGGAAGTTCCCGGCGGCGGCACCCGCATCACAGACACCGTCGAGTACGCCGCCTCCGGCGGGCGACTCCTGCACGACGCCCTCATCCGCCCGGATCTCGAACGCATCTTCGCCTACCGAAGCGTTCGCATGCGGGAACTCCTTGACGGTTGATCTTCACTCGTCCTCGAACCAATCCGCGGCGTCCGTGCGCGCCTCGACCGCCGCGTCCACGGCGCTCTGGCCCGGCTCGTCCATCCGCTCCCCGCGCTTGCGCGCCCGCACCAGCAGACGGATCGGCACCTCCTCGAACGGCAGTTCCTCGCGAAAGCGGTTGAGCAGGAACCGCTCATAGTTGGCCGTAAAGAGTTCCGGGTGGTTCACCACCAGCGCGATCGTCGGCGGGTTTGTGCGCACTTGCGCCACGTAGAACAGTTTCACGCGCGTTCCGACCTTGCTCGTCGGTCCGCGCGTCTCGATGATGCCGCGCACCAGCCGGTTCAGTTCGCCCGTCGTCACGCGCCGCCCAGCCTGCTCGTGCAGGTCGAAGGCGACGCCGATCAGCCCGCGCAGGTTCCTGCCCTCGGTCGCGGACGTGAACGCCACAGGCGCGAACGACAGCCCCTTCAGTTCTCGGCGCAGGTACTCCTCGTAGTCCTCGGTGGTGACGCGCCGCCCCTTCGTGCCTTGCTTCCCCTCGGCCAGATCCCACTTGTTCACCACGATCACCACGGGCTTGTACGCCTTCTGCGCCAGCATCGCCAGTTGCTGGTCCACCTGGCTCACCGGCTCCGTGGCATCGATCAGCAGCAGCACCACGTCCGCCCGCTCGACCGCGCGCTTCGCCCGGTCGAAGGCGTACCACTCCACCTGCCCCTGGAAACTCCGCTTGCGCCGCAGCCCGGCCGTGTCGATCGCGACGATCGCCCGGCCGTCCAGCTCGAACCGCACGTCCACCGCGTCGCGCGTCGTCCCCGCGATCTCGGACACGATCACACGCGGCTCGCCCGCCAGCGCGTTGACCAGCGAACTCTTCCCCGCGTTCCGCTTTCCGATGATCGCCACCCGCAGGTCCGCCGACGGGGGCGCTGCATCCGCCGTCGCCGGCGGCAGCAGCCCGTACAGCGTGTCCAGGAAGTCCCGACGGAAGTAGTTGCTCTTTGCGCTCACCATCAGCGGCTCGCCGAAGCCCAGCGACGCCAGCTCGTGCGCGTGCGTCTCCCAGCTCGGCCCGTCCACCTTCGTCGCCACCACGCGGACGCGGGGTGCAGTGACGGGGTGACGGAGCGACGGAGTGTCGGCATCACCTCCCCCCTCTTCTCCCCCGCTCGCCTCCGTGTCCCCGCGCCTTTGCGCGAGCTTCTTCTCGGTTCGACGTGAGACGAACCGCCCCTCGCGCAGCATCCGCCCGATTTCCTCGTCCTGCGGCGTGACGCCCGCCTGCACGTCCACCGCGAAGAGCACGAGGTCCGCGCTCGCCACCGCCTCGCCGATCTGCCGCTCGATCTCGGGCGTCAGCCGCGACAGGTCTGCCCCGATCTCGTCGTACCGCGCGCCCTCGGCCGCGTACACGCCGTAGCCGCCCGTGTCCACGAACTCGACCGCCCGCGCCGGCTCCGATCCGTCAGGCGAGGGCAGGTCCACCACCACGCTCACGCGGTCGCGCGTGACGCCCGGCGTCGGGTCCACGATCGAGACCTTCGCCCCCGCGATCATGTTCAGCAGGGAACTCTTCCCCACGTTCGGGCGACCCACGATGGCGATCCGCGGCACAGGCATGGCCAATCGTAGGTGCGGGCAGTCACCCCCACGTGCCGTTCCCGTCGGATTCCATCCCCTCCTGCGCCGCTCCCCTCTTCGCGACGGTGGCGCTCCCATCCGCAATTCCACGCCAACCACGATCCGTATCATTCTTCGAGCCGATGCGCCTCTACCATTTCATCCCGGTCGCCGCGGCGTGCATCGCTCTGGACTCGCTCACGGTCACTGCCCAGACCGACCTCCTCGCCGGCCAGGCGATCTCGATCCGCTCCATCGATCCGAGCGACGACGACTTCTCCGATCTCGAACCCCTGATCCCTCTCATCGGCGATGCGCGTGTCGTCCAACTCGGGGAGCAGACTCACGGCGACGGGGCGGCCTTCCTCGCCAAGATTCGCCTCGTCCGGTTCCTCCACCGGCGCATGGGCTTCGACGTGCTCGTCTGGGAGTCCGGCATGTTCGACTGCCGCGTCGTGGACGAGAAACTCCGCGAGGGTGTGCCCACGATGGAGGCACACGCCCACGGCGTCTTCCCCATCTGGCGCGAGAGTGCGCAGGTCCGCCCATTGCTCGACTACGTGGCCGAGTCCCACGCCGCCGATCGCCCGATCGCCACCGCGGGGATGGACACGCAGTTCACGTCCGACCACGGCACGGGCGAGTGGGCGCGCCGCGTGCGCGCGCACTTTGCCGAGGCCGGCGTGCCGCTCTCCCCCGACGCCGACGCCGCCATTCGCTTCTTCGCCCCATCGGGCGTCGAGGCCTTCGGCGCGGTGATCGCGGGCGAGGTCGGCGAGGACACGAAGCGCGGTCTCGAAGCCCTCGCCATGGACGCCGCCGCCTCGCGCACCGACCGCATCGCACGCCACGGCGAACCGGAGGCCGATTTCTTCGCCCGCGTCATCGACGATATGCGCGAGTGGATCCGCTTCGCCGAGGGGAACGTGCGCGGCGCGCCCCTGAACAACATCCGCGACGCCCGCATGGGCGACAACCTCGCCTGGCTTGCGGACGAGTATTACAAGGGGCGTCGTCTCATCGTCTGGGAGGCGACCATGCACGCCCTCCACCGCGCGAGCGAGATCGAGACCGGCCTGCCGTTCACCTACGACAACACGCTGACTGCCGGAGAACGCGCCCGCTCCATCCTCGGCGATGCCGTGTTCACCGTCGGCTTCACCGCCGCCCGAGGCACGGCCGCCCGCCTCGGCATGGCGCCGTCGCGCCTCGATGCGCCGCGCGAAGGCTCGCTCGAAGCCGCGGCCCTCGCCACCGGCCGCCGATTCCTCTGGATCGATTTCCGCTCCGCCCCGCCTGACCACCCGCTGCGCGCCCGCCTCTGCGCCCGCCCGCTCGGCTACTCCCCCATGCACGCCGTCTGGCCCGACCAGATGGACGCGATGTTGTACACCGAAGAGATGTTCCCCAGCACCACCGGTCCCCTGCACCCCGCCGCCTACCGCCTGCGCGACGACGGCTTCGACAACTGACCCGTGCGGCGCACGCCAGAGTTTCTCCGCCCGTGCCCTCCTGCTTCCCCGTCATCGTCGGCCCCACCGCCTCCGGCAAGTCCGCGCTGGCCGTCGAGGTCGCGCTGGCGCTCGAAGGCCGGGGCATGGCCCGAGGCGAGGTCGTCTCCGCCGATGCCTTTCAGGTCTACCGCGGCATGGACGTTGGCACGGCCAAGCCCACCCCCGACGAGCGGCGCGGCGTCGTGCACCACCTCATCGACATCGTCGAGCCGGACGACCCCGAGCCGTTCACGCTCCATCGCTGGCTCGCGCTCGCGAACTCGCGCATCGATGAGCTTCGTTCGCGCGGCATCACACCCATCGTCGTCGGGGGCACACACCTCTACATCAAGGCCCTGCTCGACGGCCTGTTTGAAGGTCCGGGGGAGGACGCCGCCCTCCGTGCGGAACTCCGTGCCATGGACCCGGCAGCGCGCCGGCGCGAACTGGAGCGAGTCGATCCCGCCGCGGCGGCTCGCATCCATCCGAACGACGAACGCCGCAGCATCCGCGCCCTGGAGGTCTTCCGTCTGACCGGGCGGCCGATCACCGAGCATCAGTCACAGTGGGACCGCGCACCGCGCCCGGACGCCCTGTTGGTCGGCGTCGAGTGGCCCACGGAAGCCCTCAACAGGCGCATCAACGCGCGCGTGAAAGCGATGATGCAGCGAGGCCTGCTCGACGAGGTGCGTGCCCTTGCCCCCCGGCTCGGCCCTCAAGCCCGCGAAGCCCTTGGCTATAAACAACTTCTCGCGCATCTCGAAGGGCGTGCGACGCTCGACGAGGCCGTCGAGGCGATCAAGATCGAAACGCGACGCTTCGCAAAGAACCAGCGAACCTGGCTTCGTCGATTGCGGGAAAACCCTGGTTTCATACGGTTGGCTGCCGACGAAGCGGCACCCCCGCTGCACGCGCAAACCATTGTCGATACTTTGGTTGCGTTGTAAATAGCATGCCCGGGCGGATTCCGGCGTTCCCCCCGACTTTGCAGGCCTTCTGCCCCAGCGTCCGAACAGAAATCTGCCCGGGTGGCATAGCCATCCCGCTTGACTCCGCCTGAGGGCGGCCATTCCCTCCCCCCCGAGCGGCCCGTCGATCCTTTGAGGGGAGGGCATGGTCGGGTCGAGGGAAACCACGCGGAAAGCATGATGGCAAAGCGAGCGGGGAGTGCGGGTGGGCGGTCGGGTGCGCGGAGCGGCGCGGGTGCGTCCGGCCGTCGGCGTGGTTCGGGCCTGGGGTACAAGTCCGGCGATGCCAAGGGCCGCCATGTCGTCATCGTGGAAAGCCCGTCCAAGGCCAAGACCATCAATAAGTATCTCGGCCCGGACTACATCGTGCTGCCGAGCGTCGGGCATGTCCGCGACCTGCCGAGCAAGGCGGCCAAGGGCGACAAGAGCCCCGTTCCGGGCGTTGACCTGAAGAGGAAGTTCCGGCCGACCTACGAGGTGCTGTCCGGCAAGGAAGGCGTGATCCGCGACCTGAAAGCGGCCGCGAAGGACGCCCGGGCATCGGGGCACGACGTCTGGTTCGCCACCGACCTCGACCGCGAGGGCGAGGCGATCGCCTGGCACCTGGCCGAGGAACTGGGCATCGACCCGGCGCGGGCGAGGCGGGTGATGTTCGCGGCGATCACCAAAACCGAGATCGACCGTGCGTTCCAGCACCCGCACCCGATCGACGTGGACAAGGTGAACGCGCAGCAGGCCCGTCGCATCCTCGACCGCATCGTGGGCTACCAGGTCTCGCCGCTTCTGTGGAAGAAGGTCGCGCGGGGGCTGAGCGCCGGGCGTGTGCAGAGCGTCGCGGTCCGGCTGATCGTGGAGCGTGAGCGCGAGATTCGAGCGTTCGTCCCGGATGAATACTGGCAGGTCGAGGGCGTGTTCGCGCTGAGCGAGGAGGACGCGCGTCGCCTCGGCCCCGCGTGGCGCGCCCTGCTCGACGAGCGCGACGAGAAGGGCAATGCGCCGACGATCAAGGCCCAGAACGCCTGGCTCGCGGAGAACCGGCTGATCCGGGCGGAACTGGTGGAGGTCGGGGGCGAGAAGTTCGAGGTGCGAACGGGCGAGGCGGGGACGGACCTGACGCCGCGCGTGCGAGCGATCATCGAGTCCGCGGGGCTGCGGCAGGTCGAGGTATCGAGCAAGGAGGACGCCGAGGGGCGCGGTCCGGCGTGCTGGCGTCGCACGGTGCGGGGCACGGCGGACCCGGCGACGCCGTACACCGTCGCCGGCATCGAGACGAAGCGCACGAGCGTGCGTCCGCCCGCGCCCTTCATCACGAGCACGCTGCAGCAGGCGGCCTCGAGCCGGCTGGGGTTCGCGGCCAGCCGCACCATGCGGGCCGCGCAGCAGTTGTACGAGGGCGTCGAGATCCCGGGCGAGGGGCCTGTGGGTCTCATCACCTACATGCGTACCGACTCGACGCACCTGGCGGGCGAGGCGGTCGCGGGCGTGCGAGACTATATCTCGCGCACGTTCGGCCCGAAGTATCTGCCCGGGAAGGCGAACGTCTACACCTCGTCGAACAAGGCGGCGCAGGAGGCGCACGAGGCGATCCGCCCGGCGTCGCTCGACTACCCGCCCGAGCGCGTCCGTCGCGCGCTCAAGCCCGACCAGTTCAGGCTCTACGAGTTGATCTGGAGCCGCTTCGTGGCCTGCCAGATGACGCCCGCGGAGTGGGACTCGACGAGCGTGAGCATCATCGGCGGCAAGGATGCGTCGAAGCGACTGACCTTCCGCGCGACGGGGCGCACGCTCGCGTTCGACGGGTTCTACCGCGTGGCGGGCGTGCCGACGGGGAGCGACGAGGCGACGCTGCCTCGCCTCGCCGAGGGGACCGCGCTGCGCCCGGCGTCCATCGACGCGCTGCAGCGCTTCACCAGCCCCCCCCCGAGGTACAGTGAGGCATCGCTCATCAAGACGCTGGAGGCGGAAGGGATCGGCCGCCCCAGCACCTACGCGGACATCATCGCCAAGATCCAGGACCGCAAGTACGTCGAGCTGATCGGCAGGGCTTTCCACGCGACGGACCTGGGCGAGGTGGTGACCGACAAGCTCGTCGAGGCGTTCCCGACGATCATGGACGTCGGCTACACCCGCGAGATGGAGGCGGAACTGGACAAGGTCGAGGAGGAGCACCTCGACTGGATCGAGATGCTCGAACGCTTCTACGGCCCGTTCAGCGAGAGCCTCGAACGCGCCCACGAGGAGCTCTCGCACGCCAAGGCCGAGGTGCAGCCCGCGCCGCCCGAGTACCGCTGCGAGAAGTGCGGCGCGGGGCTGGTCTACCGCTTCGGGCGCAACGGGCGGTTCCTGAGCTGCTCGCGCTACCCCGAGTGCGAGTACGCCGCGCCGGTGGACCGGCAGGGTCGGCCTCGGACGGCGGAATACGTGAACGTTCGCTGCCCGAAGACCGGCCGCGCGATGGTGCGCAAAACGGGCCGGTTCGGGCCGTTCCTGGCGACGCCGCTGGAGAAGGGCGAGAGCCAGGACGTGGGGATGATCCTGAACATCGACAAGAAGGGGCACGTGACCGCGCCGGCGCCGCCGCCGCTGGTGACGGACCTGCTGTGCGAGAAGTGCGAGTCGCCGCTGAACCTGCGCGGCGGGATTCGCGGGCCGTGGCTGGGGTGTTCGCGGTTCCCGAAGTGCCGCGGGCGCGGGAAGTGGGCCGCGCTTCCGGAGGAGAAGCGTGCCGCGCTGGAGAAGGCGCTGGCCGCGCACGAGAAGGCGCACCCGGTCCCGATCATCCGCACGCTGGACGGGCGCGCACTGACCGACGAGAAGGGCAAACCGCTCGCGGACGCGCCGACCGCGGACCAGCTGGTGCTCGAGGGCGGCGAGGACGAGGCCGAACGCCTGGCGGCGACGGGTCGGGCGGCGGTGGCGTAGGGCGTATAATCAAGCCGCGCATGATGCTCCACGGGATCGAGTTCGACCGGGCGAAGATCGGCCCGCTCTGCAGGCGTGCGGGCGTGGTGCGTCTGTATCTCTTCGGTTCGATCCTGACGGACCGCTTCGGTCCCGCGAGCGATATTGACTTGCTGGTCGAGACGGATCACAGCAGCCCGCCCGGGCTGCTGGCGCTCGGCGGCCTCCAGATGGACCTCTCCGAACTTCTGGGGCGCACCGTTCATCTGACGCTGCTGGGCGGCGTACCGGACTTGGAGCGCGGGGCCGTGCTTGCTGGTGCGAGACTTCTTGATGCCGCGTGAATCGGGGGACCAGCACAGGCACGAGCATCTGATCGCGCCCGAGGACCGAAGGCGTGTGGACCACATGTTGCGCTGTTCGCGCGACGCCAGAGCAATCGTCGGCGACGCCGACGCGAGGACCATCGCGGCAGACATGGTGCGCACCCGCGCGCTCGTGAACTGCTTCACGGAGATCGGCGAAGCGGCCTCGCGGCTGTCGCCCGCTGCCCGATCCCGCATCGGATCGCTGCCGTGGCGGCAGATCGTGGGAATGCGCAACATCATCGTGCACGTGTACTGGGGGATCGACGTTGCGGAGTTGGTCAAGACGACCCAGGCCGATCTCCCCGCCTTGATCGCTTCGCTCGAGATCGCACTCGCGGACTGGCCGATTGCGAGCGGCGGGGCATGAGCCGGAATCGCCGGCCTCGACGCCGGTTCATTGAGAGCGAAACGTGTGTATGGAGGTCAGATGCAGTGATAGTGAAGGCTTTCGTGAAGGCGTCGATCTCGACTGACAAACGGCAGCAGGCGGGCGTGGATGCGGAACGCCAGATGGCGCACTACCTGCATCGTGCGTTTGCACACGACACCGAAGTGTACGTTCTGCACGACCTGCGGCTCGTCGATCCGGAGCAGCCCGAACACGACGGCACACCGGGCGTGTGCCAGATCGACCATCTCATCCTTCATCGATGGGGGGCGTTCATCGTCGAGAGCAAGTCGGCCCATGGCGAGGTGTCGATTCGGAGTGATGGAAGCGGCGGAGATGAGTGGACGCGAAAGTCCGGCAGGCGCGCAGAGGGCATCCCCTCGCCGATTCAGCAGGCGCGGCGGCAGGCGGAGTTCCTCGGAAGGTTCCTCCAGCGGCATCGCTCGGACCTGCTCGGGAAGGTGTCCATCGGGCTTCGTCCCGTCGCGAAGTTGCTCAGAGGCGATGACCAGCGTGGGTTCCGGAGCATGCCCATCCAGATCATCGTGGCGTACTCCGATTCGGCGCACATCCGACGGCTCGATCGGTGGAAGGAGCCGACGGAGCCGTTTCAGACGTTCGTGTGCAAGGCGGATACGGTCCCGGACAAAATTCGGCGCGAGTTGTCGTCGCACCAGGCGGCAGGCAGACTGCTCGGAAGGCCTCAGGGCGAGTACGGGATGTGGTCGATGGCCCCCGATGAAATCGTGAAGGTATCGGAGTTTCTCGCGCGACAACACTCGCCGCGCAGACCGGATGGGAAGCAAGAGAAACGCCCCGCCCGGGAGGGCGAAGCAGCACCGCCGGCGTCACCCTCGCCACACCCCGCATCGACGGCCGCGTGCAAGCATTGCGGTGCCCCAGGGCTTGCCGCTCACTGGGGGAAGTACGGCTACTACTGGAAGTGCAACGGCTGCGGCAAGAACACGCCCATGCCGACGACGTGCGGCGTGTGCGGGGCTGAGGGGACTCGCGGCAAAGGTGTGAAGATTCGCAAGGAAGGCCCCAAGTACTTCCGAGCGTGCGAGAAGTGCGGCATCGACGAGTGCATCTGGGTCGCAGGGTGAAACCGCCGCGGGGTTCTGAGGAATAAGGCGGGTGGGCGTGGGGATCGGACGTTGGGTCTGCGGGAGGCATCTCATGCGGGCAATGGCTGTCGTTGGGGGCGTGTGCCTGGTTGTCGGCGTGGGCGCGGTGTGGCTGTTCGCGGCTCGTGGCGGGGGTGGCGCGGAGACAGGCACGGCCGCTGAGACGGCGGCCGCCGAGCGTGCCCGTGCGGGCGCGGGCGCCGGCATCGCCGCGGCGGATGCCGCCGAGCGCGAGCGCGTGCTCGCGGAGTTGCGGGCCGAGTTGAGCAGGGCTGCGCCAGTCGCCGGGCGGACGGACGAGCAGCGGCTGGCGGACGCCTGGGCGTGGGTGCGAGCGAACCGACCGGCGGATCGGCCCTACAACGAACTCGAGGCCACGATGCTCGCGCTCATGGAGGCGGCGTTCGACGGCGAGGAGCGGTCGGCCGCGTGGCTGATGAACACGTCGCTGATCGAGATCGAGATGGCTCGCGCGCTCGACGCGGACGGCGACGGCACGGTCACCGACGAGGAGGTGCAGGCCTTCATCGAGAGCGGGCTGAGCACGAACCCCATGGAGCACCCGTATATCGCCGCATTGTTCGACCAGGACGGCGACGGCGTGCTCAGTCCCGGCGAGTTCGAGATGGTGGGCGCGGCGCGGGTCATGGAGGGCGCCCTCGCCGGGGCGTTGCAGCGGGCGCAGATCGACGCCTGGGACACCGACAACGACGGCTTCGTGAGCGACGCCGAGCGCGAGGCGGGCCTGCGCGAGGCCGACAGCCGGATCCGCTTCCATCCGGACGGTCGCGTCGAGTTCATTCTCGACGGATCGAGCGTTGACCCCGCCGAGCAGGCTGCGATTCGCGCCCAACTCGCCGAGCAGTTCGGGGAGGAGTACTCTCGGTCGGTGGAAGCCTACATCGACATGATGCGCGGGCAGGCGATGATGATGCCGATGCTCAACGACATGCGCGTGGACGACTTCGACCGCGAGGAGTTGCAGGCGGCGATGATGCGCGACATGCCGCAGATGCCGGACGCGCGCGAGTTCTCCGCCGACGGCAGCGGCAACCTCACGCAGGAGGACTTCGCCGTCTACCAGGCCGCGATCGAGGAGTACAACCGCACCATTCAGGAGTGGAGCACGAGGCAGATGGCCCTCGTGCTGCGCGAGCAGTTCGAGCACGCGCGCCGGCAGGGCGACCTCGACGGCGACGGGCGAATCTCGCCCGACGAGTGGGAGCGGCGGATTGACACGCTGCTCGACGCACGGGCCGACCGGATGATGCTCCGCGTGCTGGACCTCGACGGTGACGGCTGGGTGGGCGCGCACGAACTGGCGAGATACCTCGACTGGTACCGCGCCGGCAGCCTGCGGGCCGACGCGAACTTCGACGGCGCTGTGGACGCCCGCGACCTGGAGTTGGTGACGAGGTACTTCCGGGCGGGGCGGTGAGCGAGGAGCGGACGCAATGGTTGAAGGAGGCCTGAAAGGCCCTGTTCCGGAGGATGGACAAGCGAGAAGAGAGAAGGCAAGACAAGCGAGAGGTACACTCCCGCCATGCCCGTCTTCGTCCGCTGGCTGCTGAGGCTCGGCCCCACGAACCCGATCGCGGTGCGCCTCGTCCAGAACGGTTCGCGCCGAACGCGCCACCTCTACATCCGGTCCGCCTACCTCGCCGTTCTCATCGTCGTGCTGCTCTGGCTGCTGCTCGTCTCCGCGGGGGGCGGGAACCTCGACTACCGCGAACTGGCCCGGGCCGGCGCGATGAGTTTCACCTCCATCGCCTACCTCCAGATCGGCCTCATCTGCATCCTGGCGCCGGTCTTCATGGCCGGGGCGATCGCGCAGGAGTCCAACCCGCGCACGTGGGAGGTCATGCTCACCACGCCCCTGAGCGCGACGCAGATCGTGCTCGGCAACCTGCTCGGGCGACTGTTCTTCATCATCGCCCTGCTGATGGCGAGCCTGCCGCTCTTCGCCCTCGTGCAGTACTTCGGCGGCGTGCCGGGGCGCACGATCCTCGCCAGCTACCTCGTGGCGGCGTGCGCGGCCGTGCTCGTCGGCACAATCGCCATCGCCCTCTCCGTCAGCCGCCTCGTCGGGCGCAGGGCCGTCTTCGCGTTCTACGTCTCCGTCGTCTCCTACCTGGCCGTCACCGCCGCGATCGACTCCTGGGTCCGCCTCTCCGGCGGCGGCGCGAGCGGCGGCAGCGGCGTCACCTGGATGACGCCCATCAACCCCTTCCTCACCCTGCACGCGCTCCTGAACCCGACCGCCTATCCGCGCGCCGACGAGACCGGCCCTTGGGCGCTGCGTCACCCCGTGAACGCCTGGTGCTGGGGGAGCCTGCTCCTGAGTGTCGGACTCGCCCTCGCCAGCACGCTCACCGTGCGCACCGGCGGCCTGCAGATGATTGCCGGGCAGTCCGGCGGCGTGCCCTGGTACCGGCGCATGTTCGGCCTCGGCGCCAGCGGCGCTGAGCACCGCCCCCCCCGCCACGTCTGGACGAACCCGATCGCCTGGCGCGAGGCCGCGGCACGAAACAGCACGCTCGGGCGCATCGTCGCGCGATGGTTGTTCATAGCAGCGGGCGCGGTCTGGGGCGTGGGGCTTGTCTGGATGTTCCACACGGCGCGGTTCACCAACGCCGACTTCCGGCTCGCGCTGCTCTTCACGACCATCGGTGAACTGGCGGTCGTCGCGCTGGTGACGGTCAACATGTCCGCGACCTCCATCAGCCGCGAACGCGAGGACGGCACGCTGGACCTGCTGCTGACGACGCCCATCACCCCCGCGGAGTATCTCTCGGGCAAGCTGCGAGGGCTGATCGCCTACCTGCTGCCGCTGATGGCCGTGCCCCTGGGCACGCTCGCGTTGGCGGGCGTGTACGTGCTGGCGGGCGGGCTGGGGCGCGCGGGCGGCGTGATGGAGACGGTGCAGCAGGCGGGCGGAGCGCCGGCGATCTCAGCGCCCGTCGTGCTCCCCGAGGCGGGGCTGGTCGCGTCGCTGGTCGTCGTGCCGTTCGTCGCGTTCTGCGCCATCGTCGGCATGCACTGGTCGCTCAAGAGCAAGGGCACGATATCGAGCGTTGTGGCGACGGTCGGCGTGGTCGGGGCGATCAGCGGCGTGATCGGACTGTGCGGATGGCGCGCGGGCGTCGACGCCAGCCTCATCGGCCCGATCCTCGCCGGTCTCAGCCCCGCTTCCGCGGTCTTCGCCCTCGTCGCGCCGCTCGAAGCGATGGACTCGACTGTGCGCGGCACGGGCGTGCAGGCCGCGCGGGTGACCCTGCTCATCGGCAGCGTGTGCGCCGCGGGGCTGTACGCCGCGATCGTCTACGGCGTGCACTCGTACACCGTCAAGAACTTCGATTTCATCGTGCGCCGGCTCGCCGGGATCAAGTGAGCAGCGAGCCGAGGAGCCGATCGGCATCGTCGTCGATGATCGGCAGGCCGGCGGACGACTCGCGGATGTAGCCGTCGCGGGTTGCCCGGGCGAGCCAGTCGCGCAGGTGGTCGTAGAACCCCGCGACGTTCAGGATGCCCGTCGGCTTCGATCGGCCGTGCAGCCGCAGTTGCGACCACGTCAGCATCTCGAACAACTCGTCCATCGTTCCCAGCCCGCCCGGCAGCACGAGAAAGGCGTCGGCGAGTTCCGCCATCATCGTCTTGCGTTCCAGCATGGTCTCGACCACGCGCATCTCGGCGACGTCGGTGTGCGCCGCCTCCTTCTCCATCATCCAGTGCGGGATAACCCCGACGACCCGGCCTCCCCCTGCGAGCGTGCCGTCGGCCAGTGCGCCCATCATCCCCTTGCCGCCCCCGCCGTACACGAGTGCCACGCCGCGCTTCGCCAGTGCACACCCCACGGCCCGCGCGGACTCGGCGTATTCGGGCCGTGCGCCCAGCCCCGACCCGCAGAACACCGCCACCGCACGCCCCATGCCCGCGCTCCCGCTCGCCCGTCTCCCTTCGGCCTCCGGGCTCGACCTCAGAACTCCTCGAAACCCCCCCTCGCCGCGTACTCGAAGTCGTTGATCGTTTGCACGTGGTTCGCGCTCTTGCCCGCGAGGCCATCGAAGCGAGCGATCAGCTGCGTGGGGTCGTCGGTGGCGAGCGACGCCATCAGCCCGAACTTGTGTTCCAGCAGCCCGCGCAGGTCGGCGGTCGTGTTTCGCGCGTGCCCGGCCGGGTACATCACCAGCCCCGAGCCGTGTTGCGCGCCCTTGTCGTCCGTGATGATCACGCTCGTCGGGATACCGTCGGGGTAGCGGCGGTCGTACTCCGGCCCGCCGTGCACGAAGTCGATCCTCGCCATCAACTCGCGCGTCCGCGGGTTGAACACCGCGTCCTTCGAGTAGTCCAGCGGGTTCAGCATCAGGCCCTTCCAGTCCGTCGGTCGGCCCGCGGCACGGTTCTCCAGCGCCTTGCGCAGCAGCGTGGCGATGATGTACGCCATCGAGTGGTCCGCGCTCTGGCGGGTCTTCGGGTCTTTCTTGGACGGGTCGCCGATGATGCCGAACGCCGGCTCGTACGCCACGATTCGGATGTGCCCGACGGCCGAGCCGTCCGCTCGTTCGATCAGCCCGGGGTGCCTGGCGATCAGGTCCACGATCGCCTGCACCGCGCCGGCGGACTGGTGCTCGTACAGCGCGAGCTTGAAGTGCATCCCCATCACCGCGAAGTCCCCGCCGGCACGCGCCAGCACGAGGTCGAACGGCGAGGCGTCGCGCTTCTCGGTGTTCGGCGCGGCGACCAGCGCGCCGCTCTTGTCCAACCTGCCGAACATCTGCCCAGGCCCCTCGAAGAGCCGGAAGACCGCCTCCGGGTTGCGGAAGATGTCCCGCGGCCCCCGGAACCCGGCCATGCTGCGCTTCAGGCTCAGGATCGCCGCCTCGGTGCTGATCGCCGCCGATGCGCCCTTGCTGTCCGAGAGCTGCTTGCCGGCGCGGATTGCGCGGAACGGCACGTAGTGCGCGACCACCATGCCGATCGCGCTCTCGATCTGCTCCGCCGTCGCCCCCACCATCGCCCCGAACACGCACGCCGACGCGATCGCCCCGTGCAGCACGTGGTCGATCTTGCAGTCCTTGAGGCTGAAGACCTCGGCCAGCCGCCCGCGGATCTCGTCGTGCAGGACCATGCCGCGCAGCGAGGTCGCCCCGTCCGCCCCGAGCATCTGGGCCGCGGCCAGCGGGACGGCGTAGAAGTCGTTGTGCCCGAACTCGCCGGCCGTGTGCCCCCGCGCGGGGTTGTAGCCGAAGTTCGTCCCGTTCGCGTCCCACTCGCGCACCGCCGCGCAGTTGGCGACGATCGCCTTCTCGCTCTTCACCCGCGTCGCCGAGCCGAAGACCGTCGCCCCGTGCCGCGTGCACCGACCGAGCGGCCTGCCCGCGTGCCCCTCCGGCACCGCGTACTCGAACGCCTCGCGCCGCAGCACGTTCGGCGCGTTGCACCCCATCGCCAGCGCGCTGATGCCGCACAGGCACGCGTCGGTGAAGAAGAGGTTGGTGCGCTCCAGCACCGCCGCGTCCGGCTCGCCGCGCGTGCCGGGTTCGCCCCACATGAAGGCGATGGCGTACTCGGCCAGGCCGCGGGCCTGATTCGTGTCGGCGGGAAGCGTGACAAACTGCTGCTCAACGGGCATGAGGTCGGGTCTCCGTGGGTGGCGGTGCGAAAGGGCGGAAGGATAGGAGCCGTCCCCAGCCGCGTCCCGGGCACAAGCGCACCTGTTAGAATGTCGTCATGACGGTGGCGCTCACCGACACGCCGATCTGCACTCGCTACAAGGAGTCTCGGACGCTGGTTCGCAGGCTCTGCCGGCTCCCGGGGGAAAGCCGCGACGATTACAAACGCAAGGTCTTGCTCCTCCGCGAGCACTTCGAGCGGTTCAATACCGACACCGCGGGAATCTGCCAGTGGATCATGGGCCTGCGCAAGCGCGCGGGCGACGAAGCGCACCCGGAATCCTTCGGCACGCTCGGCGACTTCCTGCTCGAACCGGCCCTGTCCGGTGTCGAGGCCGACGAGAAGGAGCGTGACGGCTGGCGTCTTTCCATCTTCGACGACGTTGCGGGCTTCAGGCGGGCGGACTCGATCGCCGGGCGATCGATCCCCGACGACCTGCGCCGGGCGATGGACGATGCCGCCGAGCGCGGGCCGCACCGCGATCCGGGCAACCGCGCGGCCGCGCGCCTCTTCGATCGGCTCCGAACCCTCGACCGCGCCCACCGCCTCGTGCTCCTCAAGTCCGCCGCCGAGTGGGTCGTCGCCCGCTACAAGTGCGGCGTCGAGAACTGGATCCGCCAGCGCGCGGCGTGGGAGCAGGAGCGCGACGAGTGGGAGCGCGCCCACCCCGACCTCACGCCCGAAGTCCGCGAACGGTTCACGGGCGTCTTTCGCAATCTCCTGGACCCGGAGCGCGACGAGAGGCAGGGCATCCGCGCCAAGGCCCCGCGCATCTGCCCGTGGGATCGCCTGCGCCAGAACGTGGACAACTGCTGCTACGGCCAGAAGGGGCACGGCCCGCTCTGCTGGAAGTACGCCGAGTTCGTCAGAGCCAGGAAGCAGGCCAACACCGCCTTCAACGACAAGCGATTCTGGGAAGATGCGGAGAAGTTCGTTCGCTTCTGCCACGAGCAGCGGAAGTCCCAACCCACGAAGCAGTTCTCGAACCCGAACCTGCCGCGCGTCTTGTTCAACGATCTCCCCGAGCGGGAGCGCGGTCATGCGGTGACGAGATTGAAGAAGAACTGGATCGCGTATCTCAACGCGATGGGGATGAACGATACGACCGCCGTCCAGCACGGCCGCCTCCCCCACTGCCGCAAGATCGGCGGTCAGGTCTTCGAGAAATCGGAGTGCCTCTGGAACCCGCACACGAAACTGTGCGACCGCTACAGGCGAGCCGTCGCCCAACTCCCCGACGCCCTCCTCGCGCTCGAATCGGAGTATCGCGAGTGGCGACGCTTCTACCTCGCCGGCCCGCGCAAGCCCACCTTCGCCTACCCCTCCGCACGCGACCTTCCCATGCCCAAGGTCTTCGGAGAGGGCTTCCACGAGATCGACCTCGACCGGTCCGTCGTCCGCCTCCGCCTCGAGGGCGCGCCGGGCGGCGAGTGGGTCGAGTTCGCCTTCATCCCCTGGCCGCGCGGCTACAAGCCCTCGAAACGCGAGGTGAACATCACCAGCGTCCACGTCCACTTCGTCGGCGCTCGTCCGCGGGCCGGCTTCCGCTTCGACGCCCCGCACAAACCCTCCCGGTTCGCCTGTTCGCAGGACGAACTCCAACACCTCCGCAGCCGAGAGTTCCCGCGCCGGGCGCACGACCGGCAGTTCATCGACGCCGCGCGCCGACGCCTGCTCGACACCTTCGCTGGCGACTCGGAGCGCGACATGCGCATCCTCGCCGTCGATCTCGGCGAGAAGGGCGCGCACGCCGCCGTCTACCGCGGGCGAACCCACGAACGAGACATCGCCCTGAGAATCGTGAAGATCAACGCCCTCTACGACGCCCCGCCCTCGACGCTCGTTCGCAATCCGAGAGACCCCAAGGGCAGGCAGCGACCGGCCAGCATCGAGTTCAAGGAGAAGGAAGACCCCCGCGGCCTGCGCAAGGAGCACCTCGCCCGCCACCTCGCCCGACTGGCCGAGCGATCCGTCGAGATCGCGCAGCGCCGCCGGCGCGAGGGTGAGCCGGACCCGCAGCCCGCCCCCCACGACCAGCGCGGCCTGCAGCGCCACGTCGCCTGGATGATCCGCGACTGGGCCAGGCTCAACGCCGCCCGGGTCATCGCCGCCGCCGAGGAGCACCGCTGCGACCTCATCGTCTTCGAGAGCATGCGCGGCCAGCGACCCCCCGCCTACAACCAACTCGGCGACGAGGCCGAGCGCAAAAAACGCCCGCCGCGATGCACGCCTATGGACGGGTCCGCGCCAAGGTCACCGAGAAGGCCGTCGAACGCGGCATGCGCGTCGTCACCGCACCCTTCCACAACTCCTCGCGCGTCTGCTCGGCCTGCGGTGCGCGGCAGGAGAACATCGGCCTGTTCAACAAGAACAAGACCAAGCGCACGTTCATCTGCGAGAAGTGCAAGCGGGAGGTGAACAGCGACGCC
>JAANMW010001157.1_pt1 | contig 28741 bp, 26 predicted proteins | sample 7279671 | NCBI WGS metagenome assembly JAANMW01 (sample SAMN14094541, study PRJNA606508) | bioreactor metagenome | isolation source: A lab-scale SPAN reactor treating ammonium-rich wastewater day 247 | place: Ireland: Galway | collected 2017-09-19 | reverse complement strand
GCGAACTGCCGCTGGGCGAGCGGCTGGCCGAAGGGATCGGCGGCCCTCTGGGCGATGTCTCGGTGATCGAGGCGCCGCAGCATGGGCAGATCGACCTTGCCGGCGGCGCCCCGACCTATCGCCCGCACCTGGCCGAGACCCCGATGGCCGGCAGGACCGAGCATGTCGTCCGGGACCGCTTCACCCTTGGCATCGGCGGCGCCGAGCCCGGCGTGCTGAAGGTCTCGGTCCAGATGCCCGCCCTGGCCTGCGACGTGCAGGCGGGCGATGCGCTGGACCTTCAGGGCGTGGGCCTTTACCGGCTGCCGAACCAGATCGAGCCCCGGCGCGCGCTGGCCGATTGCACGCAGGCCGTGGCCGAAAACCCCGGCGTCCCGCGGCTGCTCTACCAGCTGGGCCGTGCGCAGCAGGCGTCGGGCGACCTGAAAGCGGCCTATGACAGCTTTCGCGCCGCCGCCGCGGCCGGCCATGTCCGCGCCGGCCATGCCGCCGCCATGCTGCTGCTGAGCCCGCGCGTGGACCGCGCCGCGGTGCCGATCCCGCTGGACGAGGCGCAGGGCAACGCGCTGCTGGAGCAGGCCATCGCCAGCGGCGATCCCTTTGCCATGCACAGCCGTGGCCTGCGCCTGCTGCGCAACGGCCCCGCCGAAGCCGACCGCCAGCGCGGCTTCGAGCTGCTGGAGCGCGCCGCAGAGCTTGGCCATACCTATTCCATGAACGAGCTGGGCGCCTATTTCCTGGACCCCGACAGCCGCTGGTTCCGGCCCGAGCGCGGGCTGACCTATCTGCGCGCCTCGGCCGAGCGCAAGGACATCTACGGCTATAACAACCTGGGGCTGGTGGCGCTGCGCGGACATGGCGACGTGAAGCCCGATCCCGCCGCCGCCCGCGACTGGTTCGAGCGCGCGGCCCAGGGCGGGCATCCCTTTGCGCCCGCGAACCTGGGCCGGATGATCATGCGCGGCCAGTTGGGCAAGCCCGATCCGCGCGCGGCGCTGCGCTGGTATGACATGGGGCTGGCGCGGGGCGACGGCTGGGGCGGGGCCAATGGCGCCGGCATCATCCTGGGGGGCGACGCCCGGCCGCTGGGCCCGGCCGATGCCGCCCTGCGCGCCGCCAAGGCGCTGCACCTGCCCTCTGCCGAGGCGGCCGCCCGCGCGCGCGAGCTGCTGGAGGGGGTCGCCGCCGCCGACCTGGACCGGGCGGCGCAGATGATCCTGAACGAGCTGGGCGAAGCGGTCGCCGTGGACGGGCGGGCCGGGCCCGCCACCATCGCGGCATTGGCGCGGGCGGGCAGCCGCACGGGGCTGGAAGCCTTGCCGCCCCGCGCCGGCCCGCGGGAGCGGCTGCTGATGGCAGCCCGCGCCTGGTGGGCGCAGAACCCGCCCCGCGTCGATCTGTTCTGAGGCGACCGGGACGGGCAAGCACCCCGCCCCGCCGGTCCTGGCTTTTCTGCCGGTGCGCTGCGTCCGCTGGCCCCCAGGCCCAGCCGACGGCTGCCCCGTCAGCGCATAGCTCGTTTGCAATCTCATGCGTTGCGGCGAATTGGTTTGGATGCCATCTATTTCTGCATCACAGCAGGATCTCCCCGATGTCCGAAGACGACGAGCAGGGCTGGCCGCCCCGACTGGGCAGGCTGATCGGCCAGGCCAGCCGCCGCTGGCGGCAAGCCATCGACCACAGGCTGCAGGGCTGCAAAGTCACCGATGCCGGCCTGGCGCCGCTGGTCCAGCTGGCCCGCGCAGGCGAGCCGGTCCGGCAAAAGGAACTGGCCGCCGCGCTGTCGCTGGACAGCTCGTCCCTGGTCCGCATCCTTGCCCGGCTCGAGGCCGACGGGCTGGTGCGCAGCGCGCCCGACCCGCGGGACGGCCGCGCCAAGGCCCTGAGGCTGACCCCGGCCGGAGAGGCTTTGGGCCGCCGCGCCCTTGCCGTCTCGCGCGAGCTGGAGGCCGAGGTGCTGGCCGGCATCGACGAGGACCGGATCGCCGCCGCCCGCGACGTCCTGCAACGCATCCTTGACCGGCTGGCGCCGGAACGAACCGACAAAGGCAACGCCCCATGACCATGGCCACCTGTCACGAGCCGCAAGGCTGGCGAACCGCCCCGGCGCCCGCGCCGCTGTGGCTGCTGGCCATGCTTACCCTGGGCGGCACCATGGCGATCCATATCTTCGTGCCGGCGCTGCCGATGGTGGCCGCGGCCTTTGGCACCACCGCCGGCGCGGCGCAGATGACGCTCAGCGCCTATGTCGTCGGCCTGGCGCTGGCGCAGGTCGTCTACGGGCCGATAGCCGACTGTTTCGGGCGCCGCCCGGTGCTGATCGCGGGCATGGTGATCTATGCCCTTGCCGGGGCGACGGCATTCCTGGCCCCGACCATCGAGATGCTGATCGTCGCGCGCTTCTTCGAGGCGATCGGCGGCGGCTCGGGCCTGGTCCTGGGCCGGGCGATGCTGCGCGACGGCCATTCGCACGAGGAAGCGGCGAGGAAGCTGTCGCTCATGAACCTGATGGTCATGGTCGGGCCGGGCCTTTCGCCGCTGGTCGGCGCGCTTCTGGCCGAGGCGACCGGCTGGCGCTCGATCTTCCTGGTCCTCTGTGCGCTGGGGCTGGTAAACCTGCTGCTGGTCTGGCGCCGCCTGCCGCATGGCCCCGACCTGCACGGCCGGGATCTGGGCCGGGTGATGCGCAGCTATGCCGGGCTTCTGGGCTCGCGCCGCTTCCTGGGCTATGCCATCGGCGGCGGTTTCGCCACGACGGCGATCTATGCCTATCTGGGCGCCGCCCCCTTCATCTTCGTCGACCAGCTGCACCGCCCGGCCAGCGAGGTCGCCTTCTACCTGGCCTTCAACGTGCTGGGCGTATGGTTCGGCAGCCTTGCCGCCAGCCGCCTGGCGGGCCGCATCCGCATGGGGCGCCTGATGGTGGCGGGCAACCTGATCAGCTGCCTGGGGGCCGTGCTGTTCCTGCTGGCGGTCCTGAGCGGCACGCTGAGCGTGGCCCTGGCGATCCTGCCGATGCTGGTGCTGAGCTTCGGCGCCGGGCTCGCCTCGCCCATGGCGCTGTCCGAGGCGCTGAGCCTCGACCCGGCCGCCTCCGGCTCGGCCTCGGGACTTTACGGCTTCATCCAGATGGTGATCGGCGCGGCCTGCGCCGCGCTGAGCGGCATCGGCGGCAATCCGGCCCTGGCCGCGGCGCTGGTGCTGACGGCGGCGGGCATCCTGGCGCAGCTGTCGTTCCACATCGCGCATCGCAGCCGGGCCTGACGCGGCGATCCCGGACCGAGCCGGCGGCGGCCGGCCCGCGCGGCCTTGCCGGGGGCTGGCTCAGGACGTGCTCAGGACGTGCTCAGGACGTGCCCTGGCGCTTCAGGATCGACACGAGGTCAAGCGCGTTCGTGGCACGGCCGGACAGGTCCAGGTCGCGCTTGATCTGGGCCAGATGCTCTTGCATCAGGCGCGCGCCTTCCTCGGCATCGCGCCGGCGGATCGCATCGACGATCCGGGAATGATCGTGGTCGCGGCAATCGGTCATGTCCTGCGCGCCGAAAATCCCGATGATCAGCGAGGTGCGCGTGATCAGTTCGCGCATCATCCGCAGCATCACCGAATTCCCTGCCACCTGCGCCAGAAGGCCGTGGAACTGGCCCGACAGGCGGATGGCGTCGCGGCGCCTGCCGATGTGATGGGCGTCGTGCTCGCGCTCGATATGGGCGGCGAGCATGGCGATTTCGGCATCGGTCGCGCGCTGCACCGCAAGGCGGGTGATCGAGGGTTCCAGCATCAGCCGCGCCTCGAAGACCTCATGCGCCTGTTCCGCGGTCGGGCTGGCGACGAAGGCCCCGCGATTGGCCTGCAGATCGACGATCTGGCGGCTGGCCAGCAGCAGCAGCGCCCGGCGGATCCGCATCCGCCCGACGCCGAACGCGTCGCACAGGGCCGATTCGGAAAGCTTGGTGCCGGGGGGCAGGCGCTGTTCTATGACTGCTTCGAAAATATGCTCGACGATGTCTTCTTCACCAATCTCGGTGCTTTCGTCCTGTGCTGCTGCGAACTCCATCGACAGTCAATTCCCCGGCAATGCCCTTCTGTTCCCCCGAAAATAGGGTCTAACCCAGGCTACAACAAGAATCCGACGCGATCCAGATTGTTAACATAATTGTTGACATATCTGTTAACGGGTTCACGATGGGCCTTGTCGAAAATCGCAAAAGCACCCGTGCGGCGGCCTGGAGCCGCTGCCCGGACAGTCAACAGACAGGGAGAACTGAACTCATGCTGCGTCGTAGCTTTCTGAAATCCACCGCATTGGCCGCCGTCGCCACCCTGGCGCTGATCCCGGCGGCCCATGCCGAGAATGCCAAGCTGAAGATCGGCTTCGTGGGCGTGACCTCGGGCCCGGCGGCCGCCTGGGGCATTTCCAACCAGCGCTCGATGGAGGCCCGCGCGGCCTGGCTGAACGAACTGGGCGGGGTGCAGATCGGCGACACGACCTATGACGTGCAGATCGTCGCCTTCGACGACCAGAAGGATCCCAAGCGCGCCATCGCCGGGATGGAAAAGATGGCGCAGGACGGCGTGCATTACGTCGTCGGCCCGAATGTCGACGACGGCGCGGCCGCCGTCCGCCCGGTCGCCGAGCAGAAAGGCATCATCTATTTCCCCTATGCCTTCCCCAAGACGCTCTATGTCGCCCCCGCCTCGAACGCCATCCTGGGCATGGTCGCGAACTATCAGTCCGGCCCGGCGATCTACAAATACCTGATGGAGAACAAGGGCGTGAAGAAGGTGGCCTTCGTCGCCGCCAATGAATCCGACCCGCTGAGCCAGCGCGATTCCGGCATCGAGGCGGCCAAGGCGCTGGGGCTCGAGGTGGTGTCGGACAAAGTGACCTACCAGGTGGACACCACCGATTTCACCCCGGTCCTGCTGCCGGTGCTGCAGGCGCAGCCCGACCTGCTGGTGCTGTCGGGTGTGTCGCCCGCCAACGCGCCGCAGCTGATCCGTTCGGCGCGCGAACTGGGCTACGAGGGGCTGATCTCGACAGAGACCGCGCAGGATGCCAGCGTGCTGGCCGAGGGCGCGGGCGACCTGGCCGAGGGCTTCATCTCGGTCGGCGGCGCCTCGACCGAGGAGCTGGCCTCGGACGCGATGCGCGAATTCGTGGAGCGCTATACCAAGATGTTCGGCGAATATAACGACGAGTCGAACACCAAGGTCTATGCGCTGGAATACATCATCGAGACGCTGAAGGCGAACCCCGCCGCGATCAGCGACGTCGAGGAGTTCAAGAAGACCATCGACACCTTCGAGGCGCCCAATCCCTTCATGGTCGGCGATGCCAAGCTGCGCTATGTCGGCGAAAGTTCCTTCGGACAGAAGCGGCAGCTTTCGGTGCCGCTGGTCGTGAACGAATACCGCGGCGGCAAGTTCGAGACCCTGTTCGTGGCCGAGGTCGACTGACGCCGCATCGCGTCGGGGGCCTTGCGACCGCATGGCCCCGGTTTCACACACGAGGACGGGATGGAACAGATCATCGCAAACGGCCTGTATCTGGGTGCGCAATACGCCCTGATCGCCCTGGGCCTGACACTTATCTTTTCACTGATGAACGTGCTGAACTTCGCGCATGGGCAGATGTATGTCCTGGGCGGCTTCGTCTGCTACACCGTCGTGGCGCAGCTGGGGATGCCGTTCATCGTCGGGCTGGTCGCCTCGGCCCTGGTGCTGGCGGTGCTGGGCGGGCTGATCGAGCGGTTCCTGTTCCGCCCCGTCATCCGCCGCTCCAAGCGCGACGAATCCACCATGCTGCTGGCGGCGGGGATCGCCTTCTTCCTGGATGCGGTGATCCTGCTGCTGTTCGGCGAAAAGCAGCGCGGCGTGCCCAAGGTGGTCAACGGGGTCTTCAACTGGGACTTCCGCATCATCATGCCCTATGACCGCATCCTGATCGGGATGCTGGCCATCGGCCTGATCGTCGCCTTCTTCCTGTTCATGCAATATTCCAAGGCCGGCCGCGCCATGCGGGCCCTGGCGCAGGACCGGGTGGCGGCGCAGCTGATGGGCGTCGACGTGGACCGCTATTCCATGATCGGCTTTGCCATGGGCGCGATGCTGGCCGGGCTGGTCGGGGCGCTGCTGGTCACGATCACCGGCGTCAACCTGGGCATGGGCGGCCCCACCTCGATCAAGGCCTTCCTGATGATCATGATCGGCGGCGCCGGGGTGATCTCGGGCGCCATCGCCGGGGGCTTCATCCTGGGGATGATGGAAAGCGTCGGCCTGTCGGTCTTGTCCTCCTATGGCGACGTGACCTATCTGGTGATCTTCGCCACCCTGATGATCTTCCTTGCCATCCGGCCGCAGGGCCTGATGGGCAAACCCTGGGGCTGAGGCGATGACGATGCAAAACCGACCGCACGCCGCGCCCTTGGCGGCCGGCAAGGGGCTGACGATGCCCAAGATGCTGGGCGTGGCCGCCTTCCTGGCCTTCGTCTTCGCAGCCGTGCCCATGTTCATCGCGGCGACCGGCCGCTGGGACTTCTACTATACGCTGACCTCGGTGGCGCTGCTGTCCATCGGGGCGGCGGGGGTCTGGCTGACCTTCTATATCGGGCGGATCAACATCGGACAGGGGGCCTATGCGCTGGCCGGCGGCTATGTCTCGGCCGTGCTGATCACGCAGGCGGGCGTCAGCTTCTGGCTGACCCTGCCGCTGGCGGGGCTGTTCTGCGCGCTGATCTCGGTGCTGATCGGCCTGCCGATCCTGCGGCTGCGCGGCGTCTATTTCGCCATGGTCACGCTGGTGCTGACCGAGGTGGCGCGGCTGACCGCGCTGGCCCTGCCGGTGACGAACGGGGCCAAGGGCATCACCTCGATCCCGCTGCCGGGGGGCGTCTCGGCCTTCGGCATCACCCTGATCCCCGATTTCGCCACGCTGCAGAACCCGCGCCAGGCGTTCTATTTCGCCGCCATCGGCCTGATGATCCTGGTCTACGTGATCCTGTGGCGGATCGTGAACTCGCGCCTGGGCCACCTGTGCCGCAGCCTGCAGCAGAACGAAGAGCTTTCGGCCTCCATCGGCGTCAACACAGCATGGCTGCGGATCATGGCCTATGCCATCTCCAGCTTCTTCGGGGGCGTCGCGGGGGCGATGTTCGTGTCGATCTCGCAATCCATCTATCCCTCGTCCTTCGTGGTGCAGGACAGCGTGAACTTCATGCTCTACTGCTTCCTCGGCGGCCTGGGCTATGTCTTCGGCCCGATGCTGGGCACGCTGCTGCTGTATTTCGGCTGGGATCTGCTGTCGGTGGCCGGGAAATACCAGCTGCTGATCTATTCGGGGGCGATGATCACGCTGATGCTGGTGCTGCCGAACGGCGTGCTGAGCCTGTTTGACCGGAAGGGGGGCGGCAAATGAGCCCGATCCTGGAAATCCGCAACGTCACCAAGAAATTCGGCGGGCTGACGGCGAACAACGACATCAGCTTCGACGTCGCACCCGGCGAGATCCTGTCGGTGATCGGGCCGAACGGCGCCGGGAAATCGACGCTGTTCAAGCAGATCGCCGGTTTCGAGAAGCCGACCACCGGCGAGGTCCGCTTCAAGGGCGAACGCATCTCGGGGCTGGCGCCGCACAGGGTGGCGCGGCTGGGCGTGGTGCGCACCTTTCAGGAAACCACCATCTTCCGGTCGATGACCGTGCGCGAGAACGTCATCGTCTCGCATCACCTGCGCTCGCGCGCCAGCCTGCTGGGCTATTTCCTGGGCACCGCCACCGCGCGCGCGGACGAGGCAGAATTCGCCCGCTCGGCCGACGAGATCATCGACTTCCTGGGCCTGGGCGCCATCCGAGACGAACTGGCCTCGAACCTGCCGCAGGGGCATCTGCGGGCGCTTGGCATGGCCATCGGCCTGGCCACGCAGCCGCAGGTCATCCTGCTGGACGAACCCTTCGCCGGCATGAACCACGACGAAACCATGCGCATGGTCGCCCTGGTCCGCAGGCTGCGCGACGAACGCGGCGTGACCGTGCTGCTGGTCGAACACGACATGCCCGCGGTGATGAAGATCTCGGACCGGATCGTCTGCATCAACTTCGGCGAGAAGATCGCCGAGGGCAGCCCCGCCGAGATTCAGGCCAACCCCCGCGTCATCGAAGCCTATCTCGGCTCGGAAGACGCGGCCATCGGGATGTAAGCGCATGACCAGGATGCTCAGCTTCGACAATGTCGAGCTTTACTACGACCATGTCTATGCGCTGAAAGGCGTGTCCATCGAACTGAACGAGGGCGAGACCGTGGCGCTGATCGGCGCGAACGGGGCCGGCAAGTCCTCGATCCTGCGGGCGATCACCGGCCTGCGCAAGATCAAGTCCGGCCAGATCACCTACATGGGCGAGCGGCTGGACGGCACCTCCGCCCCCGAGGTCGTCAGGAAGGGCATCGCCATGGTCCCCGAGGGACGGCGCGTCTTTCCGCTGATGAGCGTCAAGGACAACCTGCTGATGGGGGCCTTCACCCGCAGCGACAAGCCCGGCATCGAACAGACGCTGGAAAGCATCCTGACGCGGTTTCCCCGCCTGCGCGAACGCTTCAACCAGCAGGCCAGCACGCTTTCGGGCGGAGAGCAGCAGATGATGGTGATCGGCCGCGCGCTGATGGCCAAGCCCAGGCTGCTGCTGCTGGACGAGCCCTCGCTGGGGATCGCGCCCAAGCTGGTGCAGGACATCGCCCGCGCCATCGTCGCCATCAGCCGCGACGAGGGGGTGTCGGTCCTGCTGGTCGAGCAGAACAGCCGCATGGCGCTGTCCATCTCGAACCGGGCCTATGCGCTGTCCCTGGGACAGGTCGTCCTGTCGGGCAATTCGCGCGAGCTTCTGAACGACCCGCGCGTCAAGGCCGCCTATCTGGGCGGGGATGTCTGAGGAAAACATGCGCATTCTGGTTCTGAACCCCAATACCACCGCTTCGATGACCGAAAAGATCGCCGCCGCCGCTCGGCGCGCGGCCTCGCCCGGAACCGAGATCGTGGCGGCCAACCCCGCCCGCGGCCCGGCCTCCATCGAGGGTTTCTATGACGAGGCGATGAGCCTGTCGGGCCTGTTGCAGGTGATCCGCGAGACCCCCGATGTCGATGCCGTGGTGATCGCCTGTTTCGACGACACCGGCCTCGATGCGGCGCGCTGCCTGACCGACATTCCCGTGGTCGGCATCGGCGAGGCCGCCTATCACATGGCCTCGCTGATCTCGAACAGGTTCTCGGTGGTCACGACGCTGGCGCGCTCGGTCCCGGCGCTGGAACACAACCTGCACCGCTATGGCCTGTGGTCGCGATGCGGGCGGGTGCGCTCGTCCGAGGTTGCCGTGCTGGAGCTGGAAGAGCCGGGCAGCAACGCCAGCGCCCGCATCGGCCGCGAGATCGCCCGCGCCATCGCCGACGACCGGGCCGAGGCCATCGTGCTGGGCTGCGCCGGGATGACCGACCTGACCGAGCGGCTGGCCGCCGAACATGGCGTCCCCGTGCTGGACGGGGTCAGCTGTGCCGTGACCCTGTGCGAGGCGATGGTGCGGCTGAAGCTGCGGACGTCCCGCCTGGGCGGCTATGCCCCGGTGCCGCAACACAAGCTGGCCCCGGCCTGACCCTGGCGCGCCCCGCGCATCCTGATCCCACGGAGGTAAGACAGATGAAACACCGCACCCATCCGGTTTTGGCCGCGCTGATGCTGACCCTGGCGATCGCGCCCCAGGCGCTGGCGGAAACGCCCGCCATCGTGCTGATCAACCCCAATTCCAATGCCGAGGCGACCAGAAGCATGGCCGATCTGGCTCGCGGCGTCGCCGGCGACCGCGCCACCATCGTCGAGCGGACGAATGCAGGCGTTCCCGCGCTGCTGACCACGCCTGAGGACATGGCGAATGCCGCCAGGGGCGTCGCCGCCATCGGGCAGGAGGTTGCAGCCGAGCCCGGCGTCGCCGCGGTCATCGTGGCCGCCTTCAGCGATCCGGGCCTGCCGGAGCTGCGCCAGGCCGTGACCGGGATCGGTGTCTTCGGCATCGGCGAAGAGGCGTTCCACGAGGCGGCGCGGGATGGCCGGCCTTTCTCCATCGTGACCATCACCCCCGACGAGGGGCTGCTCGAATCCTTCCGCCTGCGGGCCGAGGAGCTGGGCTATGCCGACCAATACCAGGGCGTCACGGTGACGGAGGGGGATCCGAACGAGCTGGTCAAGGATGCCGATGCGCTGGACGCCGCGCTGGCGGATGCGGTCGAACGGGCCATCGCGGAAAAGGGCGCGGCGGCGATCATCATGGGCGGCGGCCCGCTTTCGGCCCCCGCGATGCGCATCCAGGACAAGTTCCAGGTTCCGCTGGTCGTGGCGGTGGCGGCGGCGACAAGGGCCGCCCTGGCCGGGATCGACTAGGACCGTCGCCGGCCGCGGCCGGGTGATCCGCACGGCAAGCCGGCCGCGGCCTGGCGCGCCCCTGATGCCGGCCAGGCAAGGCGGATCGCCGTCGCGGCAAGCCTGCGGAACGGCCGGGCCTGGCGCCGCTCAGGCGCCGGCGGGCCTGCGGGTCATGCCAAGCGCCCGCCGATGCCGCATCGAGCGGACGAGGACCGCGATGGTCGTGCCGTTATGCAAGAGCGCCGTGGTCGCGGGCGCAAGCAGGCCCGTCGTCGCCCCGGCCAGGATCGCCGAGTTCACCCCCACCGCGACGCGGAAGTTCGAGCGGATCAGCGCCATGGTGTCCTGCGCGATCTCCAGCACGTCGGCCAGCGCGTCCAGCCGGTCCTCGACCAGCAGCACGTCGGCGGTCGCCCGCGCGATGTCGGCCGCGCGCGGCATGGCAAGGCCCACATCAGCCACCATCAGCGCCGGCCCGTCGTTCACCCCGTCGCCGACATAGGCGACCTTGGCGCCCTGCGTCTTGAGCGCGGCGATCAGGCTGGCCTTGTCCTCGGGCTGCTGTTCGTAATGCACCTCGTCCATGCCCAGCACGCGGCCGAAGGCCAGCGCCTTTTCGCGCGCATCGCCGGTGATCATCACCATGCGCCGGATGCCCATCGCCCGCAGCCGCGCCAGCACCGGCGCCGCCTCGTCCCGCAGCCGGTCGCGCAGGGCGAACATCGCCAGCGGGCGGTCGTCCTGCGCGGCATAGAGCATCGACTTGCCCTCGGCCTTCAGCGCCTCGACCCGCGCGCGTTCGGCGGCGAAGGAGACATGTTCGTCGTCTTCCAGGAAATGCCGGCTGCCGAAGCGGATCACGTTGCCGCCGATCCTGCCCTCGACGCCATGGCCGACGATGAAGTTCACCTCTTCATGCGCGACATGAGCCAGATGCCGGGCCTGCGCCAGTTCCACCACCGCGCGGGCGATGGGATGGGCGGTGTGTTCCCCCAGCGAGGCGACCATGGCCACGGCCCGCTCTTCGTCCACGCCCCTGGCCAGCGGAACGATGTCGGTGACTTGCAGCGTATTGTGGGTCAGCGTCCCTGTCTTGTCGAAGACCAGCGTATCGACGCCCGCCAGCGCCTCCAGCGCCTGGCCGGACTTGATCAGGCAGCCCTGTTTCGCGGCGCGATACATCGCGCTCTTGATGGCGATGGGGGTGCCCAGCTTCACGGTGCAGGAATAATCGACCATGAAGACCGATTCCATCCGCCGCCAGTCGCGCGTCGCGGCAAAGACCCCGGCCGCCGAGGCCAGCGTGATGCCGATGCGCTTGTCGGCAAGCTGCTCGGACACGGTTTCGATCTCGGCCGGGCGTTCCAGCGCCTCCTGGATATAGCGGGTGATGCGGCCGGTGGTGGTGGCGTCGCCCACCCGGTCGGCGCGGATCACCAGCCGGCCGTCGGTGACGATGCTGCCCGACAGCGCCACCTCGCCCGGCATCCGCGACAGGGGCAGGCTTTCGCCCGTCACCGCCGACTGGTCGACATAGCCCGCGCCCGCCAGCACCAGCCCGTCGACGGGCACGGTCTCGCCCATGCCGACCACGACGCTTTCGCCGCCCTGCAGGCTGTCGAAGGGGACGCGGACGGTCTGGCCGCCGCGCTCGACCCAGACGTCGTCGGGGCGGCGGTGCAGCAGCGTGCGCAACAGCTCGTCCGAGCGCTGCTCGGTGCCCGCCTCGATGTAATTCGCCAGCTCCATCAGGAAGCGGGTGAAGTTCGCCGTGCCGTATTCGCCGCGCAGCGCCGGCAGGCCCATGGCGATGGCGTCCAGCACCTCGACCTTCAGCCCCTCGGTCAGCGCCGCCCCGGCGCCGGTCAGGACCGGCCGGGCGACATTCGCCCAGGTGGCCAGCGCGGCCAAGGGGCGCGGCAGGGCGAAGGCCCCAGCGACCGAGCCCGCCGCCAGCGCCAGGTCCAGCCCGTCCGCCCCCTCGGGCGGCACGAAGCCCTCGGCATGGGCGGGCGGGTTGGCGGCGGTGGCGAGGATGCGCGCGCGCAGGCCGGGGCGGCCGTCATGAAGGACCACGACCGAGCCGCCCCGCCGGTTCACCCGCAGCCCGGTCACGCCCGGCAGGGCGCGGATCGCCGCCCCCGCCCGCGCGATCAGCGCGGCATCGGCCGGCAGCCGCAGGCGCAGGCGGCCGGGTAGTTCATGGGCGATCCGCATGGCCTAGCCGTTCACCGGGCGCGGGCCGCTGCGGTCGGCCTGGGGATCGACCGCCGCCTGGGGCTGAGCGGAGGCCTCGGGCGTCGCCGGGGCTTCGGCGGCCGCTTCGGCCTCGGCGTCGTGATAGCGTTCCTTCAACTCCTCGATCCCGCCCTGCAGCGTCGCCCAAAGCTGCACCGCGGTGCGCATGATGACGCGCTGCGCCGGCTCGCTGGTCAGAAGCCAGGCCGCGCCGGCGCCGACCGCCAGCCCCTTGACCAGCGAATCCGCCTGCGGATGCGGGTGCGGATTGGCCATGCCCGGCGCGGGCTGGCCGGGCTGGCCGCGATAGCCGGGAAAGGCCGGCGGGCCGGCCCATGGCTGGGGTTGCGGCTGGGGCTGAGGGGCCATCTGCTGGGCCGGATCGGGCGCCGGCCAGCCCTGGCTGCCGTAGAAGTGATAGTGATAATGCACCCCGCCGTTATCCTTGCTCGACATGCTCACCCCTCCTGACCGGGCTTGTGAAAGACCTGCGAGACGACCTCGCGCAGTTCCGGCTTGCGGGCCAGGACCACCACGCCGGCGCCGATGGCCGCGCCGAGCCAGAATTTCGAGCCGCTGGCCCGCGCGATCCGGCCGAGGTTCGACAGGCTGAGCCCGTCCTGCATCACCCCCTCCAGCACGTCCAGCAGATCGACCCGGCGCGGACCCGGTCCCGGACCATAGCCATAGGGTCCGCCCTGCGGCCCCTGGCCATAGCCCCAGCCGTGGGGCTGGCCGGGGCCGGATTGATAATCGTTGCTCATGGGATGCTCCTTTGCGACTGGTGCGGGGACGCGCCGTCCCCAAGCTGGCGATTCAGGGCCGAGGCGATCTCTGCGGCCCCTCCGTTCAAGATGACCTGCCAATCCGCCGCGCCGATCACCTGCGGATCGTATTCCACCACCACCGACAGCGCCGCCGGGTTGAGCCGCGCGATCCGCACCGGCAGGCGGCGCAACAGGTCGAGGAACGGCGCCGGATCGGCCGAGGGCATGTCCCTGAGCGCCGCGGGCGCCAGCTTCAGCCGGATGCGGCCGGCAACGTGATGGGCCACGGTGACATGGCGGCGCAGGTGCAGGAAGGGGGCCAGATCGGGCATGGGATCAGCCATGGGGCACCTCGCGCGGGATCCATTCCCAGACCTCGGGCAGCATCTCGGCCACCGGGCAGGTGCAGCAAACGGGCCCCTTGCCGCAGGAACCGCAAGCATCGGCCACCAGCCGGGCGCGACCCTTGGCGGCCCAGATCTGCATCATCGCATGGGCGTTGTCGCGGCTGGTCTCCAGCGCGATGGACAGGTCGGTCAGGCTGGCGCGATGCGCGCGCTCCATATAGTCGCGAAGGGCGGCCAGCGTGGTCATGCAGCACCTCCGATCCGGCCCGGCAGCGGCGGGCGCTCGGGCAGCCGCCTGCGCGCGACCGAATGGCCCACCACCCAAAGCGCGGCCATCGACCCGGCCAGCAGCGCGAGGCAGAAGGCGATCCAGAGCGTCGCCTGCGCCGGGTCGCGGCCAAAGCGCGCGCCCTGGTAGAACAGCGTCGCCGCCGTCCAGCCCAGCCCCGTGGTCCAGCCGGCCGAGAACGCGGTCCAGCGCCAGCCGACCTCGTGCCAGATCGCGCCCACCGCGGCCACGCAGGGCATGTAGAGCAGGATCATCAGCAGATAGGCAAAGGCGCCGGCCTGCCCGTCGAAGCGCGCCTCCATCGCGCGGAAGGCGGCGGGGGCGACCTCAAGCTCCTCGGCCACCGCATCCTCGCCCTCGGCCGTATAGGAGACGTCGATCCCCAGCGGATCGCCGGCCGAGCCGAAGGCATCGGCCAGGTTCGCGGGAATGGTGGCAAGGGCGGTCGCGATCTGTTCGCCGATGCCGGGCGCCTTTTCCTCGGCCGCCTCGCCGCCGGCTTCCGCGACGCCAAGCTGGGTGTAAAGCGCGTTCAGCGTGCCGATCACCGCCTCTTTCGCCAGGATGCCGGTAAAGACGCCCACGGCGGCGGGCCAGTTGTCGTCGGTCATGCCCATGGGGCGGAACACCGGCACGATGCCGCGCCCGATGGCGGACAGGACCGAATCCGTCTCGTCCTGGTGGCCGAAGCTGCCGTCGGTGCCGACCGAATTGAGGAAATTCAGCACCACGACCACCGGCACGATCACCCGCCCGGCCTTGACGATGAAGGCCTTGAGCCGATCCCAGGCGCGCAGGATCACCGTGGTGAAGGTCGGCAGGTGATAGGGCGGCAGTTCCATGATGAAGGGCGAGGCATCGCCTTTCAGCACCGTGTTCTTCAGCAGAAGCCCGGTCAGCACCGCCGCGGCGATGCCGATGACGTAAAGCAGGAAGACCAGATTCTGCCCGGTTTCGGGAAAGAAGGCGGCGGCGAACAGCGCATAGACCGGCAGCCGCGCCCCGCAGGACATGAAGGGCGCCATCATCACCGTCAGCAGCCGGTCGCGACGGCTTTCCAGCGTGCGCGTGGCCATGATCGCGGGCACGTTGCAGCCGAAGCCGACGATCAGCGGCACGAAGCTTTTTCCCGGCAGGCCGATAAAGCGCATCGCCCGGTCCATGACGAAGGCCGCCCGCGCCATGTAGCCCGAATCCTCCAGCACCGACAGGAACAGGTAGAGAAAGGCGATGATCGGGATAAAGGTCGCCACCGTCTGGATGCCGCCGCCCACCCCGTCGGCCAGCAGCACCACCAGCCATTCCGGCAGGCCGATCGAGGACAGAGCCCGGCCGAAGCCGTCGACCGCCACCGCGCCCACCGCGATGTCGAAGAAGTCGATGAAGGCGCCGCCGATGGAAATGGTGAAGAAGAACATCAGATACATCATCGCCAGGAAGATCGGGATCCCCAGCCAGCGGTTCAGCACCACCCGGTCGATCCGGTCCGACATGGTGCGCGAGACGTCATGCGGCCGAGTCAGCACCGCAGAGACGATCCCGGTCACGAAGCCGAAGCGGGCATCGGCGATCAGGATGTCGCTGTCCTCGCCCAGCGCGCGCTCCAGCCCGTCGCGGGCAACGGCGATCTGGGCTTCCAGTTCGCCCCCGGTCCCGGCCAGCGTCGGCGGGTCGCCCTCGATCAGCTTCAGCGCCCGCCAGCGGCTGCCGGCATGGGGCATCAGCGCGGCGACGGCGGCCTCGATCTCGGGCGCATAGCGCGGCTCGGTGCCTGGGCCGGGGGCGGCGGTGATCGCGCGCTTCAGCGCCTCGATGCCGGTCCCGCGCGAGGCCACGACCTCGATCACCGGGCAGCCGAGCGCGCGCTCCAGCCCAGCCCGGTCGATGGCCAGCCCCCGCCGCGCCGCGATGTCGACCATGTTCAGCGCGACCACGATCGGCACCTGCATCTCCAGCAGCTGCGTGGTGAGGTAGAGGTTGCGCTCCAGGTTCGAGGCATCGACGATATTGACGATCACCTGCGCCGCGCCCGACAGCACGAAGTCGCGCGCGACGCGCTCGTCCTCGGACACCTGCACGGTCGCGCCCAGCGAATAGACGCCGGGCAGGTCGACCAGCTCATAGACCCGGTTCTGGTGGCGGAAGCGGCCGGTCTTTTTCTCGACCGTCACGCCGGGCCAGTTGCCCACCTCCTGCCGCGCGCCGGTCAGGATGTTGAAAAGCGTGCTCTTGCCGCAATTGGGGTTGCCGACGACGCCGATGACGATGGTCATTGCAGCTTCTCCACCGACAGAAGGGCGGCCTCGGCCTTGCGCAGGCTCATGGCAAAGCCGCGCAGGCTGATCTCGACCGGATCGCCAAGGGGCGCGACGCGGGTGATGGCGAATTCGACGCCGGGCGTCAGGCCCATGGACATCAGCCGCTGGCGATAGCCGGCGGCGCCATGGCCCAGCCCGAGGATCCGCGCCCTGTCCCCCGGCACCAGGTCGGAAAGCGTCAGCGCCGGCATCGCCGGCTCCAGCAGCCGCACCTTGACCCGCCGCGCGGTGTCGAGGTCCAGCGTCAGCCGCGCATCCTCGTTGATGGACACCAGCAGCCCTGCCCCGCTGCGCTGCACCACGCGCAGGCGGCAGCCGACATGCAGGCCAAGATCGGACAGGCGAAGCGGTTCTTCGGGCGGGGCCTCGATAGCGCGCACCCCAAGCGCGCCGTCCGGGGCTTCTTCAAGGGATACCGCGCACATGGATGACCTCTTTGGCAAGGAGGAAACGAGCTGGCGGCGGCTTGCCCGGATCGTTTAATCCTAGCCCGATTCGCCCTTGCCGTCCTTGATCCGCATCAATCCAGGCGCGCCGTGCCCGGCCCGGCCGGGCCAAAGGGGTCTGTCCCGCGCCGCGCGGCTCAGCCGTTTCCGGGTGGCGGCGCCATGCCCATGCCGCGCCTGGCGGCGAAATCGACCGGGATCGCCAGCCTTCCCGCATAGCCGCCCGCGGGATCGCCGCTCGGCACCACGGCCTGCCGCCCGCGGCGAGCCGTTCCTCTGCACCCGTCCCCGCGCCTGAGCCGACGGATCGCATCGCCGAGACCGCGTTTCCCAACAGCCCCCAGATGCCGCCCCGCGCCGCAGGCGAGAAACCGCGGCCAGCCTTTCCTCTGAACCCGTCCCGGTGCCGAAGCCGACGGATCGCCGCCAAGGCACCGTTTCCCAGCAGCCCCCTTGGGGCACCGACCTCCGCCTCACGCACCGAGGCGAGACGCGGCTTCTCGTCAACGATCCGGCCGCCCTGCGCGAACAGCAGGACGATCGAGATCGTCGCAGGCAATCGCAAGCCGGCTTGGCCCGACACTCGACACCGACGGGGTAAGGGCCACCCCGCCCTTATCCCGTGGTCCCCGCCTGGCTCGCCTGCAATTCCCCGATCAGCGCCTCGATCCTGCGTTTTCGCTGCCGCGCCTCGGCGATCAGCGCGTCCACCGCATCGCGCTTTGCACTTAGCAGGCGGATCGCCTCGGCGCAGGAGATCGGATGCGGGCCAGGGCTGACCTCGACACTGGCGATCTCGCGCAGTGTGAAGCCCAGCCCCTGCGCCTGCTCGATGAAACGCAAAAGCGCGACCAGTTCCTCGGGGTAGTCCCGATAGCCGTTCGGCCAGCGTGCGGCAGGCGCGATGATGCCGCGCCTCTCGTAGAAGCGGATGCGCGAGGTCGTCACGCCTGCTGCTTTCGCGATCTCACCGATCTTCATTCTGGCCCTTGACCTTAAACCTAGGTTCAAACCCTATATCCCGATGCGACACGACAAGAAAGGATCGCGCCGCATGCCGGATATGTCCCAATCCCCGCTGTTCCAGCCGCTTCAGCTGCCCAGCGGCCAGACCATCCCCAACCGCATCGCCAAGGCGGCGATGGAGGAGAACATGGCCGACCTGCGCCACCTGCCGGGGGAACGCCTGGGCCGGCTTTACCGGCAATGGGCCGAGGGTGGCGCCGGGCTGATCGTCACCGGCAATGTCATGGTCGCGCCCGATGCGGTGACGGGGCCTGCCGGGGTTATCCTCGACGCAAGCCAGCCGCTGGCGCCGTTCAAGGACTGGGCGGCGGCGGGGCGCGTGAACGGGGCGCGGCTCTGGATGCAGATCAACCATCCCGGCCGCCAGGTCTTTGCCCGCACCGCGCCCGAGGCCATCGCCCCCTCGGCGGTGCCGATGCGGATGGAGGGCGCCTCGCGCCTCTTCGCGCAACCCCGCGCCATGACCGGCGCAGAGATCGCCGAGGTGATCCGCCGCTTTGCCGAGACCGCCGCGCTGGCCGAACAGGCGGGCTTCGACGGGGTGCAGATCCATGCCGCACATGGCTATCTGCTGAGCCAGTTCCTGTCGCCGCTGACCAACCTGCGGACCGACGAATGGGGCGGCAGCCTGGAGAACCGCGCCCGGCTGCTGGTCGAGATCGTCCGGGCGGTGCGCGCGCGGGTCTCGCCCGGCTTCGGACTGGGGGTCAAGCTGAACTCCTCGGATTTCCAGAAGGGCGGGTTCGGGGCCGAGGATGCGGTCGCCGTGGTGCGGATGCTGAACGACCTACCCGTTGACCTGGTCGAGCTGTCGGGCGGCAGCTACGAAAGCCCGGCCATGCATGGCCGGCCCGCCGCCGCCAGCACCGTGGCGCGCGAGGCCTATTTCGTCGATTTCGCCCGCGACGTGGTGGCGGTGGCGCATATGCCGGTGCTGGTCACGGGCGGGATCCGCCGCCGCGCCACGGCCGAGGCCGCGCTGGCCCCCGATGACGGCCGCCCCGGCGTGGCCATGGTCGGCCTTGCGCAGGCGCTGGCCTGGGCGCCCGACCTGCCGAACCGCTGGCGCGCGGGCGAGGCGGTGGCCGAGGTGCCAGGGGTGCGCTGGAAAAGCCGCCCGCTGGCGAGCCTCGCCACCATGGCGCTGGCCAAGCTGCAATTGCGCCGCATGGGTGCGGGCAAGGCACCGACGCCCCGCGCCTGGGCGCCCGGCGTGGCGGTCCTCGACCAGGTCAGGACCGCTTGGCGCAGCCGCCGCTATCGCGCCTGGTTGCAGGCACGCCGTCAGGCGTGAGAGGATCGGCCATGAAACGCATCCTGCATGTCGTGACCAATACCGCCCATTACGACGACCCGCGCCACCCCACCGGGCTGTGGCTGTCGGAACTGACCCATGCCTGGGACATCTTCGCTGCCGAGGGCCATGCCCAGCACCTGGCCAGCCCGCAAGGCGGCCGCGCGCCGCTGGAACCGCGGGCGCTGAGATGGCCGCTGCTGGACGCCTCGGCGCGGGCCTGGCGGGACGATCCGGCCCGAATGGCGCTGCTGGAGGACACCGCCGCGCCCGACCGGATCGACCCGGCCGATTACGACGCCATCTATTTCACCGGCGGGCATGGGGTGATGTGGGATTTCCCCGACAGCGCCGGATTGCAGCGCATCACCCGCGAAATCTGGGAGCGGGGCGGCATCGTCGGCGCGGTCTGCCACGGCTATTGCGGGCTCTTGAACACCCGGCTTTCGGACGGCCGGCTTCTGGTGGCGGGCCGCCGCGTCACCGGGTTTTCATGGCGCGAGGAGATCCTCGCCGGGGTGACCAAGGCGATGCCCTTCGATGCCGAGGCCGAAATGATCCGCCGTGGCGCGCTCTACCGCAAGGCGTGGCTGCCCTTCGTCCCGCATGTCGTCGCCGACGGGCGGCTGGTGACGGGCCAGAACCCCGCCTCGGCCAAGGCCACTGCCCGGCACATCGCTCGGCTGCTGCGGGAATGATTGGGGAAGCGCCACACCATGCCGCTGGGCCGGCGGGCCATGGCGAATGTCCTGCGGCCTCCAATCCGCCGCAGCGGCGCGGCGAGGCTGTCCTGCGGAAGCCAGGCGCTTCAGCGCCTCGGACACCTCCACCCGGCGATAGGTCTCGGTCGCCAGCCCCTCGGGCGAGCACAGGGCCTGCCGGGTCCGCAGCGCCCTTTCCCGCTCTTCGGGGGCGATCTCGGCGTCGCAGGCGACCAGCCAATGCGCATAATCGTCATCGGCTTCCTTGATCGGGATGCCGCTGCTCGAGACCGCGCCGGGCGCACGGCGCATCGCGACGATCTCGGAAACCGGGCGCAGCACCTGTGCAGGATTGAACTCGGTGCGCTTGTCGGTCCCCGCGATCTCGACATCGCCACCCGTCACCCGCCCCGACGCGTCATAGACGAAGGCAGAGGCGATGCGGTCGAGCGCGGACTCGACCTCTTTCGGGCGATGCACCACCTCACGCAAGGGACGGTCGGGAACGGCGAGGCGGGTGATGCCGCGGTCGTTGATCGCATCTAGCACCTCGCGGTGATCGTCGGTACGCAGGATCACCTCGCGCCGGGCGGGCCAGAAATCATAGGGCGCATGGGCGCCGTGGCACTTGCCGATATGGAAGGCATAGATCTCGGGATAGACGGCGCGGCTGCTGCGGCGCGAGGGTTTCGCGTCGTAATAGGCCATCATCGCGGATTGCAGCAGGTGGGTGGCGCCGACCCCGCCCACGGGCTCGTCGATCACCAGGCCGAAACGGTCAAGCTCGGTCCAGCCGGGGAAAAGCTCGTCCAGCCCTGCGGGCCTGCCGCCGATGCGGATCGCGAACATGTCGGTGCGAAGCAGCGATACAACATGCATGATTCATCCTCCTGCACTGCGCTGGACCACTATAGGCGGCGCGGGCGGCCTGTCACCGGGCAATGAAGTTGCACGGGGCACGACCGTGACAGGCAGCCAGGCCCGCGAAACCGCCAGCGGGAGCGGATCGCATGGTCCCGATCGGCGCTCGCGCAGCTTGCGGCCGGGTGGCCGGTCATTCCTCCAGATGGCCGCGCAGGGTATCGGCCGAGTATCGCGGCCGAAACAGCTCCTCCTGCACCAGCCGCGGGATCAGCGCCTCCAGCAGCAGGTCCAGCGAGCGGATCGAGCCGCCCGGCACGGCGATGAAGCCGTCGATGGCGCCGGCGCGGAACCAGGCGGCGATCTCCTGGACCGCATCCTCGACCGTGCCGATCACCTGCCAATGCACCGAGGCCAGGATCTCGGGCCGGGCCAGCAGGTCGGCGGGCGTCGGGCGCTGGTCGCGCACGATGCGGCGCAGCGCCTCGCAATGGCTGGCGCAGCGGGACGAGCGGTGGTCGGCCGGCAGGTCCGCCGGGGTGATCGGCCGGTCCTCGGGCCAGTCCCGCAGGTCGAGGCCCAGGAATTCCTGGGCCAGCCGCATGCGCTGGCGGCGGTCGATCCGGGCGTGGGTGGCCAGGAACAGCGCCCGCGCCTCGTCCCGCGTCTCGCCCAGGTAAAGGCTCAGGCCCGGCAGCAGCCGCACGTCGCGCGGCTGGCGGCCATGGGCCAGCGCGCGTTCGGACAATTGCCGCCGCATCTCCAGCGCGGTCGGCATGTCGGGCGTCATGCCGAAGACCATGTCGGCGACCTGCCCGGCAAAATCCACCCCCAGGCTTGATCCGCCGGCCTGCATCAGCGGAATGTCCGGGCCGGGATATTGCGGCAGGTTCATCGGCCCGCTGACCTGGAACTGCGGGCCGTGGTGGTCGATGGGCAGGATCAGGTCGGTATCGGCATAGCGGCCGTTCTCGCGGTCGACCAGCAGCGCCTCGGCCGGGAAGCTGGCCCAGAGCCGGCGCACCACCTCGGTGAACTCGGCCGCGCGGGCATAGCGCGCCTCGGACGAGGGCATCTCGGGCAGGCCGAAATTCTCGTTGCCCTGCAAGGCGGTGACGACGTTCCACCCCGCCCGGCCCCGGCTGAGCCAATGCAGCGACATCAGCTGGCGCGCGGCGTGATAGGGATGGCCGAAGGTGGTCGAGATGGTCGTGACCAGCCCGATCCGGCGGGTTTCCCGCGCGATCGAGGCCAGAAGCAGGGTCGGGTCCAAGCTGGAAAAGCCGAAGGATTGCGCCATCACCGGCAGGGGCAGGAAGCTGGCGTCGGGGCGAAAGACGAAATCCATATGCGCCGCCTCGGCCCGCCGGGCCACGTCCAGCGCCAGGTCGCTGGAATAAAGCCCCTCGATGCCGCTGTCCCTGTGCCGCCAGCCTTCGCCGCTGAGCCATGTGGGTGCAACGGACATGCCGATGCAAAGTCTTGGTCGGAGCATCATTCGCCCTGCCTGCCTGTCAAAGAAGACCGGCGCCACGGGGGCGCCGGCCGGAATTGCGCGGTGCAGCCGCCTAGAAGGTGCCGCGGATGCCGATGCCGACCATGCGCGGCGAGGTCATGCTGCCCTGGGTAAAGACCACATTCCCCCGCGCCGCTTCAAGCAGCGTCGGCGTGCGTTCGTCCAGAAGGTTGTTGACATAGCCGTAAAGCTCGACCCGGTCGTTGACACGGTAGCTGGCATTGACGTCGACCAGGGTAAAGCCGTCCACCGCATAGGCCGGGGTGTTGGCGGTGTTGGAATAATAGCCGTCGATATAGCGCAGCTGCCCGCCCAGGTTCAGCCGGTCGGTCGCATCCCAGCTGGCGCCCAGCGTCAGCATCTTGCCGGGCGCACGGGCGAATTCGTTGCCCTCGTAGGCGGGCATCTGGTCGAAGCGCTCGAACTTGGTATGCAGCAGGCCCATGCTGCCGCGCAGGGTCAGCGCATCGGTCGCGCGCCAGTCCGCGGCCAGCTCCAGCCCGTAGGCGCGGGCATCCTGCGCGTTCACGGTCTGCAGATAGGTCACGCCATTGACCAGATGCGCGATATTATGCTGCGCATCGCTGTAATCCATGTAGAACAGGTTGCCGGTCAGCATCAGCCGCCCTTCCAGCAGTTCGGCGCGGGTGAACAGCTCGTAGTTCCAGACGGTCTCGGCGTCGAACTCGGTCCATTCCTTGGAATAGCCGAAGTCCAGCGAGATGCCGCCGGGGTTATAGCCCTTGCTGACCAGCGCGCCGACGCTCCAGTCCGGCGTCGCCTGATAGGCCAGGGTCAGCCTGGGCAGCAGCGCGTCGAAGGTGTGGTCGTAATCCACGTCGCTGTTGGCGAACAGCGGCGAGACGTCGCCCTGCCGGCGGATGTGGTCGCGCTGATAGCGCAGGCCCGCCGACAGCGTCCAACGCTCGTCCATGCGCCAGTTCACCTCGCCGTAAAGGCCCAGGTTCGACTTCTCGTCGCGGAAGGTCGAGATGCCGCCCTGGTTCAGCCATTCGTCCTGGTCGGTGAAGGCGACATAGATGCCGGCCACGCCGCTGAGCCCGTCGGCCGGCGTGCCGAAGGTCAGCTTGCTTTCGTTCGAGTAGTTGTCCTGCGCGACATTCGCGTCGCCCATGGTCGGCGTGCCGACGCGGCGCTCGACATCCGAGGTCGAATATTGCGTCCTGCTGCTCAGCACCATGCCGTTGCCGATGTCGTAATCCACGTCGAGGATCGCGGTGTCGGTGGTCTGGTCCCAGCCCGGCATCCAGGTGGCGATCGATTCCAGCTCGTCATAGGGTTCCGAGGCGCCCTCGGCGCTGGGGCGCTTCATCCGGCTGTGGCTGTAGGTCAGCTTGGCGGACAGGCCCGGCAGTTCGGCCGGCTGCCACAGCAGCTTCAGCCGCGCATTGGCGTTCAGGAAGTCCTGCCCGATCTCGTTCTGGATGAAGTTCGAGCCGACATAGTCGATGAAGGTGTCGCGGGCCGAATAGTCCAGCGAGACCCGCGCGGCCAGTTCCTCGGTGATCGGCCCCGACCACATGAAGGATGCGGCGCGCTGGTTGTAGTTGCCGCCTTCCAGCCGATACGCGCCCTCGGGGGTGAAGCTGGGATCCTTGGTGTTGACGATGATCGCGCCGGCGATGGCGTTCGCGCCCTGCGCGGTGGTCTGCGGGCCGCGGAACACCTCGACGCCGTCCACGTCCCAGGTCGAGGTCGCGCCGAAGTAAAGCTCGTTATAGCTGAGATAATGGCCGTCGAGGTTGATGGTCGCGCGCGGCACCGATCCGGCGAAGAAGGCGTTGGCGCCGGTATGCGGCCCCTGCGCGTCCTGGCCGCGGATGACCGGCGTGCTGACGTTGTCGGTATAGAGCACGTTCGGCGTGCCGGCGATGACGCTGCGGACCTCGGCCTTGCCGGGCTTTTCCTTTTCCAGCTCCTCGGCCGTCACCACGGAAACCGAACTGGGGGTCTCCATCAGGTCGCGGGTGATGGTGTCGCCGGTGATGATGACCGTCTCCAGCGTGATGGCTTCGGCGGGGGCTTCCTGCGCCTGCAGCGGCGCTGCGACCAGAAGCGTGACCAGGCTGACCCCTTGCGTCAGCCGCCTGCGATGATTCTTGGGCATGGGTTCCTCGGGCTTGTCGGCAAAAGCGCGGGCTGGCAGGGGAACCTTGCTGGCGGCATGCGTGCCACATTGCGCAATGCATTCCGCATGTCAATCACATAGCGCGCCCGCCCCTTTGCCATCGCCGCCGCGCCGCGCTAGTGTTGCGCCGCTGCCGCACGCCCGATCCGCGAGCCAGCCGCAAGCGCAGGAGAAACCGCCCATGATGGAGTTCGAGCCCTTCCTTGACGAGGATGCGAAGCTCTCGGGGCAAAAGCGGTCGGGGACGATCCAGTCCATCACCATCGCCATGCGTTTCCTCAACATCCTGGCCGGGGCGGAACGCGCCCTGCCGCTGGCCGAGATCGCGCAGCTGTCGCGCACCGGCCGCTCGACCGCGCATCGCTACATGCAGAGCCTGGTGAAAGAGGGGCTGGCGGTGCAGGATCCCGCCTCCAGCCGCTATGACCTTGGCCCGGCGGCGCTGAGCCTGGGCGTCGCCGCGCTGCGCCGGGTCGATGCGGTCGAGATCTCGGGCACGCAGATGAAGCAACTGACCGAGAATCATGGGCTCAGCTCCGGCGTCTGCATCTGGACCGAGCGTGGCCCGACCATCGTGCGCTGGTATCGCAGCGCGCATTTCGCCATCACCGCCGTCAGCCTTGGCGACGTGCTGCCGGTGGACAACACCGCCTGCGGCCTGGTCTTCCAGGCCTTCCTGCCCCGCGCGCAGATCGAGGCCGCGCGCCGCCTGCAACCGGCCAGCTTCCGCGGCACGCCACCCGGCAAGGCGGCGATCGACCGCATCCGCGCCGAGGGCTGGGCGGAACTGACCAGCCACCTTCTGTCCAACGTCACCGGCCAGGCCGCGCCGGTCCTGGATGCGCAGGGCGAGCTGGTCTGCGTCGTGACCACGGCCGGCAACCTGGGCAAGCTGGATTCGCCGCAGGCGGGGCTGGCGCTGCGCGACGCGGCGCGGCTGATCAACCGCGCGACCGGCGGGCAAAGCACCTTCGACTGATCAGCCGCCGCCCAATTCGCCGCGCGGACGCGGGATCACCATCGGCCGCCCGGTCAGCGGATCGGGCTGCACCAGCGCATCGAGGCCAAAGACCTGCCGCATCAGCGCATCGGTGACGATCTGGTCGGGCGCGCCCTCGGCCACCACGGCGCCATCGTTCATCGCCACCAGATGCGAGGCATAGCGAAAGGCCAGGTTCAACTCGTGCAGCACCGCGACCACGGTGCGGCCCTGCGCGTTCAGCCCGGACAGAAGCTCGAGCAATTCGACCTGATGCACGATGTCCAGGAAGGTCGTCGGCTCGTCCAGCAGCAGGATGCCGGTTTCCTGCGCCAGCGCCATGGCGATCCAGACGCGCTGGCGCTGGCCGCCCGACAGCTCGGCCACCGGGCGCCCGGCCAGGGGCAGCGTGCCGGTGGTTTCCAGCGCCGCGCGCACGGCGCGCTCGTCCTCGGGCGACCATTGCTGCAGGAAGCCCTGGTGCGGAAAGCGGCCGCGGGCGACCAGCTCGGCCACGGTCAGCCCGTCCGGCGCCACCGGCGATTGCGGCAGCAGCCCCAGCCGACGCGCCACCTCGCGCGAGGGCAGGCCCAGGATCGCCTTGCCGTCCAGCACCACCTGCCCCGCATCGGGCACCAGCAGCCGCGCCAGGGCGCGCAGCAGCGTCGACTTGCCGCAGGCGTTGGGCCCGACGATGGCGGTGAACGACCCGTTCGGTATCGCCAGTGACAGGTTTTCCGACACCACCCGCGCCTGGTAGCGCAGCGTCACCGCATCGGCATGCAGGCGATGGGACATTCCCGTTCCTTCCCTTGGGCCGCCTTTTTCCGGCGGCATGTGTATTGCATTGCGGAATGCGCTCTGCAATATGGTTTCAGCCATTGCGCCGGAGCCCGGTCCGGCGATCAGCCATCCCTGCTTTTCAGACCAGCGCCCGCGACATGCTGCAGGCGGAAAGGATGCCATGGCCAGCCCGAACACGGAATCCGTCGAAGATCCTGACGACCTGCTGTCGCAGCAGGATCACATGCGCGACATGGATCGCGTCCAACTGGAGGTGGCCGAGATCCGCCGCCCCTTTCCCTTGGTCGCGCGGGTGGTCGGCCGCATCGACGCGGCGGACCCCGCCGCCTGGCTGCCCGCGAACCTGGCCGTCCGCATCGAGGTCGAGACGCCCCAGGGCCAGCGGCCGGTCTCGCGCATCTACACGATCCGCAGCTTCGAGCCCGCCAGCGGCACGGTCGAGATCGACTTCGTGCTCCATGACGACGACAGCCCGGCGATGCGCTGGCTGAAGGCCGCCCGCGCCGGCACCCGCGCCTGGATGATCGGGCCGCGCCAGCACCTGGTCCCCGGCCACGCCCCCGGCAAGCGCGCGGCGATCTTTGCCGACGAAACCGCGATCCCCGCCGTCCACGCCATCCTGGGCGCATGGCCGCAGGACACCCCCGGCAACCTGTGGATCGAGACCGCCGAGCCCGGCGCATTCGAGGAACTGCCGCGCCTGCCCGGCATCGACTATCACCTGATCCGGCGGGACCGGCCCGCGGGCACCACCGGCGCACTGCTGGCCGCCGCGCGCAACGCCATCACCACGCCCAAGGGCTGGACGCTCTGGGCCGCCGGCGAGCGCCAGGAAATGCGGGATCTGCGCAGCCATTTCCGCGCCCTCGGCCTGGCCCGAGAGGACGTGCGCGTCTTCGGCTATTGGAAGCACGGCGCCAGCAGCTCCGAGATCGACCGCATCCGGCTGCGCGAATATGCCGAGATCCGCAAGCGCGGGCTGCGGCTGGAAGACCTTGACGACGCCGAACTGCCGATCTGAGGAATGCCCATGCCCACACGCCTCGCTCCGCTGCTCCTTGCGCTGATCCTGCCCGCCGCGGCGCTTGCCGACGAAGGCTGGCCGCGCAGCATTCCCGACGCCCTGGGCGAGGCGACGGTGGCAGCGCCTCCGCAGCGCATCGTCTCGACCTCGCCCAGCCTGACCGGCATCCTGCTGGCCATCGACGCGCCGCTTGCGGCCACCGCCTCGGCCATGGTCGGGCCGCTGACCGACGACAAGGGCTTCTTCACGCAATGGGCCGCCACCGCCGACCAACGCGGGGTCGAGGTGCTGTATCCGAACCTGAATTTCGACATCGAGGCGCTGATCGTGCAGGAGCCCGACCTCGTCGTCGCCTCCTCCGTCGGCGGCGACAGCATCCTGCCCTATCTCGACCAGCTGCGCGCGCAGGAGGTGCCGGTGATCGTGCTGGACTACGCCAACGACGGCTGGGAGGAACTGGCCCACAGCCTGGGCCGCGCCACCGGGCACGAGGCCGACGCCGCCCGCATGACCCAGGATTTCGCCCGCCGGGCGGCCGAGGCGAAGGCGGGGCTGTCCTTGCCGCCGGGTGATGTCAGCATCGTGTCCTACAATTTCTCGGGCACCTATTCGGTCGGCAAGCCCGAAAGCCCGCAGGCGCGGGTGCTGGCGGCGCTGGGGTTCTCGGTCGCGGGCCTTCCCGACGAGATGCGGGGCGAGGTCTCGCGCTCGGCCGATTTCGATTTCGTCTCGCATGAGAACCTGCCCGCCGCGATCACCGGCGACAGCGTCTTCCTGCTGAACGGGACCGAGCAGACGGTGCGCGAATTCAGCGCCGATCCGGTGCTGGCCAACCTGCCCGCGGTGCGCGAGGGCCGGGTCTATCCGCTGGGGCCGAACTCGTTCCGGGTGGATTACTACTCGGGCCTGCAGATCATCGAGACGGTCGCGCCCTATTTCGCCAAATGACGCCGCTGTTGCGCCCGGCGCCGGCAGGGCGGCAATACGCGGCCGGCGCGGCGGTGCTGGCGCTTCTGGCGCTGGCAAGCCTGGCCGTCGGCTCGCGCCCGGTGCCGCCCTCGCAGGTGCTTTCGGCGCTGTTCGGCTTCGACCCGGCGAACGACCTGCATCTGGTGGTGCGCGCACTGCGGCTGCCGCGCACGCTGCTGGCGATCTTTGCCGGCGCGGCGCTGGGGCTGGCCGGGGCGGTGATGCAATCGGTGACACGCAACCCGCTGGCCGAACCGGGCCTGCTGGGGGTGAATTCGGGCGCGGCCATCGCGGTCGTCTTGGGGGCCTCGGCCTTCGGGCTGACGCAGATGGCGCAATATGTCTGGTTCGGCTTCCTGGGCGCCGGGCTGGCGGGGGTCGCGGTCTTCCTGCTGGGCCGGGCGCATGAAAGCGGCACCGACCCGGTCCGGCTGGTGCTGGCGGGGGCCGGGATCTCGGTCCTGCTGGGTGCGGCGGCGAGCCTGGTGATCCTGAACTCGGGGCTCGAGGTGCTGGACCTGTTCCGCAACTGGGGCTCGGGCGCGCTCGAGGGGCGCGGGCGGGCCGTGGCGGCGACCATGGGCGTGGCGCTGGCGCTTGGCGGCGGGCTG
>JAANMW010001156.1_pt1 | contig 28786 bp, 22 predicted proteins | sample 7279671 | NCBI WGS metagenome assembly JAANMW01 (sample SAMN14094541, study PRJNA606508) | bioreactor metagenome | isolation source: A lab-scale SPAN reactor treating ammonium-rich wastewater day 247 | place: Ireland: Galway | collected 2017-09-19 | reverse complement strand
CATTTCTAAATCATCCGTGTCGTTGTTGCTTCGCCTTGCCGTGCTACAGCACTGTCTGCGGCTTCGCGCCTAGACACGAATGATTTGGAAACAGAATTAGCTGCGCGCGCGCCGCTTGAGCCAGCGCATCAGCGCGCCCAGCACGGGCAGTTTCTCGTACAGCTCTTCCGCCGCGTCCCAGTAGTCGCGGTGCAGGGTGACCAGGCCCTGGTCGTCCAGCACCAGGTGCGTGGCGCCGCGCACCTTTTGTTCCACGCCCTGGTGGATATTGCGCATCGCAAAGCAAAAATCCCAGGTCAGAAAACACTGTGCGCCCTGCACCACCCGGCCTGTGACCACAAAGCGCGGCTGCTCCAGCGCCCCAAACATGTGCTGGAAGATGGCTTCGATGGCGGGCACGCCCTGCACTTCGTTGAACGGGTCCTTGAAGCGCGCGTCGGGGGCATACAGGCGGCCCAGTTCGGCCACGGTGGCGGGCTGCAGGTTTTCAAAGCATTCCACCAGCCGCGTGATGGCTTCTTCCGGGGGCAGGCAGGCAGGGGTCATCACAGTCCAGTAAAGCGGCGCACGGCCGCAAAGTACCACCGGTAGGGCAGCAGGCGCAGCAACTGCATGCCCCCGGTGAAGCGCCGGGGGAAGTGGATATTGAATGCACCGCGCTCCCAGCCGCGCAGCAGCGCGGCGGCGGCGGTGGCGGGCGTGATCAGGGCCGGCATGCGGAAATGGTTGCTTGCCGTGAGGGGCGTGTCCACAAAGCCGGGGTGCACCACGCTCACGCCCAGGCCCAAGTCGTGCAGGTCCAGGTACAGCGTTTCCGCCAGGTGCGTGAGCGCCGCCTTGGTGGGCCCATACGCCAGCCCCTTGGGCAGGCCGCGAAAGCCCGCCACGCTGCTGACCAGGCTGATATGGCCGGGGCGCCCGGATGTGGCCGATGCCAGCAGGGCGGGCAGCACGGCATCGAGCAAGTGCAGCGCACCGGTGTAGTTCACGGCGGTGTGTTGCAGCATGGTGTCCAGGTCAAAATCGGTGGCGCGCATGTCCTGGTAGGTGCCGGCGCAATAGCACACCAGGTCCAGTGGGCCCTGCGCTAGCACCTGCGCGGCAGCGGCCTGCACCTGGGCCAACGCGGTCACATCGAGCGGCAACGCCTGGCTGCCGGGGTGCGCCACCACAAATGCGGCCAGCGTGCCGGGACTGCGCGCCGAGACGATGACCTGCGCGCCGCGTGCGTGCAGGGCCGCTGCCGTGGCCCGGCCAATGCCGCTGGATGCGCCGATCAGCCAGACCCTGCGGCCCTGCCAGTCGGTGATGCGGGGGTTCAGGCTCATGGGCCGCGCCGGGTAAACGAGAGTGTGATCTCGCCCAGGTAGACGCCCCATTTGCTCATGCGGGCGCGGTTGAGCATGACGCGTTCGTCGATGAGGTACATCCAGTCGTCCAGTTCCACATGGAAGATCCGCCCATCGACGGGCAGCGCCAGGGTGTAGCCCCAGCGAAAGGCGTTGCCTTGCGTCTGCCCGGTGGCCTGGCCCACCACATCGTCGGCGGTGCCGGTGTAGCGGCCATCGGCATGGCGCGTCAGGCGCCACACGCGGCGCTGCGTGCTGCCGTCCGAATAGGTGAAGGCCTCGTCGAGCACGCCCTGGTGGCCCTCCCAGTGGCATTGCATGACCACGGTGAAACGCTTGACGATCTGGCCGCTGCGGTCCTGAAAGATGCCGTGGGCGTCGATGGTGCCGTTGAAATAGCGGGCCAGGTCGAGCACGGGCTTTTCGGCTGCATACCCGGCCAGGTTCTGGCTGGCGCAGCCCGCCAGCACGGCGGGCGCCAGTACGGCGGCGGACAGGAGGGTGCGGCGTTGCAGGGTCATGGGGTTCTCCGGATCTGCGGGGCGGCAGGCGGGGCCGCCGGGGTGGATGGGCGCAGGATGAGCAAGTACAGGCCGGCCGCTGCCAGCAGCTTGAGCGTGCAGGGCAGCAGGGCGTAGGCCAGGCCCAGGGTGTGCAGCGCGGTGGGGTCGCGGGTGCCGGGCGTGTAGCCCAGCGCGTCCAGCAGCGGGAGCGCAAGGCCCGCCGCCAGAGCCAGGTTGAGCTTGGAGGCCAGGTTCCACCAACCAAAGTACACGCCTTCGTGGCGGTCGCGGTCGCCCTGCCGGGCCACCACGCCAGCCAGCAGGGCGCCGGGCAGGGCCAGGTCGGTGCCCAGCGCCACGCCGGAGATCGCGCACACCGCCAGAAAAGGCAGGCCATCGCCCGCACCCAGGGCGGCGGCCCACAGAAACACCGCCACCGCCAGCAGCATGCCCGCCAGCCAGGTGCGCGCCAGCCCCCAGCGTGCCACGGCGCGCAACCACAGCGGAATGGACAGGGCGGCACAGACAAAGTAGCTGCCCAGGAACCAGGGCTCCTGCGCGGGCGGTGCCTGCAAGCGGTCCTGCACGAAGAACAGCACCAGTGTGGCGGGGATGGCGCTGGCAATGCCATTGAGCAGGAAGACCGCCATCAGGCGGCGAAACGGTGCTTGCCGCCAGGGATGCCACAGCGCGGCGCGGGGCACGGGGGCCTGCAGTGCGGCGCTGGACGGCCGAGGTGCGCGGGTCCAGGCCCACCAGCCCAGCAGCAGGGCCGCGGCAAACACGCCGAGCATCACCGGCAGGCCCAGCAGAGCGGGCACCAACGAGGCCAGCACCACCCCCACCAGCGCAGCGCCTTCGCGCCAGGCCACGATGCGGCTGCGCTGCACTTCGTCGCCGCCCAGCCGCGCGCCCCAGGCCTGGTGTGCGATGCCCATCTGGCTGTACGCCAGGCTGGTGAGCACCAGCAGGCACAGCGCCCAGGCGGTCAGCGCAGGCACGCCCTGCACGGACGGGAAAAAAAGCCCCGCCAACCCCAGCCACAGCACCACCGCCGACACCGCCCCAGCGGCCAGCACAGCGCGGGCCGATCGCTGAAACAGGTGGTCGCTCCAGCGGCCGAGCAGGGGGTCGGTGGCGGCGTCCAGCAGCCGTGCGGCCAGCAGCACGGCGCCCACGGTGGCCAGCGGCATGCCGTATTCCCGCGCATAGTGGTTGGGCAGCAGCACATACAGCGGTAGCGCGGCAAAGGCCAGCGGCAGCCCCAGCAGGCCGTAGGCCAGGCCCTGGCGGGTGGTCAGGCGAGGGGTGGGCGTGCTCATGGGGCGGTGGCGGGCAGCGCCAGCAGGGCTTGGCGCAGTGCGGGCTCGGAGGTCTGGGGCGAGAGCCAGATGCCGAAGAACAGGCGGGCAAAGGCGGCATCGGGCACGGCACCGACCGCCTGCCCGTTTTTCTGGAACACCACGCCCTGGTCGGGCTGGTACAGGCCAGTGAGCCGGTCACCAGCCTGCACGTCGGGCAGCGCAGCCTGCAGCGCCTGCTGCCAGCGCTCGCCCTGGGCAGGGGGGAAGGGGCCCACGCGGCGCATTTCCTGGAGGGAACGCTGGGCGATGTCCTGTGCGCTGAAGCTGCGCAGGTAGGTCAGTTCCAGGGCCAGCGGGTGGGCCGCGTACTGCGCAGGCTGAAATGCAGGGTGCAGCCACAACCGGGCACGGTAGATCTCCAGGCCCCAAAAGCGCAGCAGGCCCTGGCCCGCGAGCCGGGTGCCGGGCAGCGGGCTGGCCGCATCCGCAGATTGAGCGGTTGCAGAATTTATAGAAAAAATGGCTGTAGCGCCCGTCAATAGGGCGTAAGCAGCTATTTTTTTGATAGTCATGGTTTGACCAGGGTGTATTGCACGACATCAATGTCACCCATGGTGAACGCCGCCTCGCAGTACGCCAGGTAAAACTCCCAGATGTGCATGAAGCGTTCGTCAAAGCCCTGCTGCAGGATCTGCGCGCGCTGCGCCAGAAAGCGCTCGCGCCAACGGCGCAGGGTTTCGGCGTAGTCCGCGCCAAAGGTAAATTCTTCTTGCACACGCAGGCCTGCGGCTTGCGCCTCGCGGCGGAATTCGCGCGGGCAGGGCAGGCAGCCGCCGGGAAAGATGTACTGCTGGATGAAGTCGGTCGAGCCGATGTAGCGCTCGAACAGGCGGTCGTCGATGACGATGCTCTGGATACAGGCCCGCCCGCCCGGCTTGAGCAGCCGGTGCACCGACTGGAAGTAGGTGGGCCAGTAGGCGCGGCCCACGGCTTCGACCATCTCGATGGAGCACACGGCGTCGTAGGGCCCATCGTTGATGTCGCGGTAGTCCTGCAGGCGCAGGTCGGCCTGCGCGCTGGTGCCCAGGCGTTCCATGCGTGCACGGGCAAACGCCAGTTGCTCGGTCGAGAGCGTGACGCCCGTGATCGATGCGCCCATTTCAGCCGTTGCCATCTCGGCCAGTGCGCCCCAGCCGCAGCCGATCTCCAGCACCCGGTCGCCCGCCTGCACGCCGGCCTGCTCCAGCGCGCGGCGTACCTTGGCGTGCTGGGCGGTGCGCAGGTCGCCCGTGGGATCGCCCTGGAACCAGGCGGACGAGTAGTTCATCGTGTCGTCCAGCCAGAGCCGGTAGAACGCATTGCCCAGGTCGTAGTGCGCGTGGATGTTTTTCTGGCTGCCCGCACGGGTGTTGCGGTGCAGCAGGTGGCGCACGCGGTACAGCAGGCGACCGGCCCAGCTGCCGTAGACCATGCTGTCGACCTGGTGGCGGTTGGCGATGAAGAGCGTGAGCAGGTCGGTCAGGTGCGGCGTGGTCCAGTCGCCTGCGATATAGCTCTCGGCAAAGCCGATGTCGCCCGAGCGCAGCGCGGCGCTGCAGACGTTCCAGTTGCGCAGCGTGATGGCCGCCGCCGGGCTGCCGCCGGGGCCAAAGTGGCGCAATGTGCCGTCGGGCAGCTGCAGGGTCAGCGAGCCCTGCTGCAGGCGCTGCAGCAGTTGCAGCACGGTGCGCGCAGCGGCGGGGATGCCCGCAGGCAGGTTGCGGAGGTCGGCGGTGGTGCTGTTCATGGCGGGGCTTCGGTAGCGGGAGAGATTCAGCGGGATACAGGGGCGGCGGGGGGGGCGGGCTTGCGGTGAAAGCCCACGCGCTTGAACCACAGCCGCAGCGCATGCCAGTGGATGCGGGCGACGATGGCCAGGGTCATGGCGGGGTAGCCCCACAAGGCGCGGCGCAGGGTGAGCGGCGTGATGGGTTCGAGAACGCCGCTGACGCTGGTCTGCAGCAGTGGGCCGTCTTCGTCGCCGTGGTCGATGCGCACCACGGTGCGCTCCTGGCCGGCGCTGTGCGTGCGCAGGAAGCGAAAACGGTAGTCCCCGCGCACCGCGCAAAACGGCGAAACATGGAAGACCTTGTTTGCTTGCATCTCCACGCCATAGCGCGGGGCGTCCAGCAGGTAGCAGTGCCGCTCGCCAAAGGTGTTGTTGACCTCGACGACGATGGTGCGCAGGCTGCCGTCGGTGCGGTGGCAGTACCAGAAACTCACGGGCTTGAAGGTGTGGCCCCACATGCGCGGGTAGCAGTGCAGCCAGACCTGGCCCGTCGCGTCGTCAATGCCCTCGGCCTGCAGCAGGCCATCGAGCCAGGCCAGGGCGCCGCCTTGCGTGGGCGTGCGGCCATCGCCGTGGTCGGTGTCGTAAAAGCTCAGGGCACCGCGCCGGTTGATGGCCAGTGCCTGGGCTGCTTCGGGCAGGCTGCGCATGGGCAGCATGAGAAAGCAGGTGGGGTAGACAAAGGCATGGTGCCGGGGGCGCAGCCGGGTGTGGCGCACCTCGCCAAAACCGATCAACGGGCGGTCGGCCTTCATGCGGCCTCCGCCAGCGGTCCGGGCAGCGTGGCACGCAGCTGCTGGGCCGCAGCCAGGCCTGACTTGAGACCGTCTTCGTGGAAGCCGTAGCCTGTCCAGGCGCCGCAAAACCAGGTGTGCTGGCGCCCCTGGAGCAGGCCCACCAGGGGCTGGGCCCGGATGGCGGCCAGGTCGAACACCGGGTGGGCATAGTCGTAGCTGCCCAGCACCTGGGCCGGGTCGATGGCGCGCACCGGGTTCAGCGACACCACCACCGGCTGGCTGAACGGCAGCGGCTGCAGCTGGTTGAGCAGGTAGTGCAGGCACACCTGGGCCGAACCCTGGCCATCCTGCGGCGCACGCTCGTAGTTCCAGGCGGCCCAGGCGGCACGGCGTGTGGGCAGCACCGAGGTATCGGTGTGCAGCACGGCGCGGTTGGGCTGGTAGCGGATGGCGCCCAGCACGGTCTTTTCCTGCAGTGTGGGGGTGGCCAGCAGCGCCAGGGCCTGGTCGGAATGGGTAGCGAGCACCAGGCGATCGAAATGCTCGGTGCGGCCATCGGTCACCACGCGCACACCGGCGGCGTCGCGTTCGATGCGGCGCACGGGGGTGTTCAGCCGGGCGTCGTCGATCCCCGCGACGATCTTGTCCACATAGTGGCGGGCGCCGCCCGTGACCGTCCACCACTGGGGCCGGTCGTTCACTTGCAGCAGGCCGTGGTTATGGCAAAAACGCACCATGGTGGCCACCGGGAACTGCAGCATCTGGTCGGTCGGGCAGCTCCAGATGCAGCCCAGCATGGGCAGCAGGTACCAGTCGCGGAAGGCGGCGCCAAAACGGTGCGTTTCCAGGAACTCGCCCAGGGGCTGCATCAGTGCGGCGTCGTTGTGCTCCTGGGCCAGCCGGGTGGCCAGGGCGTTAAAGCGCAGCAGATCGGTCAGCATGCCCCAAAAGCGGGGGCTGGCCAGGTTGCTGCGCTGGGCAAAAACGGTGGACAGGCTGGTGCCGCTCCACTCCAGCGGGCCGCGGCGCCGCGCACCCGGCACCTGCACCGAGAACGACATGTCGGAGCGCGAGGTTTCCACGCCCAGTTCCGCGAGCAGGCGGATGAGATGGGGGTAGGTGCGCTCGTTGAATACGAGGAATCCCGTGTCCACGCCGTGGGTGGCAGGCCCGTGCGCTGTGGGCAGGGTCACGTCCACCGTGTGCGTGTGGCCGCCAAAATAGTGGCCTGCTTCAAAGAGCGTGGTATGCGCCTGGCCGCGCAGGGCATGCGCTGCCGCGAGACCGGCGATGCCGGAGCCGACGATGGCGACCCTCATGGGCGCCCCCCGAGGGTAGGGGTTGGGAAGAAAAAAGTTGCGAAGCGTCCCGAAACGAAGAAGAGAGGGAGGGAGGAGAAGCGCCTCGGGGTTTCAGTCGGCACACAAACGGCCAAAAGGCTTCGCAACACAGAAACAAAAGGGCATGTCTGACACCCTGGTGCTTCATAGAGTGGGGCGCGTTTCAGAAAGTTCCAGCCCCCGGTGTGCAATTGATTGTGAAGATCGTGAGGTTTCATGGCTGGCCCCCTGGGGCAGGCCGCGCGAGCTGCTGTTCAATGGCGCGGACCACGCTGCGGCTGTCGGGGCTGGTCAGGCTGGAGTAGTTGTCCACCACCGTGCCGTCACGGCCGATCAGGTATTTGTGGAAGTTCCAGCGCGGCGCCTGCCCTGTCTGCTGGGCCAGTTGCTGGTACAAGGCGTTGGCTTGCGGCCCCTTCACGCTGCTTTTGGAAAACATGGGAAAGCGCACGCCAAAGGTGTTCTCGCAAAATGCGGCAATCTCTTGGTTGCTGCCGCTCTCTTGCGAAAAATCATTGGAGGGGAAGCCCAGCACCACCAGGCCCTTGCTTTGGTAGCGCGCATGCAGGGCTTCGAGCTCCTTGTACTGGCCCGTAAAGCCGCAGTAGCTGGCGGTATTCACCACCAGCAGCACCTTGCCGCGGTACTGGCACAGCGACTGCGGTTTTTCGTCCTGCAGCCGCAGAAAGCTGTGCTGCAACAGGACCGGGCAGGCATCATTGCTGGGGGTTTGCTGCGCCATGGCGGGCGTCACAGGCATCAGCAGCGCGCAGGCCAGGAGGGTCGGCAGAGCGGTGGAGTAGAAATATTTCATTAGACAATTCCTTGTTTGTCTAGGACAAGATAGAATTTAAGCACATTTTGTCTATGTGTGCTGGAGCCCCGTGAGTGACCTCGCAGGGTGTTGGGCAGGCATGGTGGAGAAACGTAAACCAATGGGCAATGCATGAATGAGGGCCAGGGCGACGCGGCGCAGTGCTATTCCATAGCAGCGGTCGAGCGCGATACCGGTTTGTCCAAGGACACGCTGCGGGTGTGGGAGCGCCGCTATGGCTTCCCGCAACCTGCGCGCGATGCGGCGGGCGATCGCAGCTACCCGGCCGAGCAGGTCGAGCGTTTGCGCACCATCTGCCGTCTGATGGATGCGGGCCACCGGCCTGGGCGCATCGTGGCGTTGGCCCCCGATGCCCTGCAGGCGCTGCTGCCCGTGGCGCCGTCCCCGGTGCCTGCGGGCGTGGCGCAGGTGGCGGGTGGCGGCACTGCCTTGGAGCCGTATCTGGTGCTGGTGGGCCAGCACGATGTGCAAGGCCTGCGTGGGCAACTGGGCCAGGCCCTGCTGCGCATGGGGCTCGAAGCTTTTGTTGTGGGCCTGGTGGCTCCCCTGACCACAGCGGTGGGCGAGGCCTGGATGCAGGGGCGGTTCCAGGTGTTCGAGGAACACCTGTACACCGAGTGCCTGACCGGTGTGCTGCGCCAGGCCATCGCCGGGGTGCCGCCTCCGGCGGGTGGCGCGTCACCCCGTGTGCTCCTCACCACGTTTGTGCAGGAAGCGCATGGTCTGGGCCTGCTCATGGCCGAGGCGCTGCTGGCGCTGGAGGGGTGCCAATGCCTCTCGCTGGGCCCCCAGACTCCGGTGGCCGAGATTGCCCGGGCTGCGCAGGCCGCACAGACCGATATCGTGGCGCTGAGTTTTTCTGCGTCCATGCCGGCGCCGGTGGCGCAGGCAGGCCTGCGGGAATTGCGCGGGTTGCTGCCGCCGCGGGTGGCCTTGTGGGCGGGGGGGCAGGCGCCTTTTCTACAGATGCGGGGACTGCCGGGGGTGCTGGCGCTGCCTGCGTTAGGAGCGGTGCATGCGCAGGTTGCCGGTTGGCGCCGTCAGACCATGGCGACCAGCCGGGCCACTTGAAGCTGTACGCGCACATCCTTGTGCGCCACCGGCCCGGTGATCTTGCATGACGGCTGCGCGGTGTTGCGCGGGATCATTTCTCCGGTGGGCATTCCCGAGCGGTTCATCACCACCGCCACGCGCGGTGTCGTGGCCGATGGCCCGCGTTTGAGCACGATGGCGATCTCTTGTGTGGCCAGGCGCACGAAGGCCCCCGGGGGATAGATGCCCAGGGCTTTGACCAGCGCGGCGCCTGCTTCGTCGACCTGCTGCTGCTCGTCGTAATAGCTGGCCTGCATGGCGGCCGTGACGGGCATGGGCAAGCGGCCCACGCGGGGCGCCAGGCGCGCCCCAAAAATATCGGCACGCTGGATCAGGCGGGCCATCTGCTGCGCCTCGGTCTTGTCGGCCATGGGGCCGGGCAGGCGGTGGTGGTGGTTGCGCACCGCTTCGAGCCATAGCGGGTCGGCCACGCCCAACTGGCGCAAGAGCGTCTCGGACCGGGCGGCGTGGCTTTCCACTGCGGCGATCTGCGCGGTGGTCAGGGGCTGGGCCTGCTGTGTCAGCTGGTCTTGCAGCTCGGTCATGGCCACGTTCATGCTCAGGGCGGCGCGGCCCAGCGTCAGGGTGTGGGCCTCGGGCCAGCGCAGCACTTCGCGCGCCGTCACCATGCACACGCAGGACACCAGCATGGCGTGTGTCGCGCTGTACAGGCGGGTTTCCTGGGCCGAGAGATAGACCAGTGCCAGCACGGTGGCGTCAGGCGACTGGGTGGTGTGGCGCGCCAGCTCCTCGTGCAGCGCTTGAAAGCGTGTGCCGAAATCGCCCGCCTGGGGGGCGCGCAGCAGCTGCGTGGCACGCTCTTGGAGTTCGGGCCAGTCGGCCGGGCCGGTGTCCGTCCGCTCGCGCGCCGCAGATTCGGCGGCGCTCATCTTCATGGTGGCAATCTCGCCAAGGTTGGTGTCGGCGATCAGCATTCTTTGCAGCCCCGCCAGGTAGGCGCGGTGGCTTTCCCCCGACTCGTCGGTATCGACATACAGTTGCACGCCCCGGGCCAGCAAGGTGTTCAGGTCCGCACGGTTGCGGATGATGAAACCTTTTTGCGCCAGCAAGGCTCCATCGGCGCCCCGCAGCACAAAGGGCAGCGGCTGACCAAAGTGGATGGAGTCAATGCTGAGCGGGACGAGGTTCATGGTGTGGCCGCATTATCGGATGGGGCCGCGCAGTGCAAAAGCGCGCAAACCCGGGGAATCAGGCGCTAATTTCATGGACATCTGATGTGCCGCAAGGTTCAGGGCTCTACGGGCGGCCGTCCCCGCAGGCGTCGGCCCAGGCGGCGGAATTTTTGTTCCAGGTCGTCCACCCCGGTGAACACGGCGGGAATCACCAGCAGGCTCAGGAAGGTGGAGGTGATCAGGCCCCCAATCACCGCCACCGCCATGGGCGAGCGAAAGCTCGGGTCGGCCGTGCCAATGCCCAGGGCGATAGGCAGCATGCCCGCGCCCATGGCCAGCGTGGTCATGATGATGGGCCGGGCGCGCTTATGGCAGGCGTCCATGAGCGCCTCGAACCGCGTGAGCCCGTGCTCGCGCCGCGCCAGGATGGCGTACTCGACCAGCAGGATGGAGTTCTTGGTGGCAATGCCCATGAGCATGATCAGCCCGATGAGCGAGGGCATCGAGAAGCTCTTTTGCGCAATCAAAAGGCCCACGAACGCGCCGCCCAGCGACAGCGGCAGTGCCGCCAGGATGGTGAACGGGTGCAGGAAGTCCTTGAACAACAGCACCAGCACGATGTAGATGCACAGCACGCCCGTGAGCATGGCCAGGCCAAAGCTGGCGAACAGTTCACCCATCACCTCGGCATCGCCCACCGTCGCCTGGCGCACGCCCGGGGGCAGGTTGCGCAGCGATGGCAAGGCCTCCACGGCTTGCGTGACATCACCCAGGGGCTGGCCTGACAGTTCGATTTCGAAGTTGACGTTGCGCGCGCGGTCGTAGCGGTCCACCACGGCGGGGCCGCCGCTGAATTCAAGCTGCGCCACCTGGCCCAGCATGACCGGGCCCTTGCTGCCCGGCACGGTCAGGCGTTCGAGCAGCGCCAGATCCTGGCGGGCGCCGTCCTGCAGCTTGACCACAATGGGAATCTGCCGCGATGCGAGGTTGAGCTTGGGCAGCGCCACATCGTAGTCGCCCACGGTGGCGATGCGCAGGGTCTCTGCGATGGCGCTGCTGGTGACGCCCAGGTCGGCGGCGCGGGCAAAGTCGGGGCGCACGGCGATCTCCGAGCGCACCAGGCTGGCCGTGGACGAGATGCTGCCCAGGCCGGGGATGGTGCGCAGGTCTTTTTCGACGGCCAGGGCGGCGCTGGTCAGGGTTTGGGGGTCATCGCCGGTGAGCACCAGGATGTATTTTTCGCCCGAACCGCCCAGGCCGACCTTGTAGCGCACGCCAGGCAAGGTCTCCAGTGCTGTGCGGATGTTCTGTTCGATGCCCTGCTTGCGGGGCCGCACGCCGCGTTCGGCCAATCGGATGGTGAGCGTGGCCTTGCGCGTTTCGGCCGAGCCGCTGGGCGCGAACGGGTCGCCGCCGGCCGAGCCGCCGCCGATGGTGGTGTAGATGCTTTGGATGTGTGCCACCTGCATGAGGCGCTGGCGTGCATCTTCGGAGACGGCGCGTGTCTGTGCCAGCGTGGCGCCGGGGGGCAGCTCCAGGTACACCTGGGTTTGTGAGTTGTCGTCGGGCGGAATAAAACCCTTGGGCAGCAGCGGAATGAGGGCCAGCGAGCCGATGAAGAAGGCCAGCGTGGCCCCGTAGGTGAGCCAGCGGTGGCGCACGCACCACGAGGCCCAGCGCAGGTACACGCCCATCCAGCGCGGGTCTTTGTGTTCGCCCACGATGGGCTTGAGGATGTAGGCCGCCATCATGGGCGTGAGCACGCGCGCCACCACCAGGCTGGCAAACACGGCGAGCGCGGCTGTCCAGCCGAACTGCTTGAAGAACTTGCCTGCGATCCCGCTCATGAAGGCGGTGGGCAGAAACACCGCGATCAGCGTGAAGGTGGTGGCAACCACGGCCAGGCCGATCTCATCGGCCGCTTCCATGGCGGCCTGGTAGGGCGACTTGCCCATGCGCAGGTGGCGCACGATGTTCTCCACCTCGACGATGGCGTCGTCCACCAGAATGCCCACCACCAGTGACAGCGCCAGCAAAGTGATCACGTTGATGGAGAAGCCCAGCAGGACCATGCCGATGAAGGCTGGAATGACCGACAGCGGCAGCGCCACCGCTGAGACAAAGGTGGCGCGCCAGTCGCGCAGAAACAGCCACACCACCAGCACCGCCAGCAGCGCACCTTCGTAGAGCAGGTGCATGGAGCCGTCGTATTCCTCCTGCACCGGGGTGACGAAGTTGAAGGCCTCGGTGATCTCCAGGCCCGGGTGCTGCGCGCGCAGCTCCAGCAGCGCGGCCTGTACGGCGGCGCCCACTTCCACCTCGCTGGCGCCCTTGCTGCGGGCCACCTCGAAACCCACCACCGGCTTGCCGTCGAGCAGCGCCAGGGCACGGGGTTCGGCAATGGTGTCGGTGATGGTGGCCACCTGGTCCAGGCGCAAGCGCCGCCCGTCGGACAGGGGCAGTGACAGGCTGGCCAGCTCCTGCGCCGACTGCACCGTGGCCAGGGTGCGCACGGGCTGCTCGCTGCCGCCCAGGTCGGTGCGCCCGCCGGCGCTTTCCTGCTGTACCTGGCGCAATTGGCGCGAAATGTCGGCCGCCGTGGCCGACAGTGCCTGCAGGCGCAGCGGGTCCAGAGCCACATGCACCTGCCGGTCCACGCCGCCCACGCGGCTGACTGCGCCCACGCCGCGCACGGTCAGCAGCTTCTTCGCCACGTCGTTATCGACGAACCAGGACAGGGCCTCGTCGTCCATGCGCGGCGATGCGATGGTGAAGGCCAGCACCGGCTGGGCTGCCAGGTCCATCTTGGTCACGATGGGGTCGCGCACGTCGCCCGGCAGGTCGCCGCGCACGCGCGCCACGGCCGAGCGCACATCGTCCAGCGCCTCTTGCGTGGGTTTTTCCAGGCGGAACTCGGCCGTGATGGTGGCGCCGCCGTCCTGCACCTTGGTGTAGATGTGCTTGAGACCCTGCAGCGTGGCGATGCTGTTCTCGATCTTGCGCGCCACATCGTTCTCCAACTGCGCGGGCGCTGCCCCGGGCAGCGCCACGGTGACGGAGATGGTGGGCAAGTCGATGTCGGGAAAGTTCTGCACCTTCATGGCGTTGAAGGACAGCAGGCCGCCAAAGGTCAGCAGCACAAACAGCATCAGCGCCGGGATGGGGTTCTTGATCGACCAGGTTGAAACATTCATGGAGAATGCTCCTCAAATAAGAGCTGCTTGCGCTTTTCTGGTAAGCGCTAGAGCCCTATTTTCTTTAAATTTTTCAAGACCGGATGTGGCCGCAGGCGCAGGGGACACGCGCACCAGGTCACCGTCATTGAGGAAACCGGCGCCACGCACCGCGATGGAGGCGTCGGCCTCCAGACCCGAAAGAATCTCCACCCGGTCGGCGATGCGGCGGCCGGTTTGCACCTTGCGTTGTTGCACGCGCTGCTGTGGCCCCAGCACGAAGACGTAGGAGAAGCCGTCGCGCACCACCAGGGCTTCTTGGGGGATGGTGAGCGCATCGGTGCTGCCCAGCGCAAATTCGCCGCGGGCAAACATGCCGGCGCGGAAATCCGTTTTGGCAGGCAGGTCCACATAGACCAGCGCATTGCGGGTCTGCGGGTCCACGGTGGGCGCCACCATGCGCACCGTGCCTTCGGTCGTTGCGCCGCTGGCCCCCGTGACGCGCGCTTTGGTTCCGGGCTGGATGCGCGCCAGCTCGTTGGAGGTCACTTCGGCACGCCATTCCAGGCGGCCCTGGCGCACCATGCGGAACAACTCGGTGCCCGCGCCCACGACTGCTCCTACGGTGGCAGTGCGGGCCGAGATGACGCCACTGTCGGGTGCGCGCACCTGGGTGTGCTGCAGGCGCAGTTGCTGCGTCTGCAGCAGGGCGCGCGCAGCTTCTACGCGGGCCTGGGCGGTTTGGCCGGCCGTGGTGAATTGCTGGATCTGCTGCTGGCTCAGTGCGCCCGTGGCCTGCAGCGACCGGGCGCGTTCGGCATTGGCGGCGGCTTCGGCGGCCACGGCCTGGGCTTCGAGCAGGCTGGCGCGCGCCTGGGCGAGCTCGGCCTGCACGACCTCGGGCGAGAAGCGGGCGAGCACCTGGCCCGCCTTGACCACGTCGCCCACGTTCACCAGCACCGCATCCAGGCGCAGGCCATTGCTCTGGGCGCCAATGCTGGCTTCCTGCCATGCGGCCACGTTGCCATTGGCGGCCAGGCGCAGCGGCACGGCGCCGCGCTGGGGTTGCGCAGTGCTGACTGTGAGCGCGGGGCGCGCTGCGGTCGCGGGGGCCTCGTCGGCAGCGCGCGATGTGCCGGTGTACAGCAGTGCAGAGGTGCAGCCCAGAACGAGGACGGCTGCCAGGGCCAAGGAGGCGGGAAACGGTTTCAGTGCGGGCATGGAAAAGCTCCGGTCATCCAGGGGTGAAATCAGGGTGGTCAGTGCATGCTGGCGCTGGCAGCGTGTGCGGTGGGGCCGTCCCAGCCACCGCCCGCAGCGCGGTACAGGGCGACCCAGGCGCCAGCGCGCTCGTGGGCCAGCAGCGCCAACGACTGGTCGGCAGCTAGGGCGGTGCGGCGTGCGTCTTCGAGCTCCAGCAGGCTGGCCAGTCCGGCGCGCCAGCGTGCCTCGGTGGCGCGGAAGGCGGTGCGGTAGCCCTCGGCGGCGGCCTGGGCGCTGGCCGTGCGGCCCACGCTGGCGTCCAGCCGGACCAGGGCCTGCTCCACCTCGCTGACGGCCAGGCGCACGCGGGCGCGGTACAGGGCCACGGCTTCGTCATAGCGGGCACGGGCGGCCTCTTCCTGCGCGGCGCGGCGGCCACCGTCGAGCAGCGGCAGGCTCAGGGCCAGCGGGCCGATGGACCAGGTGTTCAAGTCGGTCTGCAGCCCCTGCGTGCGCACATGGGCGGCACCAATGGTGCCGCTGAGCGCCAGGCGCGGGTAGCGCTGGGCCTGGGCCTGGCCCACGTCGGCGCTGGCAGCGGCCACCTCGCGTTCGGCGGCGTACACGTCGGGGCGCTGGCCAATCACCTGCGCGGGCAGCGTGGCAATGTGCAGCAGCGCATCGGACGGCGGCTGCAGCGGTGTGGGCGCCAGCTGGGGGCGCAGCGTGGCTTCGTCGCGGCCGGTGAGTGCCACCAGTGCCTTGAGTTCCAGCGCGCACTGCATGCGCTGCTGGGCGCTGCGCACCACGGCTTCGGCGGCGCTGGCCTGGGCCAGTGCGTGGGTCGCCGGGGCGGTGAAGCCCGCGCGTTCGCTCTGCTGCGACAGACGGGCGGTCTGCGTGCGCGAGCGCTCGTCGTCTTCGGCAATGGCCTGCTGCTGCAGGCAGGTGCGCAGGCCGCTGTACTGCAGCGCCACCTCGGCCGCCACGCTCACGCGAGCGGCATGCCATTGCGCCTGTGCACCTTGCAGCCGCTCGCTGGCGGCGCGCTCGGCAGCAGCATTTCCACCCCAAAGGTCGATTTCCCACTGTGCCTGCAGCCCCGTTTGGGCGGTGCTGGCCACGGCGCGGACCGATTCGTTAAAGCCCCGACTGGCGCTGGCCTGTGCGTCCACCGAGGGCGCCAACGCAGCGCGGCTGCCCGTCAGTGCGGCACGCGCCTGCACGATGCGCGACTGCGCCTGCGCAAGATCCGGGCTCAGTGTCTGCGCATCGCGTACCAGCTCCACCAGCAGCGGGTCGCCCCACTGTGCCCACCAGTCGCCCAGGGCCTGCACTGATCCCTGGTGCGGCAGCGGAGCCTGCCAGGCGGTGGGGGTGGGTGCATCCACCTGCGGCGGCGGCGCCTGGGTGGCGCAGGCAGCCAGCGCCAGAGGCAGGCAGGCTGCCCACCAGAGGCGGCGAAAGCGTGGGTCAGGCATGGGGAGGGACCTTTCGGGAATGGGGGGGGCGGGATGGCGGTGCGCGGCGGCGCTCGGCTTCGCTGTGCACCATGGCCAGGGCGTAGCCGGTCAGGCGCTGTGCCCAGGCAGAAAGGGCCTGCGGCCGCGTCAGCCGGGGCGCCACGGCGTGCAGCACGTCGTGCTGCGTCCACATCTGCATCACCAGCGCGGCAATGGAAAAGGTCAGGCGGTGCATGTCGTCGTCCACTCGGGCCATGCCCAGATGCTGGCACAGCAGGCGCAGCAGGGCCATGTGTGGGGTGCGGCACTCGCGCTCAATCAGCTCAGGCCACACATGCGTGGGGTCCAGCAGCTCGCGCATGTGCAGCCGCAGCGATTGGCGCATCAGGTCGTCGTGCCGCAGCGGCTCCAGGTAGCTTTCAAAGTAGCGCTGCAGTGCCGTCTCCAGCCCGATGCCCGGTTCACTGAAGTAGGCAATCAGCTCCTGGCTGCTGCCCAGAGGCTCGTAGAACGTGGCGGTGTAGAGCGCAGCCTTATCGCCAAAGTGGTAGGCAATGGCGGCCACGTTGGCATTGGCCTCCTGCGCTATGGTGCGCACCGAGGTGCGCGCATAGCCCTGCTGCGAAAACAGCCGCAGCGCCGCCAGCAACAGCCGCTCGCGCGTGGGCTCGCTGTCGCTGCGTGGGTTGCGTGGCGTGGATGCTCGGTCGGGTTCACGGACGGCCATGGGGCCGCATTAGAACACCAAATTCAAACAGTTGTTTGAAAGTGTTGTGTCAGTCGACCAAAGTCGCGTTCACCATCGCAGCGACAGCGATGCCGACAGCGATGCCGACAGCGATGCCGGCCGCAATCTCCCATCGGGTGTGGCCCATGCGTTCACGCAAAATTTGGTGATCTGGCGCACCGGCTGCCATCTTGTTGATGGCTGTGGCGTGCTTCCCCACCTGCTGGCGCAAGCTGTTGGCGTCAAGCACCACGACAAAGGCCAAGGTAACGGCAACGCCGAAGGCAGGTGTTCCCATACCCTCCTTGAGGGCAATGAGCGCGGCCATGCTGCTGACGATCGCACTGTGGTTGCTGGGCAGTCCTCCGTAGCCAATCAAGCCGAATGCGAGCTTTTTTGCCTTGAAGCTGTTGATGATGAACTTGGAGGCTCCAGCGATGAGCCATGCAAGAAATGGGGTCAAGGCGTACGAGAAGTCCACGATCACCCCCGCACCGGCCAAAGCGCCCAACTGCAGGTGGCAATCCATATCAATATGGTGAGCAACAACTGCCAGTCCACGAACAGTGCGTCTGTGGGCGACTCTCCCCCATCCAGCGCCTCGACCACGAACCAGTAGCGGAACAGGCCGAACAGCACCAACGGCACCGTGATGACCAACTCGGGCTTGGTGGACATCACAAACATGCTGTAGAAGAGTAGCGCCCCGGTTGCAGACATCTCGGCATAGCGATCCACCAGTGCGACAGTGTATTTTTCGAGGACCCTGCGACCCTCTGTACCGCTCTGGCTGAGTTCCTGGCGCCGCTTGACGGCGGCCAGGTACAGTGCCAGACACAGGGTCGTGATGAACATCCATGAGGACACGGGAACCTCCAGGGCCATGGCTCCTGCGTAGACGCGCAGGACAAAACCGATGGCGATGGTGAAAATATCGACCACTGGCTGGTGCTTGAGAACGAAGGTGTACGCCAAGTTCAAAGCCCAATAGGCTGCGATGATCATCCCTACCTTGGGGGCCATAAACCAGCCCCATACCAGCACGGCGTAGAGAATTGCCAGCAGGATCAATGCGCTGGGCAGCGAGACGACGCCAGAAGCCAGGGGGCGTGTCTTGGATTTCTTGGGGTGGAGACGATCGCGCTCAATGTCGTGAAGATCATTGACGACATAAGCGGCCGATGACGCGATGCAAAACAACAGCATGGCCAGTAGTGCATGGCTGACAGCCCTTCCGTCCATGAAGGTACCTGAAAACATCAACGGAGCCAAAACAAAGCCGTTTTTGACCCACTGCTTTGGACGCATGAGCTGGATGAGGCCCATCATGTGCATGCGAGGTGAGTGGGTGGTTGCGGTACCATTCATTGATTTTTGAGCCTCGGCGGTGTCATCCAATGTTTGCCTTGTCTAAACTGGCAATTAACTATGCCATTTTTGCACTCATTGCAACCGCAGCAAACATCAGCGCTCAGGATCTGCTTATTCGTGCCTACAGTGGCGAGTTTTCCGTTATTGCCTCGGTGACACTTGGCACGGGAGTCGGGCTTGTCGTTAAGTACATTCTGGACAAGCGCTATATCTTTCGTTTCCAAGCACGCAGCGTTGGACATGGCACTCGGATTTTCGCACTTTACACCGTCATGGGAATGGCTACGACCATGATTTTCTGGGGCTTTGAGTTTGGTTTCCATCATGTTTTTGAAACCAAAGAAATGCGTTACCTCGGTGGTGTGTTAGGTCTGGCAATCGGCTACTTGGCCAAATACCACCTCGACAAACGCTACGTTTTCCGGGCGGAGCCCGGATGAGGCCGGTGGGCTCGTGGGGACGCCTGAGTGCTGATCCCCACCACGTTGTAGGCCTTTCGGATCTGCACAGTGTCAAGGATGTGGTTGTTCATGGGCCTCATCCAGGTGTGGCCCATGGCATGGGCCGCAGCTACGGTGACGTCTGCCTGAATCCAAGGGGCACACTCTGGGTCACGACTTCCCTCGATCATTTCATCGCTTTTGATAGCTGTACCGGGCGGCTCGTGTGCGAGGCGGGAGTTTTACTCAAGGACATTCAGCGGCTGTTTATTCCCCGTGGCTGGATTCTTCCCGTCACTCCAGGCACCCAGTTGGTGACCGTGGGCGGTGCCATTGCGAACGACGTACACGGCAAGAACCACCATGTGTTGGGGTCATTTGGAGACCATGTCAAAAGTCTCACCATTGCACGCACTAACGGAGAAATCATCCAGTGTGGACCGGACGAGTGCCCAGAGTGGTTCAGCGCTACTGTGGGTGGGATCGGCCTCACAGGGGTGATCACACAGGCGGAGATCCAGTTGCGTCCCGTGAGTGGCCCATGGTTGGACACGGAGACCATTCCCTATGCTGGACTGGATGAGTTTTTTCAGCTTGCGGATGATTCCGAGGCAGCTTGGGAGCACACCGTGTCATGGATTGACTGTCTGGCTCCGGGCCGTGGTAGGGGCCTTTTCATGCGCGGCAATCACACCCGTGCTGAACACGGCCCGGCGCCCAAGGTGCGCAGTTTCGGTGTTCCTGTGGAACCCCCTGTTTCCATGGTCAATCAGCTGTCCTTGCGTCCCCTGAATGCAGCGTACTACCGCCTCCACCAGTGGAAAGCGGGGCATTTTGTCGCTCATCATGAGTCATTTTTCTACCCTCTCGACCATCTGCACGATTGGAATCGAATGTATGGTCCCAAGGGTTTTTTCCAGTACCAAAGTGTGGTGCCACGCGATGTGGGGCAAGACGCCATTCAGGCCATGCTGCGAGAGATATCCCGCTCAAGAGATGGCTCGTTTCTTGCCGTGCTGAAGACATTCGGCAACCGCCAGCCCTTGGGTATGCTGAGTTTCCCGCAACCCGGGGTGACACTTGCGCTGGACTTTCCGAACCGGGGGGCGCGCACGCACAAGCTGTTCGAGCGTCTGGATGCTGTCGTCCGAGAAGCGAGGGGGCGTCTTTATCCGGCCAAAGATGCACGAATGCCCAGAGATCTCTTTGAGGCGGGCTATCCGCGCTTGACGGAATTCATTAAATACCGGGATCCGGGTATCAGTTCCGGATTTTCACGCCGCTTGCTGGGAAGTTGAATGCAAAACACCAAGAAGATTGTCATCGTTGGCGCCACATCTGCGATTGCTGAACGATGTGCCAGGCGTTGGCTAGAGCAAATGCCAATAGACCTGACATTGGTAGGCCGTGATGCCCGGCGCGTTGAACGGGTGGCGATGGATCTCAGAGTTCGCAGTCCCCAATCCGAGATTCGGGTCATTCAGGCAGATTTTCTGGATCCTGTGGCCATAGACGCGATGGTCGGAGCGATTGCCAAATCGGGTCCCATTGATGTCGCACTGATAGCCCATGGGTCGCTGCCCGAACAAACCGAGTGTCAGACTGATCTTCTGTCTTGTCGCGATGCACTGGAAATCAACGGTGTGTCGCCAGTTCTCTTTGCAGAGGCGTTCGCCAAGGAAATGGAGAAGGCCAAATGTGGCACCTTGGCATTGATTGGGTCTGTGGCAGGAGACCGAGGGCGGAAATCCAACTATGTGTATGGCGCCGCCAAGGGGATGATCGCGCGTTATGCCCAAGGGCTGCAGCACCGTTTTTCAGGGACAGGTGTCAAGGTGGTGTTGGTAAAGCCTGGCCCGACCGACACCCCCATGACCGCTCACCTCAAGGCAAAGGGAGCCAGGCTGGCGATGGTTGACGATGTTGCAAAGGAGATTGTCGATGCGGTCATGGCGGGAAGGCCAGTGCTCTATACGCCAAAAAAATGGGCAATCATTATGAAAATAATCCAGCATATACCTTATAAAATATTCAACAAGCTTGATATCTAGTGTTGCGGTATTTTGATGGGTGAGAGCTTTGTGCTTGAATAATAAGGAGCATTAAGTGAAAAATATTTCGTTCTTCATTGAAGCCAAGGCGTGACCTGATATTTGTAACCGCCTTATGTATTCAATACCTTCTCAGTGGTTTCGCTTGTCTTCCAAGCAAGCCTGGCTTGGAGCCAGTGTATGGGCTGTCATTGCGGTTGTTTTGTGGCTCAGTGAAGGGTCATCCATCAACACGGGGGACTGGGATCGCGTTACAGTACCTGCCGGATTCTTGGCGCCTGCCTGGGAGCCCATGCAGGCCCACTATCCGTTGGATACTTCAGCGCAAATTGTCAATAATAGCAGCATGGGCGTATTACTTGGCGTCATTGGGTGGCTTATTCAGTGCGCCGGAAAAAATACACTGCTGACGGCGCCAATCTTGTTTATTTTGGCGTTAATAATGGTTTCGGGTGTTTTTTTTCTCGCTCATAAAAAGCGTGGATATACTAATTTTCTGGTGCTGGGTGTATTTATTTTGGTTTTGCTGTGTTATGCGGTTTATCTTAAATCATTCTATGGTGAGGCGCTGGTTTTGGCTCTGGTGCCGATACTGTGTGTTGGTATAAGGCAGTTGGTGCTGGAAAATAAGATTTTGCTTTTCACATTGAGTGCGGTAGTTGTTATTTACGCAAAGCAGCAAATGATTTTTGTTGCTCCTGTCATTTTGGTGCTGTTGCTCAGAAATATGTGGCTGTATGGGGCTTCCAATTCAAGGCTCTGGCTGTCCTTGCTTTGCATCATCTCAGTTTGTGCCATGCTTTTGGGGGCGCATCCTGAAAACAAGGCGCCAAATCAATACAACCGCTACTTCAACGGCGTGGGTTGGAGTCTTTTGCAATCTTCCAATTGGCCTGCCCAGCGGTTTGAAGAGCGGCATCCGTACTTCTACCAGCACCAGCAGCAGCTAAAAACTCTATTCCCTGCCACATTGCCGCATTACAACTACTTGGGAACTTCGTACTTGCCAACAGCCAGCACCTTGTTGGATGCAGCCAGGAGTCCAGAAGGCACCGAAGCGCAGAAGAAGCAGGCGCAGGACCTCTTTGATCAGCTTGTCGCGCAAGGGCGTCCAGATGTCTATCTGTTGACCTTGGTGCAACACCCGGTGATTCTGTGGCAACTGGTAAAAAACACCTATCGGACCGTAGTGCGCTCCAACTATGCAGTCGACTACACCCGCTCAGGATTGCACCTGACGCCAGCGGTTGCACAGGTTCTAGTCAACGCACAAACCCAGCTCGCTCGTGTGTTTGGCTGGATATTTGTTGTGACGCTCCTGCTCGCGCTGCTGTACCGCAGATCGCTGTTCTCCGCTGCTATTGTTGTATGGATGCTGCTCGCGCCATTGGCGGTGGTGGCGGGTGACGGTTACTTTGAGTTCGAAAAGCACATGACGGCATTTTTTGTTTTTTTGCCCTGTGCTTTGATGGCCGTCATATTGATCGCGTCCAAATCATCTCCTGTCTCACCTTCCGAAAACGGCCTCCCACAAGGCTAGTACTGCGGCTTGTTCCGCTTGCAGTTCCGCAAAGGGCCGCTGTGTAGGTGCTTCGTCCAGTCGGGCGCGGTGTTGCACGCGGCGCAGTTCGCGGTAGGCGCTGGCCGCCGCCTGACCCACGCCAGGAGGCAGCAGGCCCGCGGCTTCGGCGCGCTGCAGCAGGGCGATATTACCCAGGTTTTCCACCAGCTCCGGGTGCGCGCCCGACTGCGAGAGCACCAGGTACTGCAGGGCAAATTCAGCATCGACCATGCCACCGGGGCTGTGCTTGATGTCGAACTGGCCTGTTGCTGCCGGGTGGGCGGCGCGCACTCGCTCGCGCATGGACTGGATTTCCAGGCGCAGCGCCACCGGGTCGCGCGGGGCGGTGATGACGGCCTCGCGCACGGCATCGAAACGTGCGCGCAGGGAGGTTGCCGTGGTGGCACTCTGCGCACTGGGGGTTGGCTCGCGGCTGTCAAGCACGAAGCGCGCCCGCGTCATGGCCTGGTGTTCCCAAGTCCATGCGGTGTTGCTGCCGCGCTGCTGCTGGTAGTTGGCGTAGGCCTCGAAGCTGGTGACCAGCAGGCCCGAGTTGCCGTTGGGGCGGAGCTGGGTGTCGATCTCGAACAGGTCGCCTTCGCCCGTTTTGACGGTGAGCCAGTTGATGAGCTTGCGCACGAAAGCCGCGTAGATCTCGGGGGCGCGCTCGTCGTCGTCGTCGAATACGAACACGATGTCCAGGTCGCTGCCGTAGCCCAGCTCTTTGCCGCCGAGCTTGCCGTAGGCAATGATGCCGAACTGCGGTGTTTCGCGGTGCCGGTTGCGCAGGCGGCTCCAGCACCACTGCGCGGTGACACGCAGCACGCTGTCGGCCAGCGCGCTCAGGTCGTCGGCCACCTGTTCGACGGTGATGCGGCCCTCCACATCGCGGGCCAGGGTGCGAAAGGTCTCGGCGTGGTGGGCCCGGCGCAGCAAATTGAGCAGGGTTTCGTCGTCATCTTCCTGGGTGGAGCGCAGTGAGGACAGGCGCAGGGCAAGGTCGCGCTCAAAGTCAGCGGCGACAAAGCGCTCGGACAGCAACGGGCTGCCCGCGAGTTCATCGATCACACCCGGGTGCTGAAGCAGGTAGCGAGCGGGCCAGCGGGCAGCGCCGAGCAGGTGCAAAAGTTGTTCGTGCACCGCAGGGCGTTCGAGCAGCAGTGACAGATAGCTTTCGCGGCGCAGCAGCGGCTCAAGCCAGTTCACCAGGCGTACCGCGGCTTCTTCGCTGGCGCGGCCTTCCTTCACCCATTGCGCCGTGCGTTGCACCAGGCGCAACAGGCGCAAGCGGGCTTCGTCCCGCAGGGCGATCACGCGTGGGTGGGTGCGCCACTCGGCGACACGCTCGCGCAAGGTTTCGGGGAGCTGTTCGAGCAAGGCTTCCAGGTCCGGCGGAGTGGCGCCTCCCTTCTTGCCGCAGCCGCCGCTGTGGCATTGCTTTTTCTCGTTGCCGCCGAGCAGGGTGTCGAACTCCTGGGCTACCAGTTCGCGGTGGGTGTCAAGCTGGCAGAGAAAACTGCAACAGTCGGGGTAGCCCATGGTCTGGGCGATCCAGGCCAGGTCGTCGTCGCGCGTGGGCAGTATATGGGTTTGCTGGTCGTCCAGGTACTGGATGCGGTGCTCTACGCGCCGCAAAAAGGTGTAGGCCTGGGCCAGCGCGGCGGCCGACTCCCGGGGCATCAGCCCGGCGTTGACCAGCCGCTCCAGGGCATCCAGGGTGGGGCGGCGGCGCAGCTCCGGGAATTGCCCGCCGCGCACCACTTGCAGCAGCTGCACGGTGAATTCGATCTCACGGATGCCCCCGCGCGAGAGTTTGACGTCGTTGGCGCGCTCGGGGTGGCCCGCGCTGCGCTTGGCGGCATGGTCGCGAATCTGCCGGTGCAGGGCGCGCAGGGCATCGAAAACGCTGTAGTCGAGGTAGCGCCGGAACACAAACGGCAGCACCACGCCGCGCAGAGCCTGCACGGCCGGGCTGCCAATGCAGGCGCGCGGAGCCACGACACGGCTCTTGAGCCAGGCAAAGCGCTCCCATTCCCGCCCCTGCACCTGCAGGTATTCCTCCAGCGCGGCCAGCGATACCGCCGGAGGACCCGAGTTGCCGTTGGGGCGCAGCGCCAGGTCCATGCGGAACACGTTGCCGTGCTCGGTTGTGTCCCCGACGGTGCTGTAGATGATCCGCACCGCACGGGCAAAGTATTCGTGGTTGGAAATGCGCCCGCGCCCGTCGGGGGTGCCGCTGGTCTCGCCTTCGTTCTCGTAGACGTAAATGAGGTCGATGTCGCTCGACACGTTGAGTTCGCGCGCACCGAGCTTGCCCATGCCGATGATCCACAGTTCCACGGGCTGTCCGTCGGGCCCGCAGGGCGCGCCATGGCGGGTGTCGAGTTCCTCGCGGGCCCGCACGCATGCCTGGTCCAGGGCCAGTTCGGCCAGTTCAGTCACGGTGCGGGTGATGTCTTCGAGGGGGGCCTGGGCCTCGCAATCCAGACGCACCAGTCGTTCCATGACGATCTGGCGCAGGATGCGCAGGGCCGCCGGCAGCTCGTGGCCGCTTGCGCGCAAGGCCTGCAGCGTCTCTTGCATGCTGGTGAGTACGGGGGGGCCTGGAGGCAGCAGCGGCAGTTCGGCGCCGTACCGGCGGTGCAGTCGCTGGAAGAAACGTGAATGGGCCGCCAGGCCGGGGGAGGTGCTGTCAGTCAGATCTGTGTGCATGGCCAGTGCGGCAGGCATCGCCGCATCTCATAGAACCCTGGGTTGCTTCGAACCCGTGCCATGGCCCCGGGTCATAATTCCTGCATCATCTTTGCCCGCCATGAACGAACCCTCCAACCACCCCACGCGCCTGCTGAAATTTATGGCAGTTTTTGCACGGTGGTCGCTGGGTTTGCTGCTGGCGGCGGGTCTGGTGCTCTCGCTGGCGTGGGGGGCGATCCACGGTTGGATTGTGCCGCGAATCGGCGAGTACCGTGCGCAGATCCAGACGCAGGCCAGCCTGGCTTTAGGGGTACCCGTGCGGGTGGGTGCCATTTCGGCGCGCACCGAGGGCTTGATACCCACCATTGAGCTGGAAAACGTCGCTCTGCTGGACGCCGAGGGCCGCGAGGCCCTGCGACTGCCCCGCGTGGTTGTTGCGGTGTCGCCGCGCTCGCTCTGGAACTTCGGGTTCGAGCAGCTGTATATCGAACGCCCGGAACTGGATGTGCGCCGCACGGCCGACGGTCGCATTTTGTTGGCCGGGCTGGAGTTGTCGAACAGCAATCCGGACGATGGCGGTGCCGCGGCCGACTGGCTCTTTGCCCAGCCCGAACTGTTGATCCGCGGCGGCACGCTGCGCTGGACGGACGAGTTGCGCGGTGCGCCAGAGCTGGCGTTGGGCGATGTGGACATCGTGGCGCGCAATGGCAACTGGCGCCACAGTCTGCGCATTGACGCCACGCCGCCCGAGGCCTGGGGTGACCGCTTCTCCGTGGTTGGCCTGTTCCGCCAGCCACTGCTCACCACGCACGGCGGGCGCTGGCAGGAGTGGAGCGGGCAGCTGTATGCCCATTTTGCGCGGGTGGATGTTTCGCGCTTGCGCCACCACGCGGACATCGGCATCACCGTCAGCCAGGGGCGCGGTGCGGTGCGCAGCTGGGTCGATGTGGAGCGTGGCCAGTTGGTGGGGGGCGCGGCCGATGTGGCGCTGGCCGATGTCAACGCCACGCTGGGCGAAGGGCTGCAACCGCTGGTGCTGCCCATGGTGCAGGGGCGTGTGGGCGGGCGCAATCTTCCGGGCGGGGTGGAGTTTTTCACGCAGAAGCTGCAGTTCACCACCGAGGACGGTCTGCGCTGGCCGGGGGGCAATTTACGGGTGCGGCACAGCGTCGCCCGCAAGGGACAAAAAGCGCAGGGAGAATTTCAGGCGAATTTGCTGGACCTGGCGGCGCTGGCGCGCATCGCCGACCGCGTGCCGCTGGGCGATACCGTGCACAAGGCGCTGCGCACCTATGCGCCCCAGGGGCTGGTGGAGTCGGTGAACGCCCAATGGCAGGGTGACCCGACCGCACCGCAGACCTACCAGGCGCGCGGCCGGGTGTCGGGGCTGGCGCTGGCAGGGGCTCTGGACGCAGCGGTCAAAGGCCAGGCGCCCGCGATCGGCGTGCGCGGTGCCACGGTGGACTTCGATCTGACGCAGCAAGGCGGCAAGGCCAAGCTGGTGGTGGCCGATGGCGCGCTGGTGTTGCCCGGGGTGTTTGAAGAGCCGGTGGTGCCGCTGGACCGCCTGAGCAGCGCCGTGGCCTGGCAGATCGACGGTGAGCGCCTTGCCGTGCAGGTGACCGATACCCGGTTTGCCAATGCCGATGCGCAGGGCGAGGCGCGAGCCACCTGGCACACGAGCGATCCGGCGCGCTCTCGCGGGGGGGCGCGCTTTCCGGGGGTGCTGGATTTGAGCGGCACCTTGTCCCGCGCCGACGGCACCCGGGTGCACCGCTACCTGCCTTTGGCCATCCCGCCTGATGCGCGCCACTATGTGCGCGATGCGGTGGTGGAAGGCAAGGCCAGTGTGGTGAATTTCCGCGTCAAGGGAGATTTGCACGACATGCCGTTCAACGACCCCCGGCACGGCGAATTTCGCATTGCCGCGCGCGTGCAAGACGTGACTTATGCCTTTGTGCCACGCAGCCTGCAGCCTGCGGGCGAGTTGCCCTGGCCTGCGCTCACCCAGCTGTCGGGCGAGCTGGTGTTTGAGCGCTCCTCCATGCAGGTCAAGGGTGCGAGCAGCCGGTTTGCGGGCAGCGCCGGGTTGCAGGCCACCAAGGTGGAGGCGCAGATTCCCGACCTGTCGCACACCGTGGTCGCAGTGAGCGCCGATACCCGGGGCCCTCTGCCAGAGCTGCTGGCGCTCATGGCGTCGTCGCCGCTGGCGGCCATGACGGGCCATGCGCTGGACAAGGCCAGCGGCGCTGGTGCCGCCGACCTGCGCTTGCGCTTGAGCCTGCCCATCAGTGAACTCCACAAGTCGCGGGTGCAGGGCAGCCTGCAACTGGCGGGCAATGAGGTGCGCATCACGCCCGATACCCCTGCGCTGTCACGCGCCCGGGGTACCGTGCAGTTCAGCGAAACCGGGTTCACTCTGTCGGGCGTGCAGGCCCGTGCGCTTGGGGGTGATGTGCGCCTGGAAGGCGGCATGCGCGCGCTGCCTGCTGGGGCGTCGCCGTCCGAAGCACTCTTGCAGCTGCGCGCCCAGGGCACGGCATCGGCCGAGGGCTTGCGCCAGGCTCCGGAACTGGGCCTTCTGGCCCAGCTGGCCCGCAAGGCCACGGGCAGTGCGCCTTATACCTTTCAGTTTGCGCTGCGCCGGGGGGTGCCAGAGTTGCAGGTGAGCAGTACCCTGCAGGGCCTGGCCCTGGCCCTGCCGGCGCCCCTGGGCAAGCCTGCGGACAGCGCCATGCCGGTGCGCTTCGAGAACCAGCTCACGCGCGAATCTCTGGCGCCGGGCGCGGTGGCCGCGCGGACTGCGCCTTTGCAAGACAGCCTTGTGCTGGAAATGGGCGCAGTGGGATCTGTCAGCTATGTGCGCGACCTGGCCGGTGCTTCTCCGCGCGTGCTGCGCGGCGCCATCGCCATAGGGCTGGCGCCCCAAGAATCGGCCCCCATGCCCGAGCGGGGGGTGGTGGCCAACGTTCGCCTGGGTGATTTTGATGTCGATCTGTGGCAATCCCTGCTGACAGGCACGCCAACCCAGGGAACGGCTGCGCCAGTGTCTTCGGCATTGCCGGACTACCTGCCCACTGTACTGGCGGCGCGGGCGCGGGCGCTGACGGTGCAGGGCCGTACTTTGCACGATGTACTGGTGGGCGGATCGCGTGACGGATTGCTCTGGCGTGCCAACCTGGATGCGCAGGAACTCAATGGCTATGTCGAGTTCCGCCAGCCCAGCGGGCCCGAGGCCGCCGCCGGGCGTCTGTATGCACGCCTGGCCCGTCTGACCGTGCCGCAAAGCGCAGCCACCCAGGTCGAAGCCTTGCTGGACGCGCAGCCCGGGAGTCTGCCCTCCCTCGACATTGCGGTAGATGATTTCGAGCTGCGCGGGCGCAAGCTCGGGCGTCTGGAGATCGAGGCGCAGAACCGCGTGCTGGACGGATCGCAGCGTGAGTGGCGGCTGGGCAAGTTCAATCTGCTCACCCCCGAGGCGGTGTTTACGGCCAATGGCAACTGGGCTGCGCTCCAGGCCACGGCCGCTGCGCCCCCGGAGGCGCAGCGGCGCACGGTGCTCAATTTTCGTCTCGACATCCAGGATTCGGGCACATTGCTCGGGCGTTTTGGCATGGCCGATGTGGTGCGCCGTGGCAAAGGGCGCATGGAGGGGCAGGTGGCCTGGCGCGGTGCGCCCATCAATCCTGACTATGCCTCGATGACGGGGCAGATCAATCTCAACATTGAAGCGGGGCAGTTTCTCAAGGCCGACCCGGGCCTGGCCAAGCTGCTGGGTGTGCTCAGCCTGCAATCGTTGCCGCGGCGACTCACACTGGATTTCCGCGATGTCTTCAGCGAAGGCTTTGCTTTCGATTTCGTGCGCGGCGACTTGCGTATCGAGCAGGGCGTTGCCACCACCAACAATCTGCAGATGAAGGGCGTGAATGCCGCGGTGCTGATGGAAGGCCGAGCCGACATCGCCCGCGAAACCCAGGAATTG
>JAANMW010001155.1_pt1 | contig 28802 bp, 31 predicted proteins | sample 7279671 | NCBI WGS metagenome assembly JAANMW01 (sample SAMN14094541, study PRJNA606508) | bioreactor metagenome | isolation source: A lab-scale SPAN reactor treating ammonium-rich wastewater day 247 | place: Ireland: Galway | collected 2017-09-19 | reverse complement strand
GATGCCCAGGTCGTCGGCGACCAGCGACAGGGGCGGGACCAGCGCCGCCCCCAGCCCGCGCGAGCGCAGGAATCCGTCCTCGACCCGCAGCGCGCCGGGCACCTGATCGGCCCGCCCCGCCCAGGCCATGGTCACGCCCGGTCCCGGTTTCGCGACAAAGCGCACCCCCCGGCCGCTGCCGAAGAACCGCGCCATGAACGGGCGTTTCCACAGCCGGATGCCATGCGCGCGATGGCCGGCATAGTCCTGGCGCCAGGCGCGGGCCTCGGCCTCGATCTGCTCCAGCGCGCCCTCGAAATCCGTCAGCCGGTCGCGGCAGGGATCATACCAGACCGGCGCCAGCAGGTGGCTGGCGGCGAAAAGCTGCTCGATGCTGGCCGGGCTGCGGCGCGGGATCGGGTGCTGGTCGTCCGTCAGGCCCCAGCCGGCATAGAAGGGACGGCCGAAGATCCGCGGCCGGTGGCCGGCCAGCATCGCCTCGTATCCCAGCTGCGAGGAAAAGGCATAGACCCGCGCCGCGCCCGCAAGCAGCGCCCAGGGCGACACCGCGCCGTCGCAAAAGACCTCGCCGCGGCGCAGGTCGGCGGGGGTGAAATGGCCGGGGCGCAGGCCGCGCGCGGTCTCGGGATGGCTGCGGACCACCAGTGGCAGGCCAGGATTTTCGTCGCGCGCCGCCTCCAGCATGGCCAGGAAATCCGCCCGGCCCGCCCCGCGCAGCGAGGCGTCGCCGCGGGTCTGGTCGATGACCAGCACATAGCCGGCGGCGGGCGGCGCGACCTGGGGCAGATGCGCGTTGTATTTCGACAGATCGGCGGCGATCAGCCGCGCGATCCCCTGTCGCGCGCGTTGCAGCTGCGCCTGGGTGTCGGGCGCATGCACCAGCGTTTCGATCAGCGAGGGTGCCTCGGCGTCGAAATGCAGCCCGACGGGGTCGACCAGCAGGCCGATGGGCCCGCGCCGCGCCACCGCGCCGCGCGCCCGTCCCGGCAGGACCGAGCGCAGGAAGGCGTCCTCGACCCGCACCAGCCGGGCGCCGCGGCGGGCGGCCAGCGTCTTGCCGCGCCAGGCGGTCGGGCTGTCGCCCCAGATGCCGACGTGATCGCCGGGGCCGGGCAGGCCGATGCGGGGCGACCATCCGGCCAGCTGCAGGATGCGGCGCAGGCGAGGCCGGGTCAGGAAACCGCCGCTGCATATGAAAAGCCGCCGGGAATCCCCGGCGGCATCGTCGTTCTGCTTCACGTCCTTACCGGAAGGCGCTGTCTACCGAGCCGACCTCGGTCGCGGTGCCCAGGATCGACTGCAGGGTCTTGCGCCATTGCACGAAGGGCGCCTCGGTCACATAGACGGTGTCGCCGTCGCGGATGACGAAATCGCGCGCCAGGAACATGCCGTCGGGCCTGGTCAGGTCCAGCACATAGGCGACGCGCTGGCTGCCCTGGATGTCGCCGCGGCCCAGCACGGCGCGGGCCACCGCCGGCGGCTCGTCGCGCAGCACGAACACGCCCTTGGGATCGGCCAGCGCGGTGCTGAGGCCGCCGACCATGGCCACCGCCTCGATGGCGTTGATCTGTTCATTGCCCAAGGGCACCTTGGTCTGGCCGCCAAGCGCGCCAAGCGCGGTAAAGCTGCGCTCGTCCTCTTCGACCAGGATCACGTCGCCGGGGCGTAGCGCGATGTCGTTGCGCGCGTTGGAATACAGGTCGCGCAGCCAGACCTTGCCGCTGGAATTGCCGCGCTTGACCGTGACCACGGCGATCTCGGGCTCGATCGAGACGCCGCCCGAGCGCGACAGCATCGAGGAAAGGTTGCGGGTCGGGCGCTCGATCGGATAGACGCCCTGCGCGTTCACCTTGCCCATGACCGAGACGGTGGCGCCGTCGCCGGCGACGCGCGTGACCATGACCTGCGGGTCTGGGGTCTGGGTTTCCAGCTTCTGGGTGATGATGCGGCGCAGCTCTTCGGGGCTGTTGCCGGCGGCCAGCACCCGGCCGGCATAGGGCACGAAGATATAGCCCTGGCTGTCCACCTGCAATTCGGTCAGCTGGGTCGAGCTTGTCCCCATCGAGGCCAGCAGCCCGTCATCGACGTTTTCCCAGATCGACAGCCCCAGCACGTCGCCGGGCCGGATGTCGTCGGCCGCGACCGTCCCGGCCGAGCGGAAATCGGCCGAGAACCCATAGGCGGGGGTAAAGTTCGCCGCCCGGTTCACCCGGTCGTCGACATGCACGATATGGGTGCTGCCGCCCTTTTCCACCGCGCCGGACATGATCTGGCCCTTGGTGGGGCCCGAGCGCGGCAAACCGCAGGCGGAGACGAGAAGCATTCCCCCCAGAATCGCGACCCGCGTCAGGCGCGCGGCAAGGCTGCGGCGCATGCGGAGCGGCGCCGCACCGGATCGAAGGGGCGAAAAAATGGCTTGCGTCAAACTGTTGCTCCTGTCCTCTCGTGCGATTCCCGGATCGCAGGTCGTATTTTTCCGCACGTTAACCCAGCAACCAGGGGTTTTCCATATTTTTGCCCTGCTCAATCGTCCTTGCCGCCCATCTGTTGCCGATATTTGCCACGTCCGGCGAAAAGCGCCTGATAGGGATCCTCGGGCGCCAGGATCATGTCCACCACGATGCGCAGCGCATGGGCGCGGGACCGCGCGGCGTAAAACCCGCCCGGCACCTGGCTGCTTTCCAGCAGGAAGTCGCGATAGCGGCGATAGGCCAGGGCATGGGGCGGGCGCGGGTCGTGCAGGAATTCGTCCAGGCTCTGGTCCGAGACGAGGCCGGGCTTGTCGAAGACCGCCTGGCCCATGGCCTTGACCGGCAGCCCGCGCCACAGCGCCTGCTGCGCGGCGGTCGAGTTCACCGTCACCGCCGCATGGGCCTGGTTCAGCAGCCGCGCCAGCTTGCCGCCGCGCACGAAATGGACCCGGTCCTCGATCCCCAGCTCGCGCGCCCTGGCCAGGATGGCGTGGCGGATGCCGCCGCGCCCGTCCTCGAGCGGATGGGCCTTGAAGACGATGTGGTGGTGGCGCGGCGCCGAGCGGGCGAAGGCGGTCAGCACTTCGTCGGTGAACTCGGCCATGCGGCGATAGGGGGAATGGGCGACGAAGTTGGAATCATGTTCCAGCTGCATCAGCACCAGCACATAGGGAAAGCCGCCGCGGCGCACCGCCCCCGCCTCGCGCATGCGGGCCAGGGCGTGCAAGGGCGTCAGCAGGAAGCGGCGCAGGTTCAGCCGGAATTCCTGGAACACGCCGATCTGGCGGTGGGTGCGGTAGCCGGGATAGCGGCGGTTCGCCACCAGCACCAGGAAGTGATAGAGCGCGCCATAGAACTTGTGCTGGCGCATGTCGCCCCAGCGCGCCGGCGGGCGGTGCATCTCGGCGATGCGGTTGCGCAGGGCATTGCGCATCTCGCGCAGAGGGATGCGCATCAGCGCCGAATGCCCGTTCGAGCCGCCGCGCTCATAGGTGATCCAGAACGGGCGCAGATAGCCTTCCTCGAAGACATGCAGCACCAGGTCGTGGCGCCGCGCCGCCTCGCGCGCGGCGGCATGGACCGGGCGCACGTCGCCGTAAAGCACGATGTCGATCACGCCCTTTTCGGTGACGATGCGGTCCAGGTGGTCGGGCCAGTCCTCGGGCCCGGTGTCGTGGCGGATGAACCGGGACGCGTCGGACCAGAAGAACTCGTCGCCGGCGTTGAAGCCGACGCGCCAGACCTGGGCGCCGGTGGCGCGCAAAAGCCGGCCGACGCGGTCGAAGAACGGGCCGTGCGGGCCCTGCAGCATCAGGAAGACGCGCTTGGCTGCGGGCAATGCGGCGGTCGCCGCCACCGGGACCAGCTTGCGCTGGGGCGGCGGCGGATCGGGCGGCGCAAGCGGGCGCTGGGGTGCCGCAGGCGCCGGGGCGGGGCGCAGATGGCGGACGTGGCGGGGGCCGGTCATGGGATTGAGCATATGAGCCTGGTGTCTGTTTGTGCAGGAATCGGGCTTTTCGCTACAGGCGGGGCCCAGCCACCGAGGTCATATTCCCTCTGATTGCACCAAAATCCCGCCGCTGTCACGGCCTTTCCTCATTTTGCCTTAATCGGCGCGGCCCCCGGCTGCGGCTTTGCTTGAAGATCGCGCGCCGAGGCTCTAGTTCTCGGGCAGCCAAAGGAAGGGGGCGTCCATGTTTACCGGCATCATCACCGATATCGGCGAGGTATCCCGCGTCGAGATGCGCGGCGACATGCGGGCGCGGATTTCCTGCCATTACGAGATGGCGGGGGTGGACCTGGGCGCCTCGATCTCCTGCGACGGCATCTGCCTGACCGTGGTCGAGAAGGGGGCGGACTGGTTCGACGTGGACATCTCGGCCGAGACCATCTCCAAGACCAACATCGGCGCCAACGGCTGGGCGCCCGGCAAGCGGCTGAACCTGGAACGCGCGCTGCGCGTCGGCGACGAGCTGGGCGGGCATATCGTCTCGGGCCATGTCGACGGCGTCGCGGTGATCGAGGAGATGCGCGACGAAGGCGGCAGCACCCGCATCACCCTGCGCGCGCCCAGGGCGCTGGCGCGCTTCATCGCGCCCAAGGGCTCGGTGGCGCTGAACGGCACCTCGCTGACGGTGAACGAGGTCGAGGGCGACCGCTTCGGCGTGAACGTCATCCCCCACACCCAGGCCGTGACCACCTGGGGCGAGATGCAGCCGGGCGACGAGGTGAACCTGGAAATCGACACGCTGGCGCGCTATGTCGCGCGGCTGGCCGAGGCGGGCTGATGGCCGGGATCGGCCATAACCGCGGTCCGGCGCTGTCCCCCGAGGCGGGCCGTGGCTTTCGCGCCCATGCCTGGACCGTGGCGCGGCGCGAGCTGCTGGGCGCGCGGCTGCCGGTCGAGGTGGTGCGCATGCAGGTCCGCCGGGCCAGGCAGCTGGGGCTGGACTACAAGACCTATGCCGGGGTGCGGGCGACGACCGGGCGCGACCTGGTGGCGTTTCTTTACTCGACGAATGCGCTGGGGGTGTTCCGCGACGGCCAGCCGGTCGGCGCGGCCGAGCGCCGGCGCATCGCCGAAAGTGCCGCCGCGCCGCATCTGGGCTGCGCGCCGGGGCTTGCGCCCGATGCGATCGCGGTGCAGATCGGGGCGGTCTCGGCCGAACGCCTGCCGCCCTTTGGCGCCAGCTGGTCGGCGATCCGGGACGGGATGAAGGGCTGGCTGCGGGCACGGGGCCTGCCCGGCGATGCGGTGCTGATGATCGGCGAGACCGGGCATGAGCGGGAAATGATGGTGGCAGGCGGGCTGGCGGGTTTCGTCACCGGCCGGCAATTCTTTGCAGGAGCGGCGGATGCAGTATGAAAAGCCGGGGCCGGTCGAGCGCGACTGGTCCGACGCGATCTCTCCCATCGAGGAGATCATCAACGAGGCCCGCAACGGCCGCATGTTCATCCTGGTCGACCACGAGGACCGCGAGAACGAGGGCGACCTGGTCATCCCCGCACAGATGGCCACGCCCGAGGCGATCAATTTCATGGCCACCCATGGTCGTGGGCTGATCTGCCTGTCGCTGCCCGGCCCGCGCATCGACGCGCTTGGCCTGCAGCTGATGAGCCCCAAGAACTCCAGCCGGCACGAGACCGCCTTCACCATGTCCATCGAGGCGCGCGAGGGCGTGACCACCGGCATCTCGGCCCATGACCGCGCCCATACCGTCGCGGTGGCCATCGACCCCAGCAAGGGCGCGGCCGACATCGCCACGCCCGGCCATGTCTTTCCGCTGCGCGCCCGCGAGGGCGGCGTGCTGGTGCGCGCCGGCCATACCGAGGCGGCGGTGGACGTGGCGCGGCTGGCAGGGCTGAACCCCTCGGGCGTGATCTGCGAGATCATGAACGAGGACGGCACCATGGCGCGGCTGCCGGACCTGGTGGCATTCGCGCAGAAGCACGGGCTGAAGATCGGCACCATCAGCGACCTGATCGCCTATCGCCGCCGCCACGACAACCTGATCGCCGAGCGCGGCCAGCGCGCCGTGCATTCGATCCACGGCGGCGACTGGATGATGCGCATCTTCGCCGACGAGACCTCGGGGGCCGAGCATATCGTGCTGACCAAGGGCGACCTGACCGCGCCCGGCCCGGTGCCGGTGCGCATGCATGTGCTGGACCCGCTGCACGACGTCCTGGGCATCGGGCGCGAGAGCGCCGGCACCCTGGACGCCGCCATGCGCGTCATCGCCCAGGAGGGCAGGGGCGTCGTGGTGCTGTTTCGCGACCTCGAGCCGCGCCTGCCGCGCCAGGACGAGGTTTCCTCGCATGTGCTGCGCCAATACGGGCTGGGGGCGCAGATCCTCTCGGCGCTCGGCCTGTCCGAGCTGGTGGTGCTGACCAATTCGGCGCCGGTCAAGGTGGTCGGGCTTGACGCCTACGGGCTTTCGATCCATTCCACCCGCTCGATTCCCAAAGAGTGACGAAATGGCCGCCAGCATCGAACATGACCAATTGCCGCTGCCCCGGATCGAGGGTGGCGCGCGCCTGCTGATCGTGGTCGCGCCCTATTACCGCCAGATCGCCGACGGGCTGATCGCCGGCGCGCGCGGCGTGGCCGAGGCCGCCGGCGCCACCGTCGATCTGGTCGAGGTGCCCGGCGCGCTGGAAATCCCCAGCGCCATCGCCCTGGCGGCCGGCCGCAACCTTTACGACGGCTATGTCGCGCTTGGCTGCGTGATCCGCGGCGAGACGACGCATTACGACACCGTCTGCAACGACAGCTCGCGCGGGCTGATGCTGCTGGGCCTGCAGGGCCATTGCATCGGCAACGGCATCCTGACGGTGGAAAACACCGCCCAGGCCGAGCTGCGCGCCGATCCGCAGGGCCAGAACAAGGGCGGCGGGGCCGCGGCCGCGGCGCTGCACCTGATCGCGCTCAAGCGCGGCTGGGCCGGGCAATCGCCGCGCGGCGACGCCCCGGTGCCGCGCGACGTGATCAAGCTGGCCGGCGAGATCGACGGGCCGGGCAGCGCATGAGCGGGGCGGGCGACAAGACGCGCCGCGACGGCGACCGGCAGGCGCGGCAGGCCCGCGCCGCGGCCGCGCGGCTTTATGCGGTGCAGGCGCTGTTCCAGATGGAGGCGGGCGGCCAGTCCGCCGACCGCGTGCAGCGCGAGTTCCTGAACTGGCGCATCGGCCGCGAGGACGAGGACGAGGACATGGTCTCGGCCGAGGCCGACCAGGCGCTGTTCACCCGCATCGTGGACGATGCCGTCACCTGGCAGTCGCGGATCGACCAGATGACCGACCGGGCGCTGGTGGCGAAATGGCCGATCGGCCGCATCGATCCGGTGCTGCGCTCTGTCTTCCGGGCCGCGGGCGCCGAGCTGGTGACGCCCAAGACCCCGCCCAAGGTGGTCATCGCCGAATATGTCCGCCTGTCGCAGGCCTTCTTCGCCGAGGGGCGCGAGTCGAAATTCGTCAACGCCGTGCTGGACCACATGGCGCGCGAGGCCCGTCCCGAGGCATTCTGACGCGGGGCGCGCGGGATTTTCCCCTCGGGCTTTGCCGCGATCCGCGCTAGAATGGCCGGGCTTGTCTGTTCCGGGAAAAAAGATGCCGCAACTCGTCCGGCTTTATATCGTCAGCATCGCCATCGGCTTCGCGCTGGCGCTGGCCTTTACCGCGCTGCTTCTGGCGCTGGATGTCGGCACGCTGCGGCATCTGGTGACGGCCACGCGCGGCGGCTGGATCGCGGTGCTGATGCTGGTCGTCTTCCACACCATCCTGTTCTCGGGGGTGCAGTTCGGCATCCGCATCATGCTGATGGCGCGCAAGGATGGCCGCGGCGGCGGCCTGCGGCAGCGGATTCGCCCCAACCCCGCGCCCGCCATGGCCCCCGCCGCCACGCGCCGGCGCTGATTTTCGCGGCCCGCCCGGCAGGCGCTGCATTTTTGCGTCGCCACTGTGGACCTTTCGCAACAATTTCATCTCGGAAAGGCGCCGATCCGGTGCCTTTTTTTTGTGCAACGCCTTGCCGTCATCCCGGTGTTTCAGCATTGTCATCTTTCGTTAGCAATGTGGTGCCCTGTTACCCGCCTGAGGCCGCGCCGAAAATTTCGTGCAACCGGCGGGCGAAAAGGTTTCATCACGTTTTCGCATGATCCGTTTTCCGCCGATGGCCAGGTTCCCGCCGAATTTCACGTTTTTGCGAGTTTTTGCGCAGTTTTCCGGGCCTCTTTATCGTCGGGCGCGACGGTTCTACCTCTGGGCCAGCAGAGATGCTCGTGGTTCCGCAAGGGCGGTGCCACGGACACGAAACGGTTCGGAAAAGGACTGACACAATGAAGACGCTTGCTTACCTCGCCGGTGCCACCGCCCTGGCCGCCGCGTTCTCGGCCCCGGCTTTCGCGCAATCCGAAATCGCCACGGGCGCCGATGCCACCGGCATCACGGAAGTCAACGAACAGATGCGGGACGTCGAGGAGGCGGTCCGCGACGATTTCGACCGCTCGTCCGACGCCTATCGCTTCGGCAATCCCGAGCGCCGCCAAGGCGTGTTCGGCTCGGTCGCGCTGAGCTACGTCGGCCGCACCGGCAACAGCGAGAACCAGGACTTCAGCCTGGCCGGCCGCCTGTCGTCGAACCAGGGCCGCTTCTCGCAATCGGTCGGTATCCTGCTTGAATACGGCGAGAACAATGCCGGCGACACGGATACCGAAAAGACCTATGTCATCTACGAAGGCATGTATGACATCAACGATCGCTTCTACGGCTTCGCTCTGGGTCGTCTGACGACCGATGCGCTGGCCAACGATCCGGTCAGCCTGGCCACCGACGAGAGCTTCGCGGACTTGGACGGCCGCCTGAAGCGTGACGCCTATTTCGGCGTCGGTCCGGGTTACCGCGTGATCAACAACGACACCACCGCCTGGCGCGTGCAGGCCGCCGTCGGCGTGCGCTACACCAAGGCCGTGGACGTGATCGACCCGGTCGCCGAGACCTACGACTACAACACGGAAACCGAAGTCGGCTACCTGCTGTCGTCGCGTTTCTATCACCGGATCAACGACCAGTTCTTCATCACCAACGACACCGACTATCTGACCTCGGACGCGAACGATACCGCGACCAACGAACTGGGTCTGAACTTCAAGATGACGGAAGCCTTCGCGACCCGGATTTCCTATAAGACCGAGTATGTTTCGGATCGCGCGACCCGCACCGACAACACGCTGGGCGTGTCGCTGGTCTACGGCTTCTGATCGAGCAGAAGAAAAAGATCTCTCCTCTCTCTCCATGGGCGGCCTTCGGGCCGCCCCTTTTTGCATCGGGAGCAGGGGGAAAAGCGGTGGCGGGAACCGCAGCGACCGTGGCGGCGCAGGTTTCCCCGAAAGCCTGGATGTCCAGGTGGGAACCGGATAACGGGACCAGGGCCCCGACAGAGCCAGCCCCCTCGGTGAAGTTATAGGCCAGTGAGAAAGATGGCCGCGCACGAGAAGAGCAGAAACCCGCCAGCCCCAAAGATAGGACGGCCGCCCATGGGCTGCAAGGGCGGCGCGGGCTTGCACAATGTTTCCCTTTCGTTCATGGTGGGCGCATGAACAGCGCCGCCGATCCGACCGCCGATCTTCTGCCCGCCCTGCCGGGCCAGCGGCTTGCGCGCGGGGTGGCGCGGATGCTGGCCGGGCTGGGCCATGCGGCGCTGCCGGAATTTGTCCCGGCGGGCGGGCTGCGGGTCGACGTGATCTCGGTCACGCCCAGGGGCGAGATTTGGGTCGTCGAATGCAAGAGCTGCCGGGCCGATTTCGTCTCGGACCGGAAATGGCAGGGCTATCTGCAGTTCTGCGACCGCTTCTTCTGGGCGGTGGATGCCGATTTCCCCGAAGACCTGCTGCCCCAGGGCTCGGGCCTGATCCGCGCCGACAGCTGGGGGGCCGAGCTGGTGCGCATGGCCCCCGAATCGCGGCTGGCCGGGGCGCGGCGCAGCCGGCTTTTGCGCGACATCGCCCGCGTCTCGACCGCGCGGCTTCTGGCGCTGACCGATCCGATGGGGATCAGCGGCGCGGCTTCCTGACATCCTTGCCGGGTTTCGAGGGGCCGCCGATGCTGCGCGCGGCCTCGGCGGCGGCCAGCAGTTCCTCGGCGATTTCCTCGGCCTCGTCGGGGTCGAAGTCCAGCGGCAGGTCGACGTTCTCGGCCTCGACATAGATCCTGACCATGCCGCGGTCGGTGGGGCCGATCTGAAGATTGGCGGCGATGTCGCTTTGGCTGTTGATGCTCATGCTGGCTCTCCTGGCGCCTGGCCTCATGGATCCGGGGATTTTCCTTAACCCGCATGCGAATTTCCGGCAAGACGGGCTTGCGCAGCCCGGTGGCTGGCGCTAGATACCCGCCTGTGCCGCCTTAGCTCAGTTGGTTAGAGCGCTAGATTGTGGATCTAGAGGTCCCCCGTTCGAGCCGGGGAGGCGGTACCATCAGATCAGCCACCAAGCGCAAGAAGCTGGACGGATCATGATCCGTGCAGGCGACGGCAGTTTGAACGCGGTGCGGCTTGCGCCCCAGCGATTCCCGGTCCAGGGCAGCGCCCCGTCGGTTGCCTGGGGCAGGGCGGCGGCCTGCTGTGCCGCGGCAAGGATGTCGTGTTTTCATCGGCGCGGGATCGTCGGCTTGAGCTTATAAAGCTCCGGCGCAGGCATGATATGCAACTGCCCGAGTCATAAAAATATCACATCGCCCTCGCGGCTTTTTCCGGCCGCTTTTCCGGTCGCGGCTTTGCCGATATGCGCCGCCGGCGAGCATTCGCATGACTTACGGAGATGTAGTTGAAAGCTGCATTCTATGCCGCCGCGGCCAGCCTTGTTGCGGGCGCCTCCTTTGCCGGGGGATATGTTCCTCCGGTCGTTGAGCAGCCGGTGGCCGTCGCGCAAACCCGCGCCGATGTCGATTTGACCGGGTTCTACGCCGGTCTCCAATACGGGCAGGGCAGCCTCGACGCCTCGGTTTCCGGCGTCACCGTCGATGCGGGCGATTTCGACGCGCTTGGCCTGCACGCCGGTTATCTGCGCGATTTCGGCCAGTTCGTCCTGGGCGGCGAACTGGACTACAACAATGTCGAGCATGACGATTTCGACGGCAGCGCGGACCTGTGGCGCCTGCGCGCCCGTGCCGGCTACGACATGGGCAAGTTCCAGCCCTATGTGACCCTGGGTGCCGCGCGTCTTTCGGGCGAGGATGCCAAGGAAACCGGCCTGACCTATGGCATTGGCGCCGATTTCCTTTTGACCGACAATTTCTCGGCCGGCCTGGAATACAGCCATGCCGATTTCTCGGATGTGGACGGCACCAATATCGACCTTGATGCGGATATGGTCCAGATCCGGGCGTCGTATCGGTTCTGACAAAACCTGGCCGGTCGTTTATGACCGGCCGATGATTGTCGCGACAATGAAGCCGCCTCATGGGCGGCTTTTCAATATCCCGGAAAGCACCCCTTGATGATTTCGGGGGTCGAATCCCCAAGGTGGCGCTGCCGGTGCCGCTGCGCTATAGACGGCGATGCCGTTCCCGGAGCGGCGCTGGGGCGGTGGTTCCCTGGGATTTGCCAAGACCCCGCGATTCGCAGGCGGGAACAAGACAGGATCGGGCGGCGCGACCAGTGCTGGAAATGGCTGAGACGGATAATTTCATCAACAAAAACAATAGCGCGCGGCTTTCCGTCGCGCCGATGATGGATTGGACCGACAGCCTCTGCCGCCGCATCCACCGGCTGCTGTCACGCCGCGCGCTGCTTTATACCGAGATGGTGACGGCCCCGGCGCTGGTTTTCGGCGACCGGGCCAAGCTCCTGGATTTCGACGCGGCCGAGCATCCGGTGGCGTTGCAGCTGGGCGGCTCTGACCCGGCGCAGCTGGCCGAGGCGGCGCGGATCGGCGCCGATTGGGGCTATGACGAGATCAACCTGAACGTCGGCTGCCCCAGCGACCGGGTGCAATCGGGCTGTTTCGGCGCCGTGCTGATGACCCGGCCGGAGCTGGTCGCCGAATGCGTCGCGGCGATGATCGCCGCCAGCCCGGTCGAGGTCACGGTGAAATGCCGCATCGGCGTGGACGATCAGCTGCCCCAGGCGGTGCTGCCCGATTTCATCGCCCGCATGCGCGACGTGGGCGTGCGCCGCATGACCATCCATGCCCGCAAGGCCTGGCTCCAGGGCCTGTCGCCGCGCGAGAATCGCGAGATTCCGCCGCTGGACTATCCGCTGGTGCATCGCATGAAGCAGGCGTTTCCCGACCTGCACCTGTCTATCAACGGCGGCATCGCCTCGCTCGATGCCGTGCGCGATCACCTGCGGGCGATGGACGGGGTGATGGTCGGGCGCGCGGCCTATCACCAGCCCTGGGACATCCTGGGCGAGGCCGACCGGCTGTGGGGCGAGGAGCCGCGCTTTGCCGGTCCGCTGGAGGCGGCGCGGGCGCTGCGCGACCTTGTCGATGCGCATCTTGCCCAGGGCGGGCGGCTGCATCAGGCGACGCGGCACATGCTGGGCCTGTTCCACGGCCGTCCCGGCGCGCGCGGCTGGCGGCGGCAATTGTCCGAAGGCGCATCGCGGGCCCGCGACCGGGTCGAGGCTCTGGCGGTCTATGACGCGGCGCTGGCCGAGGTCATGGCGCCGGCGTGACCTCGTCCTTGGCCCAGGCCCGCATCGCCCGGACCAGCGCCCGGCGCCGCACCGGCTGGCGGGCGCTGTCGAGATAATAGGCCAGCATCAATTCCCCGACCAGGAAACGCAGGATCGGCGCCTGGTCCGGCGCCAGCAGGCCCGGCACCCCGGCCAGCGCCTGCCAGTCGGCCAGGGCGATCCCGTCCCGCGTCCGGCCCGGCGGCTCCGCACGCCGGCTTTCCAGCCAGACCAGCAGCCGCGCCATGTCGCGGGCCAGCGCCATTTCGGTCGCGCCCTGCATGTCGATGGCGGTCAGCCGCAGCGCGCCGGGGCGGGGCTCGTCGGCGAAAAGGTTGTCGGGCGTCAGGTCGCCGTGGCAGAGCCCGCGCTCGACCGCGGCGCCGCGCAGCGGGGCGGCCTCGGCCCGCATCCGCCGCATGTGGCCGGCGACCAGGTCGGCGTCGATCCAGCCCCCCGAGGCCGCCGCGATCCGTGCCTCGATCCCGCTGAGCCAGAATCGCGGGCCGAAGGTGCCGCGGGCGCGCGTCGCGGCGGCCAGGTGGCGCAGCCAAACCCCGATGCGCGCGATCAGCGCGGCGCGTTCCGCCGCGCCGGCCTCGGCCAGCAGCTGCGCCATGGGCCGGCCCGGTGCCGGCGCGGTGATCAGGATGCCCCGTTCGGGCAGGGCCAGCAGGGGCGGGGCGACGGCGTCGAGATCCTGCCCCAGCAATTCGGCCGCCCGATGCAACCGCACCAGGGCCTGGGTCACGCCGGCGGCCGGATCGGCGCCGCGGAACTGCCGGAGCCAGGCCGGCCGCCCGTCCAGCCGGACCTGCACCACCAGCCGGTCGGGCCGGTCGCGCGCCACGCGCAGCGGCTCGATTCCGGCCAGCGGCGGCAGGGCGGCCAGCGGATCAGGCGCGTTCGGCAGCCTTGGCCTCGTTCCACAGCGCGTCCATCTCGGCCAGGTCGCTGTCCTCGGGACGGCGGCCCTGGGCGGCGAGCGCCGCCTCGATGGAGCGGAAGCGGCGGGTGAACTTGGCATTGGCCAGGCGCAGCGCCTCCTCGGGGTCGATCTCCAGATGCCGGGCCAGATTCGCCATCACGAACATCAGGTCGCCGAATTCCTCGGTCAAATGGGCGTGATCGGAGCCGCCCCTGGCCTCGACCAGCTCGCGCGCCTCCTCGGTGATCTTGTCCAGCACCTCGGCCGGGCCGGGCCAGTCGAAGCCGACGCGGGCGGCGCGGTTCTGCAGCTTGACCGCGCGGGTCAGCGCCGGCAGGCCAAGCGCCACCCCGTCCAGCACGCCGCGTTCCGCCTTGGCGGCGCGTTCGCGGGCCTTGATCGCCTCCCAATCCTTGATCTGTTGGGCGGCGGACTTGTCGCGGGATTCGTCGCCGAAGATATGCGGGTGGCGGTCGATCATCTTGTCCGAGATCTTCTCGACCACGTCGGCAAAGTCGAACATGCCCGCCTCGGCCGCCATTTGCGCGTGGAAAACCACCTGCAGCAGCAGGTCGCCCAGCTCGCCAGGCAATTCGTCCCAGGCTTCGCGCGCGATGGCGTCGGCGACCTCATGCGCCTCTTCGATGGTATAGGGCGCGATCGAGGCGAAGTCCTGCTCGATGTCCCAGGGGCAGCCGGCCTGCGGGTCGCGCAGCGCGGCCATGATCGCCAGCAGGCGGCGGATGCCGGTGCGATCGGCCGCATCGCGGGCCAGTGCGGGATGGTCCGGCGCGGGATGGGGCGCCTTGTCCTCAGCCATCGTGATCCCCCTTGCTAGGCTTGGCCCGCATTGACCTGCCACAGCTCGCCGCCCGTGTCCACGGCACCTTTCAGCGGAGGCTTTGCCCCCAGCGCGTTCCGCGCTTCCCCCAGGATATTTTGACACGAAAGAAGCGCGGGCCTTTCTTTCGTGCCCAAATATCCCGGGGGAGTCCGAAGGACGGGGGCGGAGCCCCCCTGCGCCAGTGCGGCGAGCAGCCATCGGCTTTCTTGCCATCGGTCCGAGCCGCGGATAGGGTGCGCGCCAATTCCGCCGGGGGATCGCCCGGAGAACGACAGCACAGGGATAGACTTAATGCTCGTGACCCCCGCCTATGCCCAGGCCGCCGGAGGCGCTTCCGGCGCTGCAGGACTCGCCTCGTTCCTGCCGCTCATCCTGATCTTCGTCATCATGTATTTCCTGATGATCCGCCCGCAGCAGAAGCGCGTGAAGGAACATCGCGCCATGGTCGAGGCGCTGAAGAAGGGCGACGAGATCGTGACCCAGGGCGGGCTGATCGGCAAGGTGACCTCGGTGCGCGAGAACGAGCTCGAGGTCGAGATCGCCCCCGGCGTCAAGGTCCGCGTGATCCGCTCGACCGTGACCGGGCTCGTGAACCGCACCCAACCCGCCGCCGCCAACAGCTGAAGAACCGCATCCCGCCATGCTGGACATCCCATTCTGGAAGCGTCTGCTGATCCTGGGGCTCGTCGCCCTGGGTCTGCTCTATGCCATGCCGAACCTGTTCTACAGCCGGGTCGAGCAGCATAACGACGCCGTCACCGCCGCCGAACGCAACGGGTTCGAATCCCAGGAAGACGCCGCCGCCCGCGCCGGCTGGCCCGACTGGCTGCCCTCGGGGTTGGTCAACCTGGGCCTGGACCTGCGCGGCGGCGCCCATCTTCTGGGCGAGGTGCATGTCCGGGATGTCTACAAGGCGCGCATGGATGCGCTTTGGCCCGAGCTGCGCGACGCGCTGGCGGCGCAGCGCGACGTGGTAGGCGCCGTCCGCCGCGTCCAGGCGCCCGAGGGGCAGCTGGCGGTCGAGATCGGCAATCCCGACCAGATGGCCAAGGCGGTCGAGATCGCCCGCGGCCTTGCCGTGCCCGTCACCTCGCTGACCGGCGCGGGGCAAAGCGACCTGGCGATCTCGGCCTCGGGCAACCGGCTTACCGTGCAGCTTTCGGATGCGGAAAAGGCCGCGACCGACGACCGCACCGTGCAGCAGAGCCTCGAGATCATCCGCCGCCGCATCGACGAGGTCGGCACGCGCGAGCCGACGATCATGCGCCAGGGCAAGGACCGCATCCTGATCCAGGTGCCCGGCATCGGCTCGGCCGAGGAGCTGAAGCAGCTGATCGGCACCACGGCGAAGCTGACCTTCAACCCGGTGGTCAGCCGCATCGCCGACGCCAACGCCCGCCCCGGCACCGGCAATGTGCTGCTGCCCTCGATGGACGAGCCCGGCGTCTATTACGTGATCGAGGAAAGTCCGGTCGTCACCGGCGAGGATCTGACCGACGCCCGGCCCAGCTTCGACCAGAACGGCGCGCCGGCGGTCGATTTCCGCTTCGGCCCCTCGGGCGCCAAGCGGTTCGGGGCCTATACCTCGGCCAATATCGGCCAGCCCTTCGCCATCGTGCTGGACAACCAGGTGATCTCGGCCCCGGTGATCCGGCAGGCGATCACCACCGGCTCGGGCCAGATCTCGGGCGCGATGAACGTGGACGAATCGACCCGTCTGGCCGTGCTGCTGCGCGCCGGCGCCCTGCCGGCCGAGATGACCTTCCTGGAAGAACGCACCATCGGCCCGGAGCTGGGGCAGGATTCGATCGACGCCGGCCGGCTGTCCTCGATCATCGCCACGGTCGCCGTGGTGGCCTATATGGTCGCAAGCTACGGGCTGTTCGGCGTCTTCGCCTCGATCGCGGTGATCGTCAACGTCATCCTGATCCTGTCGGTCATGTCGATGATGGGGGCGACGCTGACGCTTCCCGGCATCGCCGGCATCGTGCTGACCGTCGGCACGGCGGTGGATGCCAACGTCATCATCTACGAACGCATCCGCGAGGAACTGCGCGCCGGCAAGCGCATCGTCAAGGCCATCGACGACGGCTTCAGCGAGGCGATGTCGGCGATCATCGACGCCAACGTCACCAGCTTCATCGCCGCCGCGGTGATGTTCTTCCTGGGCTCGGGTCCGGTCAAGGGCTTCGCGGTCACGCTGACCATCGGCCTTGTCACCTCGGTCTTTACCGCGATCTACCTGACGCGGCTGATGATCGTGTTCTGGCTGGAATGGCGCAAGCCCAAAGAGCTGATCTTGTAAGGGAGCAGGACCATGGCATTTCGTCTGAAACTCGTTCCCGACAACACCGCCTTCAACTTCTTCCGCTGGCAATGGCTGAGCTTCGGCGTCTCGGCCGCGGCCATGGTCGGATCGGTCCTGCTGCTGCTGGTGATGGGGCTGAACTTCGGCATCGACTTCAAGGGCGGCACCACCATCCGCACCGAAAGCCCGACCGCCTTCGAGGTCGGCGACTATCGCCAGGCGATGAGCGATCTGGACCTGGGCGATGTCTCGATCACCGAGGTCTTCGACCCCGCCTTCGGCACCACCAAGCATGTCGCCATGATCCGCATCGGCACGACCGACGAGACCGGATCGGTCACGCCCGAGCAGCTGAACGAGATCGAGGCGGCGCTGAAGACCGTCGACCCGCAGGTGGTCTTTGCCGCGGTGGAATCGGTCGGCCCCAAGGTCTCGGGCGAGCTGATCAAGACCGCCCTCTATGCGGTGGGTGCCGCGACCATCGGCATCATGTTCTATATCTGGCTGCGCTTCGAATGGCAGTTCGCGCTGGGGGCGGTGATCTCGCTGATCCATGACGTGCTGCTGACGGTCGGGCTGTTCTCGCTGTTCCAGCTGCGCTTCGACCTGACCACCATCGCGGCGCTGCTGACCACGCTGGGCTTTTCGTGCAACGATACGGTCGTGGTCTTCGACCGGCTGCGCGAGAACCTGATCAAGTACAAGACGCGGCCGCTGCTCGACCTGATGAACCTGACCTGCAACGAGACGCTGTCGCGCACCATCATGACGGCGGTGACGACCGCCATCGCGCTGACCGCCATGCTGATCTTTGGCGGCGACGTGATCCGCGACTTCGTCATCGCCATGCTCTGGGGCGTGATCGTGGGCTGCTATTCGACGATCTATGTCGCCAAGAACATCGTGCTGTGGCTGGGCGTCAAGCGCGACTGGTCCAAGCCCGATCCCAAGGAAAAGGCGCCGGGTGAGGACATTCCCGCCGCCTTCCGGGACGCGCCCTGATGCCGATGATGGTGCCGACGGAATTTTCCGGGGCCGTGCCGGTGGACGGCTACGGCCCCGGCTTCTTTCGCGTCGGCGGCGTGGTGCATCATGGCGGGGTGATCGTCACCGCCGCGGGCGTGCAGCCCTGGGGCGGGCTGGATGACCGCGCCCCCCTGCTGGCGCTGGCCGGCCAGGTGGACGTGCTTTTCCTGGGCATGGGGGCCGAGATCGCCTTTCCGCCGCGCGACCTGGCCGCGGCGCTGGACGCCGCGGGGGTGATGGCCGAGCCGATGAACTCGCCCTCGGCCGCGCGCAGCTACAACGTCACGCTGTCCGAAGGCCGGCGCGTGGCCTGCGCGCTGATCCCGCTATGAGCCTGCTCGCGGTCCGCGACCTGGCCGTGGCGCGGGGCGGGCTGCGTGCCGTCGAGGGCGTCAGCTTCAACCTGGAGGCCGGCGGCGCGCTGGTGCTGCGCGGGCCGAACGGCGTCGGCAAGACCACGCTTCTGCGCACGCTGGCCGGGCTGCAGCCGCTGGTCGCCGGAGTGATCGAGGCCGCGCCCGACGCCATCGCCTATGCCGGCCATTCCGACGGGCTGAAGCCGGCGCTGACCGCGGCCGAGAACCTGCGCTTCTGGTCCGAGATCTTCGGCGGCCATGACATCGCCGGAGCGCTGGAGGCGATGAACCTGCGCGACCTGGCCGACCGCCCGGCGCATGCGCTTTCCGCCGGGCAGAAGCGGCGGCTGGGGCTGGCGCGGCTGATGGTGACGGGCCGCCCGGTCTGGCTGCTCGACGAGCCGACGGTATCGCTGGATCGCGATTCGGTGGCGCTGTTCGCCGGGATGCTGCGCGCCCATCTGGGGCGGGGCGGGGCGGCGGTGATCGCCACCCATATCGAGCTGGGCCTGCCCGAGGCCGAGATCCTGGAGCTTGGCCCCTATCGCGCCACCCGCACGCGCCGCGAATCGCGGCCGGCCGGTTTCAACGAGGCATTCGGATGAGGGCGGCCAAATGAGGATGCGCGGATGAAGGCGCTGCTGATCCGCGACCTGCGGCTGGCCACTCGCGCCGGCGGTGGCTTCGGCCTGGCGCTGGCGTTCTTCCTGATCGTCTGCACGCTGGTCCCCTTCGGCGTCGGCCCCGAGGGCGGCCAGCTTTCGCGCATCGCGCCGGGCATCCTGTGGGTCGGGGCGCTGCTCTCGTGCCTGCTGTCGCTCGACCGCATCTTTGCGCTGGATTTCGAGGATGGCAGCCTGGACCTGCTGGCCACGGCGCCCCTGCCGCTGGAGGGGACGGTGGCGATCAAGGCCTTCGCGCATTGGCTGGTGACGGGCCTGCCGCTGGCGCTGTCGGCGCCGGTCTTCGGGCTGCTTTTGCACCTGCCGGGGCCGGCCTATCCCTGGCTAGTCGCCTCGCTGATGCTGGGCACGCCGGCGCTGTCGATGCTGGGCGCCTTCGGCGCGGCGGTGACGGTGGGGCTGCGTCGTGGCGGGCTGCTGATGTCGCTGCTGGTGCTGCCGCTCTACGTGCCGACGCTGATCTTCGGGGCCGAGGCGGTGCGGCGCGGTGCCGCAGGGGCCGATCCGGTGACGCCTTTGGTCTTCCTGGCGGCGATCACGCTGGCCACATTGGCCCTGGCGCCCTTTGCCGCAGCCGCTGCGCTGCGTGTCAATCTGCGGTGAATGCGACCACTGGCCACTTGAGCGGGCGACGCGCCCGATTTAGGAAGCGAATATGTCAATCTGGGAATATGCCAACCCCGTCAAGTTCATGCGCACCTCGGGCGCCGTGCTGCCCTGGGTGGCCGCGGCGGCGGCGGTCTGCACCGTGGCGGGGCTGGTCTGGGGCTTTCTGACGCCCCAGGACTACAAGCAGGGATCGACGGTCAAGATCATCTTCCTGCACGTCCCCGCCGCGCTGATGGCGATCAACATCTGGCTGATGATGCTGGTGACCTCGCTGATCTGGCTGGTCCGGCGCCACCACGTCAGCGCGCTGGCCGCCAAGGCCGCGGCGCCCGTCGGCGCGGTGATGACGCTGATCGCGCTGATCACCGGGGCGATCTGGGGCCAGCCGATGTGGGGCACCTGGTGGGAATGGGATCCGCGGCTGACCTCGTTCCTGATCCTGTTCCTGTTCTATCTGGGCTACATGGCGCTGTGGGGGGCGGTCGAGAATCCCGACAGCGCCGCCGACCTGACCGGGGTTCTGTGCCTCGTGGGCTCGGTCTTTGCGCTGCTGTCGCGCTATGCGGTGAACTTCTGGAACCAGGGGCTGCACCAGGGCGCCTCGCTGTCCATGGCGCCGGGCGAGCGGATGTCGGCGGTCTATCGCTATCCGCTCTACCTGACCATGGCGGGGTTCTTCCTGCTGTTCCTGGCGCTTTTGCTGGTCCGCACCCGGACCGAGATCCGCCGCCGCCGCCTGGCGGCCCTGCTGGCGAGGGAGAATCGCGCATGACCGAACTTGGCAAATATGCCGGGACCGTCCTGGCGGCCTATGGCGCAAGCCTGGTGCTGCTGGTCGGCATCGTCGTCCAGACCGTGCTGGCCAATGCCCGCGCCCGCCGCGAATTGCAGGAGCATGAGCGCCGTGGCTAGGATCTCGCCGATGATGCTGTTGCCGGTGGCGGTGTTTGCCGGTTTCGCCGGGCTTTCCGGCTGGGCGCTGCTGCGCGACGATCCCGACGCGCTGCCCTCGGCCATGATCGGGCGCGAGGCGCCTTCGGTCGGCGAGACCACGCTGCCCGGCAAGGTGCAGCTGACCGACGAGATGCTGCGCCAGCCGGGGGTGAAGCTGGTGAATTTCTGGGCCAGCTGGTGCCCGCCCTGCCGCGCCGAGCATCCGACGCTGACCGAGCTTTCGGCCAAGCTGCCGGTCTATGGCGTCGACCTGAAGGATCCCGAGGGCGCCGCGCTGGGGTTCCTGTCCGAGCATGGCGACCCCTATCACGCGCTTGCCACCGATCCGCGCGGGCGGGTGGCGATCGACTGGGGCGTGACCGCGCCGCCCGAGACCTTCATCATCGACGGTTCGGGCCGCATCCTTTACCGCTATGCCGGGCCGCTGGTGCGCGAGGATTACACCAACCGCTTCCTGCCCGAGCTGGAGAAGGCGCTGGCGGCCGAGTGACGGCGCCGCCGGGCCGGCTGCGGCCTTGCATGGGTATTTTCGGAACGAAGAAGCCGGGGGAGACCGGCGGCGCCGGCGCATGCCGCGCGCCGTCGCGGGAGTATTTGGAAAACGGTGATGGCGGCGGGCCGACGAGGCTTTCCAAGCCTTTCTCCGGGCGCTAAGACGGCCGGGCTTGCAAGAGGGCCGCCATGTCGCAGAACCAGACGACCATCGCTCCGCAACCCGGCATCATGGAGATCTCGCTTTACGAGGGCGGGGCCTCGAAGGTGGCGGGGGTCGAGAATGTCGTGAAGCTTTCCTCGAACGAGAACCCCTTCGGGCCGTCGGACAAGGCGCGCGAGGCGGTGATCCGCGCCGCCCATGCGCTGCACCGCTATCCCAATACCGACCATGCCGGGCTGCGCGCTGCCATCGGCGAGGTGCATGGGCTGGACCCGGACCGCATCATCTGCGGCGTCGGCTCGGACGAGATCATCCATTTCCTGTGCCAGGCCTATGCCGGGCCGGGGACCGAGGTTCTGTTCACCGAGCATGGTTTCCTGATGTATCGCATCTCGGCCCATGCCGCCGGGGCGACCCCGGTGCAGGTGGCCGAACGCGACCGGGTGACGGATGTGGACGCGCTGATCGCCGGGGCGAGCGAGCGCACGCGGCTGATCTTCGTCGCCAATCCCAACAACCCGACCGGCACCATGATCGGCCTGCCGGAGCTGGAGCGGCTGGCCCGCGCCGTGCCGCAGGCGATCCTGGTGGTCGATGCGGCCTATGCCGAATATGTCGAGGATTACGACGGCGGCGCCGAGCTGGCGAGCCGGCTGCCCAACGTGTTCATGACCCGGACCTTCTCGAAGATCTACGGGCTGGGCGGGCTGCGCGTCGGCTGGGGTTACGGTCCGCGCGAGATCGTCGATGTGCTGAACCGCATCCGCGGCCCCTTCAACCTGTCCAATGTCGCGCTGGAGGGGGCCGACGCCGCCATGCGCGACCGCGAGCATATCGCCCGCTGCCAGGCCGAGAATGCCCGCATGCGCGCCTGGCTGGCCGAGGCGCTGGCCGAGAAGGGCGTGCCCTCGGACACCTCCTGCGCGAATTTCATCCTGGCGCGTTTTGCCGATGTCGAGACCGCGGGGGCCTGCGACGAATATCTGAAGGCGCAGGGGCTGATCGTGCGCCGCGTCGCCGGCTACGGCCTCCCGCATTGCCTGCGCATCACCGTGGGCGACGAGGCGTCCTGCCGGCGCGTGGCCCATGTCATCGGCCAGTTCATGGCCGAGCGCGCGGGAAGCCGCTGATGGCCGCGATCTATGACCGGGTGGCGCTGATCGGACTGGGGCTGATCGCCGGCTCGATGTCGCTGGCCATGCGCGAGGCGGGGCTGGCGCGCGAGGTGGTGGGCCATGCCCGCAGCCCCGAGACCCGCGCCGTCGCGCGCGAGATCGGGCTGGTCGACCGCGTGGCCGAGAGCGCGGCCGAGGCGGTGGCGGGGGCCGACCTGGTGGTGCTGGCGGTGCCGGTGGGCGCCATGGGCGCGGTCGCGGCCGAGATCGCGCCGCATCTGAAGCCGGGCGCGAGCGTGACCGACGTGGGCTCGGTCAAGCAGGCGGTGATCGAGGCGGTGGGGCCGCATATCCCCGCGGGCGTGCATTTCATCCCCGGCCATCCGCTGGCCGGGACCGAGCATTCCGGTCCCCGTTCGGGCTTTGCCGCGCTGTTTCGCAACCGCTGGTGGCTGCTGACCCCCGCCCCGGACAGCGATCCGGCGGCGGTCGAGCGGCTGTCGGCGCTGATCCGTGCCATGGGCGCCAATGTCGAGGCGATGGACGCCGCCCATCACGACCTGGTGCTGGCTGTGACCAGCCATACGCCGCATCTGATCGCCTATACCATGGTGGGGGTGGCCGATCACCTCAAGCGCGTCACCGAAAGCGAGGTCATCAAGTATTCGGCGGCGGGTTTTCGGGACTTCACCCGCATCGCCGCCTCGGACCCGACCATGTGGCGCGACGTGTTCCTGCAGAACAAGGAGGCGGTGCTGGACATCCTGGGCCGCTTTACCGAGGAGCTTTTCGTGCTGCAGCGCGCGATCCGCATGGGCGACGGGGCGCATCTGCACGATTACTTCACCCGCACGCGGGCGATCCGGCGCGGCATCATCGAGGCCGGGCAGGACACCGCGGCGCCGGATTTCGGCCGCAGCCTGGCGGCGGGCGAGACGCCCAAGCCCTAGCAGGCTGCTGAAAAAGTCCTTGCGACAGGACAGCGTGGGCGGGGAACCGGGAAATCCGCCTCAAATTGCCGAAAACACCCCATTTCCGGGCCGATATTCGCTGGATCCAGAACGATTTCCGCTGCGTCGCCCTCTCAAAATCCTTTTTCAGCAGCCTGCTAGCGGCGCGGGCCCTAGCGGCGCGGGAAGGCCGGGGCCGGGCCCAGCACCATCGGGCCAAGGCTCGTCCTGCCCTCGGCGAAGCTGAGCGGCAGGCGCAATTCGCCCTCGGCCGGGGGCGGGAAATCCTGGCCCGCATCCTCGGGCAGCGGCAGGTCCGAGATGTTCTTGAGCATGGTGCCGGCCAGCGTCACCACCCTGGTCGGGATCAGTCCCGCCGTGGCCGCGGCCTGCAACAGCGCCTCGGCGTCCCTGGTGTAAAGCACCAGCCGGCCCTGGGCGTGCCCTTGGGCATCGGCCTCGATTCGGCCCAGGATGCGGGCCTGCACCGCGCCCAGGCGCAATTCGGCGTCGTCGAGCCGCAGCCCCACCGGCAGCGGTGCCCGGTCGGGGTCCAGCGTCGCCGGACGGGGCAGGGCGTCCAGCCAGACCCGGCCGGTGGCGGCCAGGCTGAGCCGGCCGGGCAGGGGCAGGGTCGCGAACAGGCCGGGTTCGAGATCGTCCAGGTCCAGCTCCAGGTCATAGGCGGCCGCGGCGGCCTCCGGCGCATCCGCGTCCAGGTCGCGCTGCACGGCATTGGCGTGCAGCCGCGTGGCGAGCGCCGCGCCCTCGACCGTCAGCGGGCCGGCCTCGATCCCGGCCGAGGCCATGGCCAGCCCGTTCAGCGGCTGCACGCGCAGCCGGGCGGCGGCATCGCCGAGCCCCAGCGCCACGGGGCCCGAGCCGGGGTCCAGCGTCGCGCCGGGCGGCAGGGCCAGCCGCAGCTCCGTGGGCCGCAGCGGGCTGAGCCAAAGCTCCGCCTGCGGCAGTTCGACGCGGCCGAGGTCGGTCTGCATCCCCAGCGCCAAGGCGCGCACCCCGATCCGGCCCGGCTCGCGCAGTTCCTGCACCGCGCCCAGCTCGGCCGCGGGTTGCCCGGCCGCGATCCGGCGCAGCTGCTGCGCCATCAGGCTTTCCCCGCCCAGCCACAGGCCGCCCAGGATCAGGGCAAGAACGATCAGGGGGGCAAGCAATCGGCGCATCCGGTCCTCGGGGGTTTCATGGCGTCTTGGAACGCCGGCCCTGCTGTCCTAAGTTTTTCCTGACCGAATTATCTAGGGCGCCGGGGTAAAGAATGGGTGAACGGCCGGAGCATTGGGTCTTTGCCTATGGCTCTTTGATGTGGGATCCGGGCTTTCCCGTGGCCGAGATGGTGCCCGCGACACTGGACGGCTATGCCCGCAGCTTCTGCCTGCGCTCGATCGTCTATCGCGGCACCAGCGAGACGCCGGGGCTGGTCCTGGGGCTGGAGGCCGATCCGGGGGCGCATTGCCGGGGTCTGGCGCTGCGCGTGGCCGAGCCGGACTGGGAAGAGACGCTGTCCGGCCTGCGCGCGCGCGAGCTGACCACCAACGCCTATGCCGAGCTTTTCCTGCCGCTGGCGCTGGACGACGGCCGCGGTGTCGAGGCGATCGCCTATGTGATCCGGCGCGATCACGACCAATATGCCGGCCCGCTGGAGCTGCACGAACAGGCCCGCATCATCGCCGTGGCGCAGGGCGGGCGGGGGCCGAACGCGGATTACCTGTTCAACACCGCCCGGCACCTGGCGCAGATGGGCATCGAGGACCAGGCCCTGGACGAGCTGGCGCGGCAGGTCCGCGGGCTGTTGCACCCCGGCGGGGGATAGGCGCGATTTCCCCTGGCGAGGGCGCTTGGCAGGCGCGGGTCCGGCCTCTACAGTCGGCTCGGAAAACAGCAAGGGGGTGGAACTTGTCCCGAACTGACGCCGAACCGCCCGAGGGTCCGCCCGCCGCGCCGGAAGGCCGCCGCTCTCGCGCCGCCCGGCTGGCGGCCACGCGCGACGGGGGGCCGGGCGGGACCGGGCCCTCGCAGCCGCAATTCTCGCAGCCCGTCCGGCAGATCCTGCTGATGCTGATCGTGCTGGTGCTGGTCGTGGCCGGCGCCTGGTTCGCCTATGGCCGCATCCTGTCGATCTTTCATTCGAACGAATACCTGAACGGGCTGATCCTGGCCGTCTTCGTCATGGGCGTGCTGGGCTGTTTCTGGCAGGTGGCCGAGCTGGTCAAATCCGTCAGCTGGATCGAGCGTTTCGCCGCCCGCCGCCGCAATGCCGCAGAACGCGGCGTCAGCGCGGCCGAGCCGGCGGGGCCGGACGATGCGCCGCGGCTGCTGGCGCCCCTGGCCGCGCTGCTGGGCCAGCGCGGGCCGGTGGGCGGGGCGATCTCGACCGAATCCTCGCGCTCGATCCTGGAATCGGTGGCGACGCGGATCGACGAGGCGCGCGACATCACCCGTTACCTCGCGAACCTGCTGATCTTCCTGGGCCTGTTGGGGACGTTCTACGGGCTTGCGACCACGGTGCCGGCCGTGGTGGACACGATCCGCGCGCTTTCGCCCAAGGATGGCGAGACCGGGCTCGAGGTCTTCAACAAGCTGATGACGGGGCTGGAATCGCAGCTGGGCGGCATGGCCACGGCCTTTTCCAGCTCGCTCCTGGGCCTGGCCGGCTCGCTGGTGGTCGGGTTGCTGGAGCTGTTCGTCGCCCATGGCCAGAACCGCTTCTATCGCGAGCTCGAGGAATGGATGTCGGGCTTTACCCGCATCGGCCTGGGCGGCAGCGACGGGCAGGGGCTGGGCGAGGCGGCGCTCGCCGGCTTCATCGAGCGGGTCGAGGCGCAGATGACCGGCCTGCAGGACTTCTACCTGCGCCGCGACGAATTGCGCGACCAAGAGGCCGCCGCCGCCGACCAGCGTTCGCTGGCGCTGGCCGAGGGGGTGGAGCGGTTGGCCGGGCTGCTGGGGTCGGACCGCGACCGGCTGGGCGAGACGCTGGCCGCCGAGCGCGAGGCGACCGCGCAGGCCCTGGCCGGGGTCGAGCAGGCGATCGGCGGGCTGGCCGCGCCGCGCCGCGACCCGGATCTGGTCGCCGTGCTGGAGCGTCTGGCCGAAGGGCAGGACCGTCTTGCCGCCGAGCCGCGCCATGATCCGGCGCTGCCCGCGGTGCTGGAACGGCTGTCCGCGGGCCAGGAGCGGCTGGCGGCGCTGGCCGAGGCGCCGGTGCAACCGGGCTTCGACGGCGCCGTCCTGGGCGAGGCGCTGCAGCGTCTGGCCGAGGGCCAGGCCCGGCTGGCGACGCTTGCCGAAGCCCCCGCGCCCGAGGACGGCCGGCTGGCCCGCGCCCTGGAACGGCTGGCCGAGGGGCAGGAGCGCATCCTGGACCTCGGCGCGCAGCGGCCGGCTGCTGCCGCCGCCGCCGCGGGCGACGATCCCGAGGCGCGGATGCGGCTGCGTTCCATCGACGTGCAGCTGGGCCGGCTGGTCGAGGAAACCGCCAGCGGCCGCGACGGGTTGATCGCCGAATTGCGCAGCGACCTGGCGGCGCTGACCCGCGCGATCCGCAACCTGGAGCGCGGCGATGGGACTTAGCCGGGGCGGCGGCAACCGTTTCTCTGCGACGATCTGGCCGGGATTCGTCGATGCGATGACCGCGCTGCTGATGGTCATGATGTTCGTGCTGACCATCTTCCTGCTGGTGCAATCGGTGCTGCGCGACCAGATCACCACCCAGGACAGCGAGCTGGACCAGCTTGGCCGCCAGGTGGCCGAGCTGTCGGACGCGCTGTCCACCTCGCAGGCGCAGACGGCCTCGCTGGACCGCGACCTGGCGGCCGAGCGCGACCGGCTGCGGCGTTCCGAACAGGCGGTGGCTTCCGCGCGGGCCGAGATCGACGCACAGACCGAGGCGGCGCGCCTTGCCGCCGCCCGGCGCGAGGCGCTGGAGGCGCTGATCGGCGACCTGCGGCGCCAGAACACCGAAACGCGGCAGCAGCTGGACGAGACCGAGGCCGCGCGGCTGGCCGATGCCGCCGCCGCCGAGGCGCTGCGCGAACGGCTGGCCAGGTCGGATGCGGAACTGGACGCCGCCACGCTGGAGCTGGAGGCGGCGCGCAAGGAGGCCGAGGAAACCCTGACCCTGCTGGCCGCCGCCGAGGCCGCCAAGAAGCAGCTGGGCGAGCAGGCCGACGCCCAGGCCAGCGAGGCCGAGAAACAGGCCGCCCTGCTGGCCCTGGCCCGGCAGGAGCTGTCCGAGCAGGAGGCGCTGACGGTCGAGGACCAGCGCCGGCTGGCCGCGCTGAACCAGCAGGTCGCGCGGCTCAACGACCAGCTGGGCAGCCTGCGCGCCGTGCTGGACGCCGCCGGCGACGAGCGCCGCGAGGCCGACCTGCGCGCCGAGGATCTGGGCCGGCAGCTGAACGTCGCCCTGCTGCGCGCCGCCGAAGAGGAGCGCAAGCGCCTCGCGCTGGAAGAGGATGCGCGCAGCAAGGCCGAGGCCGAGGCCAAGGATCTGGCGCGCTATCGCTCGGAGTTCTTCGGCCGTCTGTCTCAGATCCTGGCCGGCCGTGAGGGCGTGCAGGTGGTGGGCGACCGCTTCGTCTTTTCCTCGGAAGTGCTGTTCGCGCCGGGCGAGGCGACGCTGTCGCCCGAAGGCCAGGCGCAGATCGCGCGGGTGGCAGAGATGCTGGGACAGATCTCGGCCGAGATCCCGCCCGAGATCGGCTGGATGATCCGCGTCGACGGCCATACCGACGACGTGCCGCTTTCGGGGCTGGGGCGCTATCGCGACAACTGGGAACTGAGCCAGGCGCGCGCGCTGGCGGTGGTGCGCTACATGGTGGACGATCTGGGCTTTCCGGCAACCCGCCTGGCGCCTGCCGGCTTTGCCGATACCCGCCCGGTGGCGCAGGGCGACACGCCCGAGGCCCGTGCCCGCAATCGCCGCATCGAGCTGAAGCTGACCGAACGCTAGGCGCGTGGCAGGCCGCTGTCAGGCGTCGATGGTGCAGGCCCCGTGCCGGGGCAGCTTTGCCGGGTCAGCTTTCCTGCGGGGCGGGCTCGCGCGGCGGGCGGCCGATGATGTCGCGCAGCGCGTCCAGTTCGATGAAATTGTCCGCCTGCCGGCGCAATTCGTCGGCGATCATCGGCGGCTGGCTGCGCATGGTCGAGACCACCGAGACCCGCACGCCCTGGCGCTGCAGCGCCTCGACCAGCGGCCGGAAGTCGCCGTCGCCGGAAAACAGCACCGCATGATCCAGCCGCGGCGCCAGCTCCATGGCGTTGATGACCAGCTCGACATCCATGTTGCCCTTGACCTTGCGGCGCCCCAGCGCGTCGGTATATTCGCGCGCGGGTTTCGTCACCATGGAATAGCCGTTGTAATGCAGCCAATCGACCAGCGGGCGGATCGGTGAGTAGTCCTCATTCTCCAGCAATGCCGTATAATAATAGGCGCGGACCAGCTTGCCGCGCCGTTCGAATTCCTGCCGCAGCAGCTTGTAGTCGATGTCGAAGCCCAGCGACTTTGCCGCAGCATAAAGATTCGACCCGTCAATGAACAACGCCAGCCGGTCGTCCTTGTAAAACACGATTCCCCCGAGATGTCTCGAAACCAAAGTCAGAAAGCGAACTTAGTCCTCGTTGCCCTGGGTGCAAACCTGCCTAGTTCGGCAGGTTCGCCCTCGCAGAGCCTGCGTTTCGCCTTGCAAAAGATTTCGCAATTACCGCAGGTTGTG
>JAANMW010001154.1_pt1 | contig 28802 bp, 24 predicted proteins | sample 7279671 | NCBI WGS metagenome assembly JAANMW01 (sample SAMN14094541, study PRJNA606508) | bioreactor metagenome | isolation source: A lab-scale SPAN reactor treating ammonium-rich wastewater day 247 | place: Ireland: Galway | collected 2017-09-19 | reverse complement strand
GCCTGAACAGGCAGGTTCTGCAACAGCGCAGACGAAATTTTATTATTTAACTTCATTTTATAAATTAAACAAAATCCATCATGCCAAACTGCAGCCATTTTGATCCTTCAAATATTAAACAGCCCGTATCATATGTATGCGATGAATGCATAAAAACCGGAAGCAGCTGGGTACACCTGCGCACCTGCCAGACCTGTGGCGGCACACACTGCTGCGATAACTCACCCAATAAACACGCAACCAAACATTACTACAGCACTAAACATTCAGTAGTAATATCAGCGGAGCCCGGCGAAGCATGGGCATGGTGCTACAGTGATGAAGTATTTATGAAGTATTGATAAGATCCGGAAGTGTGCAATCAGGTCTTCCATGTGTGATGCTCTCTGCAGTTCCAGTTGAAATATACGAATACTTTATGATTCAGGCACAGTTTCTGCCCTAATTCATAATCTAGTTTCGCGCCTGATTCTTCGACCATCTTCAATGCATCTCTTATCGTTGTTGTTTTTCCCCCCGTTGTTGGTGTTTTTAGTCCCTTTGGTATTACCAACAACAAAACCTATTTCATCCCTAACTGCCTTGGCGGTCAAGCGGGGTTAAAAAAAAATTTAACCTTCTGTGCCTCTGTTTCTCTGTTGTTGCAGGCTTTTGATTTTTAACATTTCGCCCCTACGGGGCTCTGTTTATATGGAAATGCAAAAGCTATAAATATATCACCCCTCCGGGGTTCAAAAAAACACTTTAATTTCCACTTTGTGTACCTTTGAGCCTCAGAGCCTTCGTGTCTATGGCTTTTTTTAATGATAACTATGATGGAAAAAATTAGTGCAATTAGTGTAATTGGTGGTTAACCTATTCTGATTTTTTATCCCGCCCATAAAGGGGCTTTTTGCGGGAGAGAGGCATTTTTTCCCCGCCATAAATGGCGGGGTTACAAACATTAAATCACTACGGGGTTAAAAACAAAAGCATTTAAAAACCCAGCTTTGTGCACCTTTCGGATCTTTGATGCTTCGTGTCCGGTTATTGTTTTTATGTCTTGACAATGCAATTAGCATATATTATATTGCAATAATATGCAATATGCATATTTTGTTTATCTGTAATTCTTATTAAAATATCAAAAATTAACTTGAAATTTATGCCGGTGTATAAAAAACCACCGCCTGTGAAGGCAGGTCCCATTGGGTTAACCTAAGCCGCACATTCAGCAAAAGTGTAGATGTTATGACTTAATTTCCTCCTATAAGCATTATTCTATAAACGTGGATTCAAATTTAACTTATTAACCATTTAACTGTTTAACTGTTCAATCAATGTCAACGCAAATGTCAAAACCAATGTCATATCCAATAACAGGTTTTCAGCAGCCCCGCATACGAAAAAAACGCTGTTTTTACGAAAACGCTTCGCCAAAAGTCTCAAAAAAAACAGTGCATATTGGTAGTGATTTTGGTAATGAAAATACCTTAGGGCTTCCCAAACCGGAGTTTAGGAAGCAGGCTAATGCACTTTTTAACTTTATAACTTTAAAACTTTATAAACCAATCAACTATTTAACCATATTTAATCTTTACATAAAAATCAGTATTTTAGTAGAATTTACTAAGAAAACATGCTCACAAAACAACGCACAATAGCAAAAGAAGTATCAATATCCGGAATCGGCCTGCATACCGGAAATAAGTCAAATTTGCGGTTTTTACCCGCACCTGAAGATTACGGTATTCAGTTTAAAAGGGTAGATATCCCCGGTTCACCGGAAATTCCCGCTGATATAGACCATGTCATCGACATATCCCGCGGCACAACTATAGCGGTTGGCACCGCCGAGGTTAAAACCGTCGAGCATGTTCTTGCTGCAATTATGGGGGCTGAAATAGACAATTTAATAGTAGAGCTTGATGCCAATGAGCCTCCGGTTATCGATGGAAGCGCAAAGCCGTTTATCGATCTGCTGATCTCCGCCGGGTTTACCGAGCAGAACCAGCCTAAGGATTACCTGGTTATCGAAAATACACTGCATTACCGCGCGCCTGACGGCACAGTTGATATAGTGGCTTTTCCGCATGATGATTTTAAGGTCACCGTGATGATCGATTACCGCAATCCCGCGCTTGGCTCGCAATACACAAGCTTATTCAACATGGATGAGTTCGCAAACGAGTTTGCGCCTGCGCGTACATTCTGCTTTTTACATGAGGTTGAAAATTTATATGAGCAGGGACTTATCCGCGGCGGTAAGTTTGAAAATGCAGTGGTAATTGTGGATAGGGACTTGTCTCCCGGTGAGCTTAAGAACCTCATGAACAAACTCGGTATTCAGGACAGTGTAGTTTTGGGTCAGAACGGAATACTTAACGATACTCAGCTTAGATTTACCAATGAACCAGCCCGTCATAAATTATTGGATGTTATCGGCGATCTTGCCCTGATTGGCGCGCCTATAAAAGGGCATATCATGGCAGCGCGTCCGGGGCATAAGCATAATATAGAGTTCGTAAAGATGCTCCGCAATCTTTACAAGCAGAACAAGCTTAAAATGAAATACCAGGCGCAGTCATCGGGTAACGTGATATTCGATATAAACGCCATCAAGAAGATGCTTCCGCACCGGTACCCGTTTCTGCTGGTTGATAAAGTAGTTGATATCGATATCGGCAAGCGCATAGTAGGCGTAAAGAATGTGACCGTAAACGAGCCGTTCTTCCAGGGCCACTTCCCCCAGAAGCCTGTTATGCCGGGTGTGCTTATTATCGAGGCAATGGCGCAGACGGGAGGCCTGCTTATTCTAAATTTTTTCGATAGTTACGAAGGCAAGCTGGCATACTTTACTTCTATTGATAAAGCGAAGTTCCGCAAGCAGGTTATACCGGGCGACCAATTGTTTTTTGATGTTGAGGTGACAGACCGCAAGCGGAATATATTCAAGCTTAAAGCGCGCGCATACAAGAACAGCATTAATGGCGAGCTTGCCGCCGAAGCTGAGCTTATGTGCGCTATTGTGGATGAATAATAAGTGATCAGAGAACCTTAATTTTATGATATTATAAATTATGAAAATCCAATGTGCCGGAATGTTCGGCAGAAATTGCCAAATGCCTTTATGTTAACTGATCTTACTGGAATTTTTAACACATTCACGTTATTTCAATTAGTAAATATACTGTTATATTTGCAAAACGCATTAGGGGGACAACTATCATGCAGAATATCCGTGAACGAGATTCAATAAAAAATATTATTGAAGTTCTCAATCTCAAGAACAAGGAGCTGAAGCTCCTTTACGAAACTTCCCGTTTCTTTTCAACCACACTTGATATAACCGAGCTTTACAACAAGCTTTTCGATGTAGTCAGAAATATAGCAGATATACAGGATATGTTTGTTGCAAAATTCGATGCGAAGCAGAGGAAAATAAAGTATATTTTCCTGAGGAGTGTACTTGATAATAAAAATATCGATGTAACTGTAATTCCTGAAATACCGCTTGCGCCTGAAGGCAAGGGTATATTAAGCGAAGCTATCCGCCGTAATGATACAATAATAGTTAATGATTACCAGAAGCGGCTTGAGCAGTCAAAAGTAAAATACCATATTACCAATGAAGGCAATCTAGCAGAAAAAGATCTTGGTAAAGAGTATATAATTGAAACAGCTATGATAGTGCCGATAAAGCATAACGGAAATATTCTGGGCTTTATAACTCTGATGAGCAAAAATAAAAATGAATTTGATGACCGCAACCGGACGTGGATAGAAACCATGGTTAACCAGGCTGCCATAGCAAATAAAAATGCCATCCTGTACAGTGAAGTTCTTAACGATGCCAGAGAAAAGAACATACTTGAAGATTCAATGAAAAGGCTTTCTGCCGAGCGTGATACACTGGCTAAGGAAGCATCAAACCGTGTTAAAGAAAATATGAAGATAATATCTTCATTGCTCCAATTCCAGTCTGATTATGTTAAAGACCCGATATATCATGAGTATTTTAAGATAGCGCGCACCCGCGCACAGGTGCTTTCAATGATACAGGATAAGCTGTACGCCAGGGAGAGCGTTAGCCATGTAGAGCTGGAAAGTTTCCTGTATACACTTATTCCGCACCTGTACGAGCAGTTTGAAATAAGCCTTAACAGGGTATCAACATATGTAAATGTAAAGAATGTAAAGCTGCCAATTGATAAGGCAATAACCTGCTCAATGATAATTAATGAATTGCTGAGCAATTCATTGCTGCATTCGTTCCCTCATAAAAAGAAAGGTAATGTTACAATTGATATGCACGAAGAAACCGAAGGCAAATATGTGCTTTCAGTCCGAGATAACGGGCCAGGTGTAATATCAGCCAAGGGCAAACCGCATTCTTTCAGCATGGTGCTTGCAGGCATGCTGACCAAAAATCTGAACGGTACATTGGAAGTAGACCGGAATTTGGGTACTAAAGTTACGATCAGGTTCTGATCTGTTTGTAAAATAATAAAACCTTCCCCGGTAATCCGGGGAAGGTTAAGTAAACTTAATTTACCTTATGAAAAATTTATCCGTATCAGTCTTTTTTCATTCTGCTTTGCGACCTGTACAGATCGTTCAGGATATCTTCAGGGATAGGTTCACCGTCTTCAATCTTATAATACGCTATATGTATATGTGTTTTCCCGTAAATGGCTTTACGGCCTGTTCTGCCGATATATCCGATCTTATCACCGGCTTTTACAAGATCGCCCGGTTTAACAAACACACTATCGAGGTGGGAATAATAGAACATAGCTTCACTTTCGGGATCGAACAGCTTGATGTAATTACCGCTTCGTAGGTAATCCTGCCTGAACCAGCGGTCATAAGTGGATATAACTATCCCGTTTACCATAGATATAGCAGGAACATGTTTACCGGTGGAGTCTTCAAGGGAATTTGTATCCTTATCTAAGATGAAAATATCGTGAGCAGGATGCCCTTTAAATTCACCTCCCTGAAAATAACTGAACCGGTCATCTTTGTAATCTTTGCCATCAGCGCGGTAGGAATACCATGTGAAATCGCTCATCGGGAAAACCCAGTCGCTGCGTTTTGTGCCCGCAATGCCGTATTGCTTAAATTCAGCTTTGCCAAGCTTAACATAAAGCTTGATAGAGTCGATGGCATCATCTTCATCAATTTTGCGGTCACGGATAAGCTGATCTGTTTTATGCCAGCGCTCAAAAATACTCTGCGATGTTATTTCCTGAAGAAAAATCAGGGAAATGATTAAAATGAAAAATATTCTCATAAATGTTAATAAATAAATTGATTGTTTTAAAAACGATTATTCATACAAACCGGCAGCAATTTCTTCTTTAATTAATGATTTATCTTTTTGCTTAATAGACTGCTGCGGAGCTATCTCTTTTAAACTAAAATATGCAAAAAGTGAACTTGAAGCAAGTACAATACCGCTTAATATGAACATAAAGTCAATACTTGTGACCGAAGCAATAAACCCGCTTGAAAGAGGTCCGATTAGATTACCAAACATAGTGAAGCTGGATGCAATACCCATTACGCCGCCTTTTTTAACATCGGGTATGCATTTGTTGATAAATGAAAATAAAGACGGCATTACTCCCCCGATACATAATCCAAGTAATGCCCTGATAGGAATTAATTCCCATACACCGGTTGAAACAACATGCAGGGCGTACCCTGCACCTGCTCCTAACAATGCCCAGACCAGATTTTTCCTTATAGGACGTTTGTCGTTAAGTTTTCCCCAAAATGATGATGAAATGACCTGGAATAAACCAACTACTCCGAAAATTGAACCGGTAATAGTTGCAATATATTCAGTATTGGTTATTTTTCTTTCAATAAACAGCGCAAAAAGAGGCTGTATCATTGAAATTGCTGCTGCTGAAATTATTAATAAAAATACAGAGTTTCTTAACCTTGAATTATTGAAAACGAATTTATAATTATCCCAAATGTCACCATCTTTGCTGGTTGATTTATTTATTTCCTTTACAAAAACCCAAACAAGAATACCGCTAACTGCGCACATAGCGGAAGTGATAAAGAAAACATTCCTGTATCCGAATGCATCGGCCATCAAACCACCAAGAAATGGTCCAAGTAAATTACCTGCTGCGGTAGAACTTGCCAGAAATCCAATTGCGTATCCGGACTTATCTTTGGGAGTGTTAGAAGAAACCAGCGCTAGCGCTGCGGCAATAAAGCCGCTGAGAGCTCCCTGTACCATTCTGAAAATGAAAAGCTGTACAACATCCTGTGACAATCCAACCAGAAATTGGGAAACTGCCAGTCCGAAAATTGCCCTGAGAACCATTTTCTTTTTACCGACCCGGTCACCAAGCCAGCCCCATACAGGTGTTGCAATAAATGCTGTAATAAAAACTCCTGAAACAACGAGCCCGCTCCACCTTTTTAGTTCGGTTGTTTCCGTTACGCCAAGTTCTTTCACAAATAATGGGAGAAAGGGGATGACCATGCTCATTCCGATCATCGCAATTAATTGCGCAGACCAAATTATATATAAATTCTTACGCCAGCTAATATTCAATAGGGTACCGGATTTTCTTGTAAAATCATATTATTTTTAACTTTCATATAAAAATAATAATTCCCGGAAATTAATTAAATGTTTAAATTTTGCATACTTTTTTATTATCATAAATGTAAATTTGCAGTAAAATATATAGTAATCATTTGAGTAAACACCGGAAATACTTTTTAATTATACTTATTTTCTTTGTTTTTTATTGCTTTTTTCTAAGCTGGAGCTTTTTATTCCAAAATGTGGATGATGCTTACATTTCCTACAGGTATGGTAAAAACCTGATGGAAGGGAAAGGTTTGGTATATAATCAGGGTGAATATGTTGAAGGGTATACAAATTTTTTATGGACAGTAATTACATCACCGTTTACACAAATAAAAGATATTGATGTTTCAATCTTTTCCAGTTCGCTGGGATTAATGTTTTCGATATTAAACATTTTATTATTGGCAGCAATAGCAAAGCAATTTAACGGAGGTACCCATATATATTATAAATACTTAATTTTACTTCCTCCGTTATTCATGGCAATAGATGATTCAATTGCATTTTGGGCAATTGGAGGGATGGAATTTCCTGTTTATACATTGTTCATTTTAGGAATTGTTTATAATTATTTTAAGTTAAATGAAAAATCATCACATCTATACTACTTGATAATATTTTTAATGCTATGTACCCTTACCCGCCCTGAAGGAAATATGATAGTGGTTATAACACTTATACACATGTTTTTATTCAGAAAAAGTATTCTGAAATTTAAAAAAGTATTTTTAGGAATAATAATCTGGTATGCAATTTTCTGTACAGTTTATTACGGGTTTAAATTTTTGTATTATGGTCAGCTGATACCTAATACTTTTTATGCCAAAGGTGTAACTGATCTGCAAATGAACATAGTATTGGGTACTAAATATCTGGCAATGTGCATTGGAACCAGAATTTACATTTTTATTTTTATCCTGTTTATCCCGTTTAAAAAGGCATTTGGAGAGTTTAAATTATCGTACTTATTAAGTTTTGTTTTTATTTACATTGTTTACCTGGTAATGGTTGGAGGAGACTGGATGATTGCAAACCGGTTTTTTGTACCAATTCTTCCAATGCTCTATATATTAAGTGTTGTTGGATTTATTAATGTTATTTCAAAAATCGGAATTTATTATAATGATATTGTTAAGTCTCAAAAATTTGCTAAAATATCTTCAGCAGTACTTGCAATATTATTATTCGTTTCTACATTAAGCCTGCTTGAATATAAGCAGCTTATTATTAAAGACAATAATGCCAGGTATGAATTGCAATGGTCAATGTTCGGTAAATGGCTGAAATTGAATGCCGACCCTAATACTGTTATTGCGGTAGGTCCTGCCGGGAAAATACCATATTACAGCGAATTATACACTATTGATATGTGGGGACTAAATAATGATTATATTGCTAAAACCGAATCAAAAAGGCTGCAGGCAGGACATAAAAAGTTTGATATCGAATATGTATTGTCTTTAAACCCTGAATTTATCATCGGGTACGCCGGGTTTACAGATGAAGATATTGCTCCCAGGTATGAAAAATTCAATGCACCTGAAGATAAATATAAATGCGATGATGTGGTTTTCAGGCTTAAACCGGAATTCAGAAGTTTTAATGGAAAATAAAAATACTAAAGCTTTTATTCTGGCTGCTGGTTTTGGAACAAGACTGAAACCATATACAGATAATCTTCCGAAAGCCCTTGTCACTTACAAAAGTAAACCAATGATCGAAAACGTTATTTCCAGGCTTAGTATTGCCGGTTTTAAAGAAATATTAATTAATACCCATCATTTTTCTGAGATGATGGAAAAATATTTTCAAAACAGGGTTGGTGAAGAGAAAATAACATTAATTCATGAACCTGAAATTTTAGGTACCGGTGGTGCAGTTAAAAATGCTGAAAGTTTTCTGAAAAATTCAGATTATGTTATAATATATAATACTGATGTTGATAGCGATGTACCAATTGAATTGGTTGTTAAAACCCATATTGATACTAAAGCAATGGCTACATTATGCGTGCAGGACAGAAAAACTTCACGCTATTTATTAACAGATACGGATGGAAAATTAATCGGAAGAACAGAAGGCAGCATTGATAAGATATATACTTTAACGAATGATAAGTACATGCATAAAGCTTTTTGCGGGATTCATATAATAAACACTGAAATTTTTGAATTTATTCAGCCCTTTCAGTACCCTTTTGATATAATTCCGTTTTATATGCAGTTGGTAAAGATAGGGAAACTATTAAATACTTATGACATAACAGGTATTTACTGGAAAGATCTGGGGATACCGCAAAACCTCTAGTTTTCTCCTAATTCCTTATGCTTTTTAACTTTAAAATTCCGTGTTAAAAATTTTCTTAAAACATTTCGATAAAAATTTCCTTTAAATATCAGAAGTTTATATTTGGAATAGTTCTCTGCAGAGTATATATTTGTAGCAATTGGGGGAATCAAAAACAATTAAAAGGAGAACTAAAAATGAAACATTTCAAACTAATTGCAGTAATTACTGCATTTATTTTGACCGGTGTATCTTTTTCGCAGGATAACATCGGTTCAAGCGTAAGCACAAACCAGCCTACTGCAATAGAGCAGCAGCGCGGTCAGTTTAACGAAGGGGATTCTTTTTACCCCAAACAATGGGATGATCAGTTAAAGGCTGCTCAGGAATCCGGCAATACTGTTGAAGCTAACAGGATTATGCAGGAAATGGACAGCAGAATACCTGTAGAAAACAAATTTAATTCATCAAGAAATTTTCCGAATGTTGAAACGCCAACAGAAACTAAAACTGCTCCTGTTCCCTTTAATCAGGATTGGTACAACTCTGATGTAACAATTTATTCAGGATCAATAAAATTTGGTGACCCGTATTTCAGACAGATTGATATGAAAATGGGTGAAGACGGCAATATTTATGTAGCATTAAACAGAGCTCCGGTTTCAGGTACTAACGGTAGAATTGATGTATACAGATCTTCAAACGGCGGTGCTACCTGGGTTTATACAAATGGTATTCAGTATGCAGGAAGCTACATTGGTACAGTGAGCATGCTGGTTGAGTTAAGAGACAGCGGGAATATGGATTCAACAAGAATATTTGTATTTTATACAGTTGCAGCAGCATCTAACAACGATGGAGCTATAATGGCATTCGGCAGCTGGAGGCGTAACGGAACTGCATGGTATAACGGCAATATTGCATCTCCTCCTGCAGGTCAGGAATATTCATTTGCTTCAGCAGTTAGTGATGGAGCTTTTTATTCCGGAGCAACATGGATCTCTGTAATGTGCACTGAATCTAATAATGCTTTAACAACAACAAATGCATTCAGATATTACAGAAGTGTTAACTGGGGCCAATCCTGGACAGGTGTTACATTCAGTTCAGGTTATGATGATTTTTACCCAAGTGCAGAATTGCGCCCGGGTTCAGGTCCGTCTACTGATTCAGTATGGATTGCTGTTGAAAGAAGATTTGGTGCTACACAATATGAGATCAGGGTAATCAGAACCCCCTGGACACCAACAGCTTCAAATAACACATATTTTGTTACCTCTGGCGGAGCTAACGTTAAATATGAAAAACCGGCTTTAACGGTAAAACAGAACAGAACATGTGATTCAGCAATGTTTACAGTTACTAAAAATGGAGTTTCTTATTATTGCCCGACTGTTAATGGCGGCGGCTCATGGAGTACTGACTTTACATTGGGCGGTACCGGTAACGGTAACAATAAAGCTTTTACCTGGTGTTCCTCCAATCCAAGTGGTAATGAACCATTTAATGCAATTTGGGTATCATCTGATGGTGATTCAATTAATTTAAGAGTTGGCGGAAGAATAGGTAACCTTGGAGCTACAGTATACAAGAGAAACAGCAATACTGCTTCAACATCTGTATCTCCGACCAGCATAGTTTATTCACCAATACCTACAACAAGCTTATGCGCTTTTTCATATGCAGGTTTTGGTCCTACAAATATATATGCTAACCAGGAAGGCTTAATAACCGGTATTAACCAAAATGGAACCGAAATTCCGAATAATTATTCATTATCCCAGAATTATCCTAATCCATTCAACCCGGTTACAAATATCAAGTTCAACCTGCCTAAATCAGGTTATGTAAAACTTGTTGTATTTGATATTATGGGCAGGGAAGTTGCTACAATGGTAAATGAAAACCTGAATGCAGGTTCTTATACAGCTGATTTTGATGCTTCACGCTTATCCAGCGGAATTTATTTCTACAAACTCATTACAGCTGATTTTACTGATACCAAAAAAATGATGCTGGTTAAATAAACTTTTTTAGATCAGTTTAAATACTTTCAAAACCCCCGTTGAAAAACGGGGGTTTTTTTATTTTCTAAATCTATTAATTTTAAAAGTTTAAATATTTTTTAAAAAAATTTAAACTATTTGTATTTGAACAATAGATACAATATTAGTATATTAATTTGATATTAGGGGATAATAACAGTTAATTAAAAGGAGAACTAAATGAAAAAACCATTTTTGTTTTTGTTGTTTTGTGTTTTTTGTTTTACCGGTTTAACAATTTCACAAACCAGTGATGAAATTTACAGGGAAGCCAATCCTGATAATTCATATATTCAGGATAATTCTGAAAGAGCCCGGTTATGGAATCAGATAGTACAGGCTAAATTCAGTAAAAATGAAGCGCTTCATACACAGCTGGTTAATGAATACAATTCCAGGTATAATAATACCTCAAATAATTCACCGGTAAACGGAATTTTACCATTTGCTGAAGGTCCGGAAGCTCCGCAGCCCCCTTTTACAGGTGACTGGGGTTCTGGTGATGTAAGAGTTGCTGCCGGTGAAATACTGTTTCAGTCCGGTACAAACAATTTCCAGGCAGGTTACGAAATGGAAGTTGACTCGCTAGGAAACAAATATGTCGCTTATATAACCAGGAACAGGGATAGTCTTGTTGTTTATAAATCAACAGACCAGGGTATTAACTGGACAAGAATAAACAGGATTAATCCCGGCGGAACAACCAAATGGCATTCTTTTGATATGTTTATAACAGATTCTGCTAATGTATTCAGGATTGGAATAGTTGCAAGCCGTACTCCGGATGCTGCTTCATGGTTAGGAGAGCTTTACTGGTTGTCAATGAGAGATGATGGTTCTGGATTCAGGGCACAGGTTATTCTGGCTACACCTGCTACATTTGGTTTTGTTAATCCAACAATTACAAGTGACGGCTGGAGCTGGTCTGCCGGATTAACTTACTGGTATATTGCTTATCAGAGAGTAAATTCATCCGGTACAGGAAGCCAGTGTTTGGCAGCTTTGACAACAAACTGGGGTTATGCATTCCAGCATGATACTGTAAGAAATACGTTCAATGATTTCCACCTGGATATTGAATACAATACCGCCGGTTCAGATTCAATTTATGTTTGTTATACCAATGATATTACTGCAGCTGACCCGAATTTAAGAATCAACAGAATTGCTTTGGGTAATTTTGGTACGGCTACAAGCTGGACACAATTCAATATAGCAACAGCTCTCCCGGATTTTGACGGTGAACTTGCTGTAAACAGGCAAACTGAATATATGGCTATGACGCATACTGTAGGTAATACCGATCTGAATGTTGTTGCAAGATATACTGATGCATCAACATACTGGGGTACAGTAGTCAATGTTTCTGCAAATGCTAACAGCGAAAGCCGCGCAAGAATTGACTGCAGCGAAAGCCAGGGAGCTTACAGGATAGTATTTGTTTCTTCGGGTACAAAAGATACTGTAATTTATACAAGCGGATTTACAATTCCGGCGCTTACCGGCAGGCAGATTGTTAATGCCAGTACAACATCAAGTGCAAGCACTACAACATCACCTGATGTTGCAGGATTCAGAACAGGTCCTGGTGCATTCGGCGGCGGAATTATATTTTCACTGGTTGGTCCTACAGATATTTACTATGATGGTTCAAATATCACACCAACCGGTATTACTCAGAACGGAAGCGAAGTTCCGGCTGCATTCAGCTTAAGCCAGAACTATCCTAACCCGTTCAATCCCGTAACCAGCATTAAATTCAATATTCCGGTTACCGGGCTTGTAAAGCTGTCAGTTTTTGATATTACCGGCAGGGAAATTGCAACACTGGTAAACAATGAAATGAATGCAGGTATTTACACTGCTGATTTTGATGCTTCAAATCTTTCCAGCGGGATTTATTTCTACAGGTTAACTTCCGGTAATTTTAACGAAACAAAGAAGATGATTCTTGTGAAATAACATCAGGGTGATCATTTCTGCAATATAGAATTGCATTAATTTCGTCTTGATTATGAAGCCTCCATAGAAATATGGGGGCTTTTTTTTCCTCATTTTTAAGGAGTAATGAATTATTGATTTGAAATACTAGAGATTAAAAGGTATATTTACCAATTATTTGAAAAATTTAAAGGAATTTATATGAAACCGTGGGCATTGATACTGGGCGCTTCAAGCGGATTTGGCGGAGCAGTTTCTCTGGAACTGGCTAAACGTGGTTTTAACATCTTTGGTGTACATTTAGACAGGGCAATTACTTTACCAGAAGTTAAAAGTCTGATCAGGAAAATTGAACATACCAAACAGCATGCTGTATTTTTTAATATCAACGCTGCTGATGCAATTAAAAGAAATGAAGTGCTCGATGAGATTTCCGAAAGGCTGCACGGTCATGAAAAAGGAAGTATAAAAGTACTCGTACACTCGCTTGCTTTCGGTACTTTAAAGCCTTTTATAGGCAAAACACAGAATAACTGTATTTCTCAGGCGCAGATGGAAATGACACTGGACGTTATGGCTAATTCACTGGTTTACTGGACACAGGGACTTGTTTTCAGAAACCTGCTTGCACACGGCGGAAGGATATTTTCGCTTACAAGCGCCGGTTCTCACTCAGTGATACCCTCGTACGGGGCAGTATCTGCTGCTAAAGCAGCACTGGAATCTCACACCAGGCAGCTTGCTTATGAACTTGCGCCTATGAATGTTACTGCTAACTCAATAATGGCAGGTGTAACAGATACCCCGGCACTGCAGAAAATTCCCGGGGCTAAAAATATGATTGACTCTACAAAACTTAAAAACCCCCATGGAAGGCTTACTCATCCTGAAGATGTAGCAAAAGCAATAGCGCTGTTGTGTACAGAAGATGCTTCCTGGATATCAGGCAACCTGATAGGTGTTGACGGGGCTGAAGATATTATCAACTTTACAGGTGAAAAGGTAGCTCATCATATAAAATAACAGACATATTGATTCTTATTTATACATCTAAATTATAATAGAAAAATGTTCGAATTTGGATTTACTGAAGAGCAGAATATGCTCCGAGATATGGTGCGTGATTTTGCAGAAAATGAGCTTAAACCGATAGCTCATAAAATTGATGAAAATGAAAAGATCCCTGACGATATAATTAAAAAACTTGGCGAATTGGGTTTGCTTGGTGCTGCTGTTCCTGAACAATACGGCGGCGGCGGATTTGGTGAAGTTGGATATTGTATTATGCAGGAAGAAATAGGGCGGGCTTGTCTTTCTACTGCTACATTTATCGGCGCTCACCAGTCAATTGGCACTAATGCCATACTGATCGGCGGGACTGAAGAACTTAAGCAAAAATATGTCGTTCCTCTTGCAAAAGGAGAAAAGATAGGGGCTTTCTGCTTAACTGAAGTGCAGGCAGGTTCTGATTCATTTAATGTTAAAACCACTGCTGAGCTTGATGGTGACCAATGGGTAATTAACGGCGATAAAATGTGGATAACTAACGGAGGGCTTGCTGATATTATTTCTGTTTTTGCCAGAACACCGAAAGGTGTAACCGCTTTTGTTGTTGAAACAAGCTTGCCGGGATTTTCCGCCGGCCCGCCGGAAAAGAAAATGGGTATTAGAGGCAGTACTACAAATGCAATTACATTTGATAATGTAAGAATACCCAAAGAAAATATGATCGGTACAGAAGGCAGGGGATTTTTAATTGCCATGAAAACCCTAGATGCAGGAAGGCTGGGGCTTGGCGCTGCATGCCTGGGCGCAGCCAAGGAAATGGTGGAAATGTCAGTTAAATATGCCAAAGAAAGGGTGCAGTTCGATCATCCTATCAGCCACTTTCAGGCTATTCAGTTTATGCTGGCAGAAATGGCTACAATGGTTTATACTATGGAATCGATGCTGTACAGAACTGCTGTTGATTATGACCATAAGAAAAATATCAGCCTTCATTCTTCTATGGTTAAGCTTTACTGTTCTGAATCACTTGATAAAATTGTAGATTATGCCGTGCAGATACACGGCGGAATGGGATATTCCAGGGAATTCCCTATTGAAAGGTTTTATCGTGATTCCAGAATAAATAAAATATTCGAAGGAACCAACGAGATACAGAAAGGTATCATTGCCCGTGATATCCTGAAACATAAAGGTGTAATGTAAATTAAAAAAAATATGAAAAGAACATTAATTTATTCGGCATTATTTGCAGTAATCATAAGCTTCACGGGATGCCTTACAATGGAATCCAAAGAATACACCTTTAAGCTTAAAGACGGTAAATCAGGCAGCGGCAGGATAAAATATATAAATATAATGCATACTATGGATTCAGCCAGCACTCCCGAGACTGAATATGAAGACCTGGTTAATAACTATCTGTACGGAAGCAAGCCGGAAGACGAAATGCTTGGCGTTAAGAATGTTAAAAAAAGGCTTTTTGAAGAAGATAACCATCTTTGCGGTGAAATAACTTTTGAATTTGATGATATCACAACCCTTAAGTTCTTTGATTATGACGGCAAAGTCTGGGCTTATTCTCTTGGAAGCGCAAGCCTTTTCGGGGGAAGCGAATCATTCTTCTCTTCCAACGGTAAACACGGCGGTGAAAATATGAATGTGATTTTCTGGGATGGTAATGAAAAGGAATTCAAGTTCAAAACTACGGTCGCACAGAATGATAAAAAGAATGAAAGCCTGCTGGATATCTGGAAGAAAAAAGGCGGAAAGTAAATTCAATTTACAATTATTTTTTTGTAGAGACGCCCCGGTGGGGCGTCTTTTTTTTGAGTAGCCCCGCCCTTCAGGGCGGGGATTTAGTTCCTAATTTTGATGGGCTTTAGCCCCAAATGAAAAATTTAGTTCAATTTTTGCTTTAACAGTGTAGGGCATTTTGTTGACCCCCTTTGGCACTAAAGTGTCATTCCCCCTTTCAGGGGGAAATGATCAGCATTGACTCAAGCTTTTTTATATATTCCGAGCCCTGAAAGGGCGGCAATATTACAGCGATGGGCAAAGCCCATCGTTACGATTATATAATTTTTTAAGCCCTGAATGAGCGTAATAAAGAAATAGCCGGTAATCAATATTTAAGTTAATTATTAATTGCTTTCTCCAGCTTTTCAATTCTTCTTCTCAGGTCAATGCTTCTGTACATAATATGGAATATCACTGCCAGCAGCAAAATTATAATGCTTAAAAAGAAAAATCCAATCCTGTAAAAAACAATTACAAGCTCATTTAAAGGTGAATAAATATTTTTAACAAAAACTTCGTTTTTAACCCGCTGGTATTTTGTTTCATCTATTTCTTTATCAGAAAAAATATTTTTCAGCTTATCTATCTGAAGCTGAACTTTTTTAACAGCAAAAAGCATATCATCTATGCGGGAATCAAGTGAATCCATAGATGACTTTTTAACCCCTGCTTCATCGAGGGTTTTTACTGAATAATTATTAAATACCGGTTTAGTTAATGAACCTCCTAAAAGTACTATCACCAGCAGCAAAGCTGCTATGCCATATAAAATTTGATATAGATTTTTCATTCTGATTATTTATTTTTTACAGCCAATTATATAACACATAATCGGCCGGATTTTATCCAGTAATTTTCAATTGAATAACTCATAAAAATTTGCTAAATTTGTATAAATATGCCAAAATAATGTATTATTTGGCATTTTTGTTTGTATATTTGCACCCGTAGCTCAACTGGATAGAGCGTCTGACTACGGATCAGAAGGTTGAGGGTTCGACTCCTTCCGGGTGTACAAAAAAAAGTCCGGCAAAACCGGACTTTTTGCAGTCTTACGCAGTTTATCCCGCAGGTTTTTAGCGGGAGATCAGAAAGTTGAGGGTTCTCCCAAAGGGACTCCGTTGGAGCGGGTGTACAAAATTACAGGCTTTTAACATGCTTTTTTATTCTTATATTTATATACAAATCTTTATTTATAATAATTTGAAAACATTACTAATAATATTTATTTTTTCAATTCTGATATTAAAATCATCATTTACTCAATGGATTACTCAAGATTTAGAAACGATAAATTATGCTGTATCATTTGCAGATAACAACTTTGGATATGTATCACACAATGAAGGTATAAAAAAAACAACGAATAGCGGAGAAAATTGGTCCAATATTACAACCGGCTTAATGGGGATACAGAGGGATATTTATTTTATAAATTCAATGACCGGTTTTTCGGTTTCTTTTAGCTTCCCTGACAATATTGGCTGGATTTTTAAAACTACAAATGGCGGTCAAAATTGGACGCATATTCAGGATAACAGAATGTTCAGTATATTTTTTTTGAATGATTTTACAGGATTTGCCGGAGGAAGAGGCGGGCGAATTTTAAAAACCACTAATACAGGAATAAACTGGACAGGAATGAATGTGAATAATATACAGGATATTATGGGAGTATATTTTTTAAATATCAACACAGGGTTTGCAGTATACAGAGATTCAAATACTAGTGGTAATGGAGGAATATTAAAAACTACTGATGGAGGCAGTACATGGTCAGATTTTAATACAACCAACAGATTTAATTATATTTTTCAATCAGAACCAAATACATTATATGCTACCGGATATTATACTTTAAATGATACAATTAGAGGTATAGTTTATAAAACAACTAATCAAGGTAGTAACTGGAGTTTAATTTTAAATATGACAAACTATGCTTTTAATTGTGTAAATTTTACTAATTCAAATACTGGATATATAGGAGGTGTACTTAATAATATAGCAGCAGTTATTTATAAAACAACTAATCAAGGTTTAAACTGGCATCAGCAGTGGTATGACCCAATGACATCATTTATATTTGATATTCAATTTATCAATGAAAATACAGGCTGGTCGGTTGGATATTATGGTATCAGAAAAACTACAAATGGTGGTGGTTATGTTAATGTTAACAATCAAAATGAATCTTTACCTCTATCTCATAGTCTGAACCAAAATTATCCTAATCCATTCAATCCAATTACAAATATTCAATTTACATTGTATAAATCAGATTTTGTAAAATTGGAAATTTATGATGTATTAGGAAATGTTATAGATATAATTGTTAACCGGGAAGTGACCAAAGGAACTTATAATTATTCCTATGATGCATCTGCTTTAGCCAGTGGTGTTTATTTTTGTAAGTTAAATGCAGGAGACTATACCGATATTATAAAAATGGTTTTACTGAAATGATTCAATGATCTTAAGAAAATATTTAAAGTGAAGTCAGGTATGTACCTGACGTGCTTCAGATGAATATCTGACGCGCATAATTATGAAATGCAACCTGAAGGTTGCGGCTACGGAAGATAATACAATTTATATATTTCCTGCTGCATCTTTATCTAAATACCATTCAAGCACTCCGCGCACCGGATTTACATTTGCAGCTGCATAACGCTTAGAGCTTTCGCTTCCGGTTAGAATTTCTCCAACAACTTTTGCTTTTTGTTTTCCGTTTACCAGAAAATAAATATTATCAGCATTATTGATAACATTTCCCGTCATTGTGATCCGGTTCTGTCCGGTGTACGGACTTACAGTTACCTCATAAATCTTTTCTGACCTGAAAACATCAAGCTGACCGGGAAAAATTGATGCTGTATGCCCATCTTCACCAACTCCCAGAAGAATAATATCAAATACAGGCAGGTTATTTACCTGCGGTAAATTACTTTTTACCAGGAATGAATACCTCTCAGCTTCTTCAGCAGGTGTGTCTTCTCCTTTTATCCTGTATATGTTTGAAGGCGAAAGCTTAATCTTCCAGAAAAGGAAATTATATGCATTCCCGAAATTGCTGTCCGGCGAACCGGGCGGCACGCATCTTTCATCAACCCAGTAAAAATTAACTTTATTCCATTCAATTTTTTCTTTATAGTCAGAGCCCAGAATTTTATACAGGTCACCGGGTGTGCTTCCTCCGGAAATTGCAATATTAACAAAATCCTTCTCTTTCAGAATATCAGAGAATTTATCCGCTAAAATCCCGGCAAATTCTTTTGCCAGCAGCTCTGCTGAATTAAATACATGAACATGAGGTTTATTTTCCAGAATTAATCTCCTTAAAATTAATTAGTATTCAATATATTAAAATTTATAACTCACAATATACACCGTCATCAGTCAGATTTTTACAGGGATATCTCCATGTCATATCATTATCACCTTCAATAAGGTCATCTGCTGTATCGGGTCCCCACGTACCTGCAGGATAACCGAAAATTTTAGAAGTCGGATCATTTTCCCATGCATGCTGAATCGGTTCAATAAAACGCCATGCTTCTTCAACCGCATCAGCTCTTAAAAAAAGTGTTGAGTCACCGGTCATGCAGTCATATAATAACCTTTCATAAGCTTCAGGCAGGTCTTCCTTTACCAGGTCTTTGTAATGAAAATCAAGGTTCACGTTCCTTACCTTAAATCCCTTACCGGGTTCTTTCATGCCAATTTTTAATAAAATCCCTTCATCAGGCTGTATCCTTAAAATAAGCTGGTTATCAGAGTTATCAATGCTTTCCCTGAACAGGAAATGCGGTGTTTTCCGGAAGTGTATTACTGCTTCTGTCACACGCGTAGGAAGCATTTTACCTGTCCTGATGTAAAACGGCACGCCGCCCCACCGCCAGTTATCGATATAAAATTTTATTGCTGTATATGTTTCTGTCCTGGAATCTGCTGCAACACTTTTTTCCTCCCTGTACCCTTTAACAGTTTTTCCGTTTATTGTCGATGATAAATACTGTCCCCTGATAACGTATTCAGATACTTCCTCAGGTCTTAGCTTCCTGAGTGACTGAAGCACTTTCAGCTGTTCATTCCTGACGGCATTGCTTTCAAAAGATGAAGGAGGCTCCATAGCAATTAGCGCAACAATCCTCAGTAAATGGCTTTGAACCATATCCCTTAATGCCCCGGAAGTTTCATAATATGCGCCGCGGTTTTCAATCCCTAGATTTTCTGCTGAAGTGACTTCGACATGATGAATATAATTCCTGTTCCATACAGGCTCAAATATTCCGTTGGCAAAACGGGTTACAAACACATTCTGCACTGTTTCTTTGCCAAGGTAGTGGTCAATTCTGTAGATCTGCTCTTCCTGGAAATATTTATGAAGCTGTTCATTAAGCTCAATTGCAGATTTAAGGTCATAACCGAAAGGTTTTTCAACTATGATGCGTGTAAAGCCGGGGGAGCTGTTATTTAGTTCCGCAGCAGCAAGGTTTTCAGCAATTTTTCCGAACAATGCAGGTATTGTTGCAAGGTAAAATATTCTGTTCCCCTTATCACCGCAGGTTTTATCAAGCTCTTTTATCTTTTTTGCTAATTCAGCATACCGCGCCCGGTCTTTGAAATCCATTGAAACATAATGAAGCCTTTTTAAAAAGCTATTTAGTTTGTTTTCATCAGCTGCGGGTTCAGTTTTTTTAACAGCATCAGCCATATTCAGCCTGAATGCTTCATCTGTCAGCTCTGAACCTGAAGTTCCCAGAACTTCGAATTCAACCGGCAGGTTTCCCTGGCAGTATAGCTCATATATTGCCGGCATCAGCTTTCTTTTTGTAAGGTCACCTGTTGCCCCGAAAATCACTATAACACAATTATCAGGTTTAGCTAAATTCATTCTTTATATAAAGTTATTTTGTTTCATTCTTAATAACACGGTGACCGCCAAACTGATTTCTTAATGCAGCAAGCACTTTCATTGCAAATGAATCAGGCTGCCTTGACTCAAACCGCGTAAACAGGGAAGCTGTAATAACGTGTGCGGGAACATTCTGTTCGATTGCCGCTTCAACAGTCCACCTGCCTTCGCCGCTGTCTTCAACATAACCCTTGATACCTTCCAGCCCCGGGTCTTCATTAAATGCTTTTACTGCAAGCTCCAGCAGCCATGACTGAACTACGCTTCCGTGCATCCAGCCTTTTGCAACTTTTTCCACATCAATATTGAATTTGGAAGTTTTTAATAATTCAAATCCTTCTGCATAAGCCTGCATCATACCGTACTCAATACCGTTATGAACCATTTTTACATAATGACCTGCGCCGGATGCACCGCAGTATGTATATCCTCCTTCCGGGGCAAGTGCTTTGAAAACAGGAAACAAATATTCTGCAGCTTCTTTATTTCCGCCGGACATAAGACAATAACCGTTCTTAAGCCCCCATATCCCGCCGCTTGTACCGCAGTCGATAAAATGTATGCCATTTTCTTCAAGCATTTTACTGCGTTTAACGGTATCTTTCCAGTAGGAATTGCCCCCGTCAATAATTATATCCCCGCTATTCATTCCTGCTTTAAGCAGTTCAATATTCTCATCAACCGGCTTGCCGCTTGGAACCATCAGCCATACGGCTTTTCTTTGGGGCAGTTTATTCAGCATGTCCTGCACATTTTCTGCAGCAACTGCGCCTTTTGATACAGCTGAATCAATTTCTTTTGAGGTTAGATTATAAACCACAATTTCATGCCCGCTGTTAAGAAGGCGTTCAACCATATTACCGCCCATTTTGCCCAGACCGATAAATCCTATTTTCATATTTTTAAGCCTGCTTTCGGATTGTTTTGATTTTAAGTTATCAATATAAATGAAGATTTTTAACCAATAAAGTCACTCAACAGGATTAATTTCAGCTATAAAGAAATTGTAAAATTAACTAACAGTTAAAGTGAATTTAATAAATCCGGATAATTATCAAAGCTGAAATTGACAATTATCATATTTTCAGCAAAGGTATGTATTTATATTTGGAAGAATTCACAATTATTTGGAAGGGGGTGGACCATGCCCATGAAAATAACAGATGCATGCTCTAACTGCGGTATCTGTGAAATATTATGCCCCTATAATGCTATATACCCCGGAGGGGTAAACTGGCGGAAGATACATAACAGGTATTTTGTTTTCTGTGAAGAAACGCTGGTGCATGATGAATTCTGGTCACCGTATCATTATTATGTTGTGCCGGATAAATGCACTGAGTGCATCGGTAAATACCCGCAGCCGATATGCAATACTGCCTGCACAAAAAAAGCTATGGTTAGCGACCGTGAACACTGGGAAAGTGAAGAACACTTATTTGCCAAAAAAGAATACCTTGAAACCATGCCGGGCTGGATGTAAAATGAGTGCAGCCAACAACATATTAAGCTGCCATTTAAAAAATAATTATATTACGGGTAAACACAGCCACTGGAATTCACGCAATATCCTTTCAATAATTTTTGATGATGTTAATTTCAGCGAGGAAAATTTCAAAAAGCTGGAGTCAGATCTGAACCGCAAACACAGGGTAACCATTGAACACCGGAAATACAATTCCAGGGATGTTTTTGAGAAAAACAGCTGATATTATTTTTTAAATTTCTATTATATTTTAACCGGGGATATATCCCAGATATCCTTTGAATATTCTTTAATAGCCCTGTCACTTGAAAATTTTTCCATTCTGGCTGAATTTATTATAGACATTTTCGTCCACATCTCAGTATTCAAATATGCCAGCTCGGCGCGCTTCTGCGCTACTGAATATGCCTCAAAATCTTCCATTACAAAATAATAATCCCTGTAAAGCAGCTCATTTACTACAGGTTCAAAAATGCCGGGCTCTTTTTTATTGAAATAATCTGATTTCAGCATATCGATAACCAGCCTTAATTCAGGGTTAGATTCGTAATGTTTGATCGGGGTGTACCCGTTCCTGCGGGCTGCCATTATCTCATCGGCTGTTAAGCCGAATATGAAAATATTGTCATCGCCAACCTCATTTTTAATTTCAACATTTGCGCCGTCAAGCGTGCCGATCGTAACTGCGCCGTTAAGTGCAAATTTCATATTTCCCGTACCGGAAGCTTCGAATCCGGCAGTTGATATCTGCTCTGAAAGATCGCTTGCGGGAATAATTTTTTCCGCCAGTGTAACCCCGTAATTTTTTATAAACAGGATTTTTAGCTTATCACCAATAACAGAATCATTGTTAACATGTTCAGCAACTGAATTTATAAGCTTAATGATCGTTTTAGCCATAAAATAGCTTGGCGCGGCTTTGCCGCCGAATATAACTGTGCGTGGTACGTAAAAATCTTCCGGGGTATTCTTGATCCTGTTGTAAAGAGAAATTACATGCAGGATATTCAGCAGCTGGCGTTTGTATTCATGGAAACGTTTTACCTGTGAGTCAAATATAGATACAGGATTTATTTTTACATTATGATTACGTGAGATGAAATCAACCAGCCTCAGCTTGTTATTATGCTTAATGGTGCGCCAGCTTTGCCTGAACTTTTCATCTTCGGCAAACTGCTCTATTTTTTTAAGCTCGGCCAGGTTTGTAACCCAGTCATTTCCGATTTTTTTTGTGATAAGGCTGCTAAGCTCAGGATTTGCCTGAAGTAAAAACCGTCTTATTGATATACCGTTAGTTTTGTTGTTGAATTTGCCGGGATAATAATTATTCAGGTCAGGAAATATATACTTTTTCAGGATATCGCTGTGAAGCTCAGCTACTCCGTTGGTAGAATGGCTGCCGATTATTGCAAGGTTAGCCATACGTATGTTATTACCGTGTGAATCTTCCTTAATAACCGCCATTTTTGAAATTAAAGAACTATCCTGTGAATATTTTTCAGTTACTTCATTCTTAAAGCGGCGGTTTATTTCTGTTATTATCTGCATATGGCGGGGAAGCAGGGAGTGCAGCAGGCTTTCAGACCATTCTTCCAGTGCCTCAGGCACTATCGTATGGTTTGTGTATGCAAAAACTTTTGAGGTTATATCCCATGCTTCATCCCATTCCAGCCCTTCTTCATCCATAAGTATTCTCATCAGGTCGGGGATAGCTATAGCAGGGTGTGTATCGTTAAGCTGAATTGCTGCTTTTTCAGGCAGCAGCCTGAAATCAGTATTGTGCAGCTTAAAGTTATAAATAATATCCTGCAGAGTTGCCGAAACAAAAAAATACTGCTGGCGAAGCCTTAATATCTTGCCCTGGGGAATTGAATCATTGGGATAAAGCACTTTCGAAATAGTTTCAGAAAGATTTTTATTTTCAACAGCGCTTAAATAATTGCCCTGGTTAAAATTATTCAGGTTAAATTCATCGGTTGATTTTGCCTGCCACAGCCTTAATGAGTTTACTGTCCTTGTCTGGTAGCCGGGTACGGGTACATCATTTGCAATTGCAAGTACATCATCTGTATTTACCCAGTTGTAACGCGTTCTGCCGGTTTCATCAAAATATGTTGTTACTGTGCCGTTGAATTTTACCGTATAGGTAAATTCAGGTCTTACAACTTTCCAGGGATTGCCGTACCTCAGCCAGTGGTCAGGTTTTTCTATCTGGTATCCGTTTTCTATATCCTGCTCAAATATTCCGTATTCATACAGAATGCCGTAACCGTATGCCGGGTATTCAAGTGTTGCAAGTGAATCCATATAGCATGCTGCAAGCCTGCCCAAACCGCCGTTTCCCAGTCCCATATCAGGCTCTTCGCGCATTATTTTATCGAGGTCATATCCAAATCCCGCAAGAAGCTGCCTTGTTTCTTCGTAAAGCCCAAGGTTTATAAGTGAATTACCCAGCAGGCTGCCCATTAAAAATTCTAGCGAGAGGTAATGAACTTTCTTAACATTATTGTCGTTGTATTCACTCTGCGTTTTAAGCCAGTTGCGGGTAAGGCGGTCGCGGATTGCCATTGAAATTGCTTCAAGTATATCGTGGTCAGTTACCGTGGTTCTGTCTTTAACTAGGTCGAACTCCAGCCTTTCGGCAAACTGCGTGATCAGCGAGCTTTGTTTTACCTTGGCTCCGTCGGTAAAAAATATTGATTTTCCGTTTTCTTTCATATATTAAATTAATGAATTAAAACGTAAAGGTAAATGTTATGTGCCGTAATCTGTTAATAGGTAAAATCCTGTTCAATATCCTTAAATAACTTTGCTTCAAGATCTTTGGGAGAAACAAGCGGTTCTTTAATGTTCCAGTCTATGTTAAGCTGTTTATCGCTGAATAAAATTGCGCGCTCGCTTGCTTTATCGTAATAGTTGGTGCATTTGTAGTGGAAAATTGCAGTATCTGAAAGCACGGAAAATCCGTGGGCAAAGCCCGGTGGAATCCATAACTGGTCGTGATTTTCATCACTAAGCACAGTTGCAACATATTTCCCGAAAGTAGGGGAACCGAAGCGGATATCAACGGCTACATCAAGCACCCTGCCGTAAACAACCTGGCAAAGCTTGCCCTGCGCAAATTCGCCAGCCTGGTAGTGCAGCCCGCGGATAGTGTTTTGCTTTGAGCGTGAAATATTATCCTGAACAAAATCATAATTCAGGCCGCGCCCGGCAAAAACTTTCTTTCTGAATGACTCAAGAAAATAACCCCTCGAGTCGCTGAAAACTTTTGGGGTGATTATAAGTACATCTTTAATTTTTGTTTCCTGTATATCCATTGGTTTCCTTCAGATCAATAAAAATTATTTCTTTTTATCCATAAGTATCTTGTTCAAATATTCCCTGTAGGCGCATTTAGGCATGCCTGTAACAACTTTTTCAAATTTCCCAAGATCTATAAAACCCATATGCAGGGAAATTTCTTCCAGGCAGGCAACTTTTAAGCCCTGGCGGTCTTCGATAGCGCCGAAGAAATTTGATGCCTGCAGAAGTGATTCAGGCGTGCCTGTATCAAGCCATGCTACGCCGCGGCTTATTTTTTCCACATTCAGCTCTCCGCGGTTCATGTATTCAACATTCACGTCGGTAATTTCAAGCTCGCCGCGTGGTGAGGGTTTCAGGTTTTTTGAGATTTCCACAACCTTGTTATCATAAACATACAGCCCGGGGACTGCAAAATCTGATTTAGGCTTCTGCGGTTTTTCTTCTATTGATATTGCCTTGCCTTCTGAGTCAAACTCAACAATTCCGTAACGCTCGGGGTCAGTTACCCTGTAGCCAAAAACGGTTGCGCCGTTTTTGCGCTCCAAAGCGCGGTGAAAGAAATCAAGCTTGCCGTAAAAAATGTTATCTCCTAGAATAAGAGTAACGCTGTCATTGCCTATGAATTTATCACCAAGTATAAATGATTCAGCAATACCATTCGGGGCTGACTGCAGTGTGTATTCAATGTTAAGTCCAAGATGCTTGCCGTCACTGAATAATTTCTGATAGAACGGGATGGTTTCTTCGTTGGAAATTATGAGGATATCCTTAATTCCCCCCAGCATCAGTATAGAAAGCGGGTAATAAATGAGGGGTTTATCGTATATCAGAGTTAACTGTTTGCTGTAAAGCTGGCTTATGGGGTACATTCTGGAGCCTGCACCGCCGGCTAATATAATACCTTTCATTTTTGGTGAATTTCCTTAAATAATTGAGATTTGGAAAGTGTAAAGATAATTTTAGTATTTTTTTATTACAATGTAATAAGAAAATACCCTTTTTATAGACAGTTATGCTGCATTTTTGCGAGCGTAGCGAAGCAGGTGTATCCTCTAGGTCATTTTATTATTAATTGATAAGACTGCTTCGGCACTTTGTGCCTTGCCGATGTTTGCGAGCGAAGCGAAGCAATCTTATTATGTATTGATAAGACTGCTTCGTCGCATTCGCTCCTCGCAGATATTTGAGAGCGAAGCGAAGCAACCCCGCTCATGTAAGGCCCTCTCCATAGGAGTTCTATGGACAGACCTGAAATGTATAGCCCCGCAGGGGCGGAAGATAACAGCGATGGGCGAAGCCCATCGTAAACAGCGTGTTGAAATGATTAAGCCCTGAAAGGGCGGAATAAAAATATACAAATTTTACAGGTATTGCCGTCAGGTCTGAGGACCTGACGGAAGCGGAAAATAACATTACTAAAGAAGTCACAATCAGAAACATAGTTAGAGAAATCATATTCCTTTGCTCCCCTCTCCCTTCGGGAGAGGGGTTAGGGGGTGAGGGTCATTAATAATCGCTTGCCTGCTCTATCAGCAGGCTGCGGCGGCTGTCGAATTCCTTTATATTATCCAGCAGGAATGCGGCATCGCCTTCAAGGTAATCCTTTGCTTCTTCCGGCAGAATAATCAGCGGGCAGCGGTGGTGGGGGATTTTCTTCAGGTCTTTGTGGGGTGGAGTTGTAACCATGCTGCAGTAATTTGCATCCTTGTTCCACACAAATATACCGCCGATGAAAAAGAATTTTTCATCCTTTACGGAAATACTGAATTTGGTTTTGCGTTTAACTTTATTTTCCTTTTTAAGCTTAACAATATCAGGCGGGTCATTTTCAAACGGGCGGTATTCGTAAAATCCGGTAGCTGGCACAAGGCAGCGGCTTTTGGAAAATATACTTTTCCAGCGTGCCTGCTCGCGGATTGTCTCTATCCGGCTGTTGTATATTGGCATTTTCGGGTTCCAGTTAATTGCCCACTTCATAATTGTCATAACTGGCCCGGAATCCTTTAGATTAATGCTCAATATATCTGATGTAAGCCGGATATCTTTCTGCTTCAGGTTCTCAAGGTCCTCATCGGTAAAGTCATCGTCATTTTTAACCGGATATTTAAGGGCTTTCATTTTCTTTTTTATTTCTTTATCGGTTATGTACCTGTCGTAATTTGTACACATATAATTTTATTATTTATGTAAAATAATAAAATGAGTGTTTAGCTGAAAGTCATACTTAATATATAAAAAAACCGGCATGATTGAAATCATTATATTAAAATATTAGCATATGATTTCTATAGCGTAAATATATATTTTTGTAGCATGAAAACGATCGAAGTAAAATTTAAAAATTCACGCAATAATACTCTTTCCGGCAGAATTGATATGCCGTTCAATGAGCATATTACGGCTTATGCCGTTTTTGCGCATTGTTTTACGTGCTCTATGGAGCTAAAAGCTATAGCCAATATAAACCGTGCGCTTACCCGCCACGGCATAGCCGTGCTGCGGTTCGATATGACAGGAATCGGTGAAAGCGAAGGCAGCTTTCCCGATACAAACTTTACTACACAGATTGATGATGTTGTATCCGCAGCAAAATTCCTGGTGCAAAACTACAAAGCGCCGCAATTGCTTATTGGCCACTCGCTTGGCGGAGCAGCAATACTATTTGCATCAAAGCAGGTATCTTCAGCAAAAGCAATTGTTACAATTGCATCCCCTGATGAGCCGGCAAATCTAGCCCAAAAGCTAAAACGCACCAAAGACCGCTGTATTAAAATGGGTGTGGCTGAAACCGAGATCGGCGGAGTAAAGTTCAGCTTTAAGCCGCAGTTCTTTAAGGATATTGAAAAATACAGCGCAGCAGAGCTGCAGAAAGATATTCACCTCCCGTACCTTGTGATGCACTCAACTGCCGATACATACAGTGATATCGATAACGGCCTGCGGTTGTTCAAGAGAGCCAACCAGCCTAAAAGTTTTGTATCGCTGGATGATATCGATCACTTAATGCTGAATAAGGATGATGCTATGTATGTGGGGGAGATAATAAGCACATGGGTTAAAAAATACCTGATTTCAAATTACAAATAGCAAATTACAAATTACGAATTAGGAATTACGAATTAGGAATTAGTGTATAGAGTGTATAGAGTGTGTCGAGTTGTGAGTTCATTGAGTAGAGAGTTAATTGAGAAAATATTTTAAAATAACAGTAATCCAGGCCCATAGAGTAGGTATTTTTGCAAATAAAATCATAATACGAATTTTCAGGAATAGAAGTAAGCCTGTCATTTAGGAACGGAATTAACAGCTGAAATAATAATAATTATATACAGGAATAGAATTAAACCAGTCCCGTAGGGTAGGTATATTTGCAAATAAAATTATAATACGAATTTTCAGGAATAGAAGTAA
>JAANMW010001149.1_pt1 | contig 28916 bp, 19 predicted proteins | sample 7279671 | NCBI WGS metagenome assembly JAANMW01 (sample SAMN14094541, study PRJNA606508) | bioreactor metagenome | isolation source: A lab-scale SPAN reactor treating ammonium-rich wastewater day 247 | place: Ireland: Galway | collected 2017-09-19 | reverse complement strand
TGTGCAGCCCCACATCCAGCCCGAGCAGGTTCGCGACCAGCGGCTCCAGATTTTCGGCTTCGTTGAAGGTGGGGATGATGACGATCGGTTGCAAGAGATACCCGCAGAACTGAACACTGAATACTGAATACTGAATACTGACCACTGAATACTGACCACTGAAAAGCCCCGGCATTCTAGCACAGGCGCGGGGGCAATGAAAGTTCGCAGCGTTGCGGATTCGGGGCGTTTTTGCCGATCCCGCGGCTGTGTTACAATGCCCTTTGCCATCGCAGCGCCCCACCTGGCCTCGCCCTCCCACTCCCAAGAGGATTTCCATGCGCTTGATCGAACAACTGGCCGCCCTTCAGGCCCTGGACGCGCAGATCGACCGCTGCCGCCAGCGCTATCACGAGATCCAGGCAGCACTGCAGCCAGCCGAGACGCTGCAAGCCCTGGCCCTGCGGCGCAAAGGCTTGCAAGAGCATGTGGCGCAGTGGCAACAGACGCAGAAACAGCGCGAGCAGGCCGTAGCCGCGCAGACGGCCAAGATCCAGGAGCAGGAGAAGCTGTTGTACGGGGGCATGATCAAGGACGCGCGCGAACAGGTGAACATGCAGCACAATATCGAGGCTTTGCAGCGGCAGCACGCGGCGCTGGAGGAAGACGCGCTGGCCGCGCTGCTGGAAGTGGAACAGAGCAGCGCCACCCTGGCCGAGGTGGAGCAGGTCTGGCAGGCAGAAGCGGCCGCGTGGCGGCGGCAGCAGGCCCTGTTGCAAGGGGAATTGCAACAGGTGATTCAGGAAGCGCGCAAATTCAAGGCGGAACGAGATGGCGCCGCGCCCAAGATCGCGGCGCAGGCCCTGCGCCAGTACGAATCACTGCGCCAGCAGAAAAATGGCGTGGCGGTGGTCAAGATCGATGGCGCCAGTTGCGGCGGGTGCGGCTCACTTTTGCCCACCGCCCGCCGGCAGCAGGCCTATGGCGACGATCTGGTGACTTGCCCCATCTGCGGGCGCTTGCTCGCCACGACCTGATCCGGGCGCGAGGGGAACGTTTTGGCTGCCGCTGCCGTCCGCGTGTATGAACCTCCCCGCCCCACCGGCCCATGACTGTACCCCCTCGTCTGATGATCCCATTCCTGTTATTGGCGGCGGCCGCGGCCTGCCAGCCGCCGATCGCCTCGCCCACAGCGACGGCAACCGCCTCGCCCACGCCGCGCCCGGCCCTGTCTGCCACGCCGCCGCCGGCGCGCGTGCCCCCTGTCCGCGACTTCACCCCGCCGGTGCCGCTGCCCGAACCCCTCTTCCCGCCTGCCGCACCCCCAACATCGCCCGACGAGCAGGCGCAGCACGCCCGCGCCGCGGCTCAGGCCCGCGCCCTCGCGGCCAAAGTGCTGGACGCGCCTCTCGCCACAGTGCAGGTGCGCGGCGTCAAATCGGTGATCTGGCCCGACCGTGGCCTGGGCTGCCTGCCTGCCTCCTCCCACAGCGGAACCGCGGCCCCACAGCCGACGCCCGGCTTCCTGGTCACGGTCGAAGTGGCCGGCCAGGTGTACGCCGTCCACCTCAGCGCCACGGGGCAGGGCCTGATCTGTCCACGCAAGTGAGTTGCACGACCGCCTGCACAAGTGAGTTGCACGACCGCCTGCAGCGACTCGCTATCGAGCTGAATCGTTGGGCGGTCGTGCAACTCACTTAGTCGCGACCGCCTGCACAAGTGAGTTGCACGACCGCCTGCTGCGATTCGCTATTGCGCTGAATCGTTGGGCGGTCGTGCAACTCACTTGGTTAACCAGAGCAGGGGCAGATAGAAGACCTGCCCGGTGACCGCGGTGGGTGTGGGCGTGGGCGTACCGGTCGGTGTGGGTGTCGGGGTCGGCGTGTTGGTCTGTGTGGGCGTGGGCGTGAGGGTGGGCGTGAGGGTGGGTGTGAGCGAGGGCAATAGCACCACGACGGCCGTGGCCTCCTGTCCGTGCCACTGCGCCCGGATGATCCACTCCTGGCCGGCGGCGAGGTGCGGGGCCGGCAGACACACCCGCGCCTGACCGGCGGCGGTGGTCAGCGTCAGCGCGGTCACCGATTCGGCGGCGATGGCCACCGGCAAGCCAGAGACAGGGGCCGGCGCGCCCCCCTCGACGATGCCGGCCATGATCTCGACCCGTTCGCCGGGCCGGGCCTGCGCCGGTTGCGCTGCCAGGGTCAGGGCGAGGCCCTCGGCAGCCTGCTGCGCGGCCACATCCACCTGCAAACGCCCCCAACCGAATTCCGGATCCCACCCCGGCGCGCCCAGATCCAGGGCGGAATCGATCAGCCGCTGCCGTAGGGCCGCGGCATCCTCCTGCGGGCGCAGCGCCCGCAACAAGGCCAGGGCGCCGCTGACCTGGGCCGCGGCCATGGAGGTGCCGCTGAGGGTGTGGTAGCCCCCGCGCAAAGAACTGGCCCAGGTGCTGAGGATGTCGGTGGCCGGGGCCACGAGCTCCAGGGATTCGCCCCGGTTCGAACGGGCGTACAGGCCATCGGCGGCGTCGCTGCCCCCCACCGCGATCACTTCGGGCAGGGCCGCGGGATAGAGAGGAGGGCCGCCGTCATTGCCCGCGGCTGCCACCAACAGCACATCATGGGCCGCGGCGTAGGCCGTCGCCTCGGCCAGGGCCTGCGAAAAGGTGGCAGAGCCCAGGCTGAGGTTGATGATGCTGGCCCCCTGATCCACCGCGTAGCGGATGGCGTTGGCCACGTCGAGCATGCTGCCGATGGCGCTCTCGTCCAGCACGCGCAGGATCATGAGCTGCGGGCCGCGGGCCACGCCGGCCACGCCCACGCCATTGTCGGTGAGGGCGGCAATGGCCCCGGCCGTGTGCATGCCGTGGAACGCCCGCGGATTGGGAATGGGCTGATTCTCGGTGGGGATTTGGATGTCGTTGTCGCCGTAGCTGCCGCTGGCCAGGGTGTACCAGTGCCAGCCGTGCACATCGTCGATCTTGCCATTGCCATCGTCGTCGATGCCGTTGGCGGGGATCTCGCCGGTATTGCGCCACAGGGGTGGGCGGTCGGGGTGGTCGAGATCGATGCCGGTATCGGCCACGGCGATGATGGTTTGCGGGTCGCCCCAGACGATATCCCAGGCCGCGGCGAGGCCCAGGCGCTGCAACCACCACTGTTCGGGCCAGCGCGGGTCATTGGGCGCGCCCAGCCCCTGCACCAGATAGTTCGGCTCGGCCCAGCGCACGCCCGGCAAGGTTTGCAGCCGCCGGGCCACGGCCCACTCCGCGCCCGCGGGCGTTTGCGCCAGGATCACATCCCCCGCTGCCCACGCCAGGATAGGCCCGGCCGCGGCCAGCAGCGCGGTTTCGCTGCCTGCCGCGTTCTCGCGCCACTGCGCGGGATCAAGGCCCACCAGCACCTGGCCGGGCATGAAGGCCGGCGGGTTGGGGGTGGCACGGGCCAGAGCCTGGTTTGGCGCCGGCAAAGCCGCCGCGGCCACGATCGGCGCCAGCAAAACAAGCGCAATGCCCAAAAGGAGTCTGATCATCAGGGAGCAGTGTACGCGCCCCTGGGCTGCATGGCAAGGCGGGGATGGTAAAAGGGAGAGACCCGCGCCGCCCGGCTGCTGAAAGGCATCACGGCGATCGACGAGGGTATGCGTGTAGGGTCGAGGCCAGCGGGGGGAGCTGTTTGCCAGCAGCGAGAGGGCCTTCCCCCTGGCCTCGACCCTACGCGGCCCTCGATAAGCCATCACCCGGCTGGCGTTACACCCACGCCCCTACGCTTCTTGACAAGCCCGGCGCTTCAGTCTAGACTCTGTACGCCACCGGCAAAAGGTATGCAAAAATCGCAAAACCGTCGCGAGCTTTTTGTACGACCACGCAAAAAAACGCAAAAAAAGAGTATACAATCCAACAGGAGGCGCCTATTGTTCGATACCGGGAAGTTTATAAATTTACTTGATTTTGCTAAGGGCAAGAAAATAATGTATGATTTTTGATGATGTCGGTCAGTTCGATTTCACCGTGTCGCTTCACACACTTCCGTTTTCCGTGTCGTTTCTCCCCAGGTCGTCTTCTCTTTGAGTTTTTTTGGTTTTAGGGAAAACCGCTCATTTGTTCACAAATAACTTCGAATTTAGTTTTTCGTGTAAATTTGTGTAATATGTGGCGCGAAATGACCGACAACACTTGAGAGAAGGGCCACCCCCTCGCACGCATAGGAAAAGATCCCCATGTTTAGCAAACGAAATATCTTGCTGGCGGCGGCGCTGCTGTTGCTGCTGGCCCTCATTCCCCTCACCGCCTCTGCCCGCGACTTCGACAACGGCGACGCGGCCGGCGCCCTGACAGGACGGGCGCTGATCGATCAGTTCCAGCCGCGTCAGTTCCCCAACGAGCGCCCCCCGCGCGATGATCAAGTTGCGGCCGCGGCTGCCGGCGTGGAGTTGGGCGCGGTCGATGCCCTCGATGCCTGGTACCGCGACTTCTACGCCAAGAAAGAGAAAAGCGGGCCTAACCCCATCGCCTTCGCCCGGCGCATGGCTGCCCTGCGCCAGGCCGAGGCCCTCGGTCTCAGCCCCAAAGCCGCGGGCCTGGCCGAGATCGGCGAAGCCAAGATGTTGATGATCCCCTTCGAATTCGCCGGCAGCGATGATATCCCTGTCTGCGAAGACGATCTGGAGACGCCCGTCACCGATGATGAGGGCAATCCGGTGCTGTTGCACGTGGAAGGCCCCTTGCACGGCACCATCCCCGATCCCTCGCTCGATGGCGATAACAACACCATCTGGACCGATAACTTCAGCATCGAGTGGTACCAGAACCTGATGTTCGGCAATGGCGTGGGCGTGGTCCGCCCCGACCTCAACGGCGGCGCCGGCGTGGATTTGACCGGCATCTCAGCCACCAACTGGTACGAAGAGCAGTCGGAAGGCCAGTACACCATCGACGGCGACATCTACCCGCACTGGCTCCAGCTTGACCATTCCGTGGCCTACTATGGCTGGGATGGCGACGAGCTTGATCCGGACGGCACCGGCTATCCCTGCGGCGGCACGCCCTCTGGCATCGGCAACGAGTTCGTCATCGACGTGGCCAAGAAGCTGAACGAGGTCGACCCCGACTTCGACTGGGCGCAGTACGATACCGATGGCGACCAGATCGTCGATCACTTCATGGTCATCCACGCCGGCATCGACAACTCGGCCGGCGGCGGCGCCTACGGCAATCTGCAACTCTGGGCGCACTCCTGGGATGCCTGGGTTCCCGTGTTCGACGATGAAGGCAACTTCCTGGGCTGGCAGCTCGGCTATCAGGTCGAGGGCATGGACACCCCCGATGATGAGAGCGACGACATCTACATCGTCAACTACACGCACGTGCCTGAAGACGCCGACATCGGCGTGGTGGTGCACGAGTATGGCCATGACATCGGCCTGCCCGACTACTACGACCAGACCGGCGTCACCACCAATTCCACCGCCCAGTGGATCGTCATGTCCTCCGGTTCCTGGAGCGGCGATCTGGGCGGCTCGCACCCGGCCCCCTTCAATCCCTGGGCGCGCTACTTCTTCGGCTGGGAAGACCCCACCCGCATCGATTTCGATGGCCCTGCCCAGGAGTTCATGATCGGCCAGTCCGACCCCACCCCGGCTGATACCCTGGATACCGTCTGGATCGACCTGCCCGACCAGGGCGTGGAAGTGCCCAACCTGGCCGGCGATGGCGCGGGTCTGCATTCCATCCTGGGCAACAACCTGGTCTCGCCTTTGGGCCGCAGCTTCGAGCTGACCGCAACCACTGCTCCCGTCTTCACCTTCGACACCTCCTTCAACCTGGAAGAAGATTGGGACTACACCTACGTGCAGATCTCGACCGATGGCTCGACTTGGACCAACCTGCTCAACGAGGAAGGCGAGTACGCTACCGTCGATCCCAACAGCTCCACCGCCTGGATGGGCGAGGGCGGCTTGACCGGCGCCTACGAAGGCAGCCTGACCTACGACCTCAGCGCCTACGCCGGCGCTTCTGTGATGCTTCGCTTCCTCTATACCTCGGACGCAGGCGTGCAGAACGCGGGCATCTGGCTGGACAATTTCTCGCTCGATGATGGCGACGCCAATCTCTACGAGAGCGATCTGGAAGATGTCAGCGACTGGGAATTCGAGGGCTGGGAAGTCGTGCCGTACGAGAATCTCTCCCCGCACTACTACCTGCTGGAGTGGCGCAACGACCACGGCTCCATCGCTTCGCACGGCCACACCGGGCAATACTACAGCCTCGCCCACGACCAGATCGGCTGGAAAGTGGACAAGTTCCCGGCCAACGTGCCCGGCCTGTTGATCTGGTATCGCAACACCCTCTACTCCAACAACCAGGCGGTTGCAGGTGGACGTGAGTTCGCCTCACCGGCCATGGGCCCCAAGGGTGAGCTGCTGCTGGTCGATTCCCACTACGACCCGATCGAGTGGAGCGGCGGCTTCTGGAATCCTGCTGCCGGCCGGCCCGGGCCTGCCTTCAGCAACCGCCGCAGCGCCATGGACGGCGCCTTCACCCTCGACACCACCCCGGCCTGGAACCTGCACGACTACGCTGCGGATGCCAACCCCGTGATGGACTACGGCAGCCGCGCCGCCGTCTCTGCCTTCCACGACAGCATGCGTTCGACGCCCGGCTGGGTCTACCCCGGCGGCAGCTCTGTCTACCGCGCGGATCGCGCCGCCTCGGTCGTCATCCCCGCCCAAGATGTCTACACCACCCGCGTGCGCGGCCTGGCCGCCGATGGCATGCACATCGGTGATGACTTCACCGCCTTCTGGGGCTTCACCGTCGGCGGCCTGCCGCTCGGCTCTGGCCACCCCGGCGATGACTGGGTGCACTATGGCCTGCACGTCGAAGTGGTCGATCAGGCTGCGGATGGCAGCTGGGGCAAGGTCAAGGTGTGGAATGCTGCGAACGAGCTTGACCTGGCAGCGGCCGCATCTGCCGATGTGGCTGAAGCCGGCGATGCGGTTGACTTCAGCTTCGAGGGCACCAACGTGGGCGGCGCGGATAGCTTCATCGGCTACGCCGCCCTGCCCGCGGGCACGACCTACGTCGACGGCAGCGCCTACGGCGGTCTCATCCCCGTGGGCGGCGATGCCGCCGCCATCGTGGCCGCGCAGGCCGCCGGCGCCGACCTGAGCGCCATGGCCGCTGTGGCCGCAGATGAGGTCAACGGCTTCCTCTTCGCCTACTACATGCCCACCGGCGCAGGCGGCGAGACCGGGTTCTCGGCCACCGTGAATGAAGACGCGGGCAGCCCCATCGTGGCCACCCTCACCTTCTTCAACAACGGCTACACCGACGCTCCGTACCTGTCGTCCTGGCGCAGTGTCAGCAGCAATGCCGTGGCCGTGCAGAAGACTGCGGCGCTGCCCCTGACCGCCGACACCTGGGTGAACACCGGCGATGCGGGCGTGAATTACAACGCCACCGCCATCCTCACCTCCCGCTCCACCGGGCTGGACAACATCCTGCTCACCTTCGACCGCAGCATGCTGCCCGCCGGCGCCACCATCGTCGACGCCCAGTTGACGCTGCGCAACGTCGCCAACGCCAGCGGCCAGCTGGGCAAAGAGATGGCTGTGACCAACGTCTCGGCCTTCGACTCGGCCACGGTCACCGGCGCGGCCGCTCTGGCCGGCACGCTGAGCTTCTTCAACCCCAGCGCGGCCCTGCCCGTGGCCCTCGGCCCGGCCGACGTGACGGTGGATGTGACCGCGCAGATCGCGGCCTGGGCGGCTGGCGATAGCCAGTTGGCTGTCCAGACCAGCGGCCCCGCCGGGCGCACCAACATCGGCGCCATGGAAAGCTGGCCTGCGGGTCAGGCTGCTACGCTCACCGTTGTCTACATCCCCTAACTCAGCCATCAGGGTGCGGCGCTGCGCGCGGCCCTGAGCTGTCACACGCATCTTCAGTCGAGGCCGGGGCGTCATGCTCCGGCCTCGACGCGTCCGGCCCCTGGTTGAGGACGCAGGGCAAAGACTGGTCAAAATCGGCGAACTGTGCTACGCTGAAGTCGTTATAAAATCAAGCGTTTTTTAGACGAAGGACGATAGACGATAGACGATAGACGATAGTCTGAGCCTGTCGTCCCATCATCCCCTCATCCATCATCCATCGTCCATCGTCTAACGTCTAACGTCCATCATCCAATATTCCCACCACAAGGAGGACAAGCCCTTGGCAAAAACCGCACCTGTCCGCAGCAAAAAACAAGAAAAGATCGAGGTCGATGGTACCGTGATCGAAGCCTTGCCCAACACCATGTTCCGCGTGGAACTGGAGAACGGCCACACGGTTCTGGCCCACATCTCCGGCAAAATGCGCATGTACTACATCCGCATCCTGCTCGGCGACAAAGTCAAGGTCGAGTTATCGCCCTACGATCTCACCCGCGGCCGCATCACCTACCGCCACCGCACCTGAGCCGCCGGCACCTGGAGGATCCGATCCACCCCGATGTGGACGAAGTCAAAATGGTCCCATCGTCCATCGTCCCATGACGGGCGAATAGCTCAGTTGGCTAGAGCGCTTCCCTTACAAGGAAGAAGTCAGGGGTTCGAGTCCCTTTTCGCCCACTGCATGCCGCCTGGCTGTTGCGCCGGCGGCATTTTCTCTGCCCTGCCCTGCCATGAACCCGTATCGCCAGCTCCCCAGCGTGGACAAAATGCTCGAACAGCCTGCGACGGCCGCGGCGCTGGCGCACTTTGGCCGCGACGCGGTGCTGTCTGCCATCCGGCAGTTGTTGGAGGAGAGCCGCGCGGCCATCGCCGCCGGCGAGGATGCGCCCGATCTGGCCGAATTGAGCGAGCGGCTGCAAAGCAGGCTGGCCGCGGGGGCGCAGCCCTCCATCCGGCCCCTGCTCAATGCCACCGGGGTGATCATCCACACCAATTTGGGCCGCGCGCCTCTGTCGCAGGCGGCGCTGCAAGCCATGCACAGCGTGGGCCAGGGCTACAGCAATCTGGAATATGATCTGGCCGAGGGCCGGCGGGGCAGCCGCTACAGCCACGCCGAAGCCCTGCTGTGCGAATTGACCGGCGCCGAAGCCGCGCTGGTGGTCAATAACAACGCCGCGGCCCTGATGCTGCTGTTGCGCGGGGTGGCCGCGGGCCGCGAGGTGGTGATCTCGCGTGGCGAATTGGTGGAGATCGGCGGCGGCTTCCGCATCCCCGACATCCTCCGCCAGAGCGGGGCCAGGCTGGTGGAGGTGGGCACGACCAACCGCACCCGCGTGGCCGATTACGCTGCCGCGCTCAGCAGCGATACCGCCGCCCTGCTCAAGGTTCACCCCTCCAATTTTGCCATGATCGGCTTCACCGCGGCCGCGACGCTGGCCGAATTGGTGCAACTGGTGCAAGAAACCTGGTATTTCGATACCATTTCCGTGCTCAACGACCTGGGCAGCGGCGCGCTGCTCGATACGCAACCCTTTGGCCTGGCCCACGAGCCGACAGTGCAGGAGAGTGTGCAGGCCGGCGCCGCCGCCACCACCTTCAGCGGCGATAAGCTGCTGGGCGGGCCGCAAGCGGGGATCATCGTTGGCCAGCGCGACCTGATCGCCGAATTGAAGCAGGAACCGCTGGCGCGGGCGCTGCGCGTGGACAAGGGCACCCTGGCCGCGTTGCAGGCGACTTTGCTGGCCTATCGCCGCGGGCAGGCCGTGGCCGAGATCCCGGTGTGGCAGATGATCGGGGCCGAGGCGGAGGCGCTGGCCCGCCGCGCCCAGACCTGGGCCGATCAGCTCATCGCCGCGGGGCTGGCGGTGACGCTGCGGCCCGGCGAGAGCGCGGTGGGGGGCGGCTCGCTGCCGGGGCAGACCTTGCCCACCACGCTGCTGGCGCTGGCCACGCCTCATCCCGACCGTGTGGCCGCGGCCCTGCGCGGGGGCGATCCGCCGGTGGTGGCCCGTATCGAAGCGGACACCCTGCTGTTCGATCCGCGCACCCTGCTGCCCGGCCAGGACGCGGCCCTGCTGCGAGCGATCACACAGGCCATTTCCTGAACGCGACCGATGCTTTCTGATCCTGCCGGGGCTGCGCCGCCCCCCGCTCGCCCGCCCCTGCGCCTGCAAGGCCGCGTCATCCACGCCGGTCAGGCCGAGGGCGTGGCCCTTGTCAGCGCCGAGGCCATCGGCTTCCTGGGCGGGGTGCACCCCGAAACGGGCGTCATCCTCGACCGCAACCACCCCCTGCACGGCCAATCCATTGCCGGCGTCATCCTCGTCTTCCCGCACGGCAAAGGCTCGACCGTCGGCTCCTACACCATCCTGCGCCTGCAAAAAGCAGGGGCCGCGCCCCTGGCCATGATCAACGCCGCGTCCGAGGCCATCACCGCGGTGGGCGCCATCATCGCCGGCATCCCCATGGTCGATCAGATCGACATCACCCAAATCCAAACCGGCGATTTCGTCCGCATCCACAACCAAACCATCGAAATTTATAAATAATGATTAATGATTAATCATCAATCATCAATCATCAATCGTAACAATTCACCTTATTTTGTCATTGCGAGGGGCGATAGCCCCGAAGCAATCCCCAACGATGCTTGAATCCCCAAAAAATGACGAGCCACCTTGGGGATTGCTTCGCCACGCGACCTGCGGTCGCCCTCGCAATGACACATCAGGTGAACTGTTACCATCAATCATTAATCATCCAAAAACAATACCCAATACCTAATATCCAATACCTAATATCCAATACCTAATATCCAATACCTAATATCCAATACCCAACAACACACATCCCGGAGACGCGTTTATGCCTGCCATGATCATCCTCAACCCCTACGCCAACCGTTGGAAAGCCGGCCGTTTCACTGCGCAAGTCAAGAGCCTGCTGACGGAGTTGGGATATGACTTCGAGCTGGCGCAGACGCGGGTGCCGGGCGAAGCGATCGGACTGGCCGCGGCCGCGGCCAAAGCAGGCTACGATCCGATCGTGGCCGCGGGGGGCGATGGCACCATCAGCGAGGTGGTGAATGGGCTGTTGCGGGTGGAGGCGGCGGCGCGGCCCCGTCTGGGCCTGCTGCCCCTGGGATCGGCCAATGACTACGCCTTTCAACTCGGCATCCCCCTGACGTTGGAGGGGGCCTGCCGCACCCTGGCCGCGGCCGCGCACGAGCGCACCCTCGACGCCGGCCTGATCAACGATCACTACTTCATGAACGACATCGCCATTGCCTTTGGCGCCCGCGTGAACATCGAGGCGGCCACGATCAAACGGCTGCGCGGGTCGCTGATCTACCTGGGCGGGGTGTTCAAGGCCTTGATGCGGTACCACCTGCCCACCGTCACCTTCGAATGGGATGGCGGCCGCCTGGAAAACAAGCCGATTCTGCTGGCCTACGTGGGCAATGGCTGGCGCACCGGCGGCGTCTTCTTCCTCTCCCCCCACGCCCGGCTGGATGATGGCCGCTTCGATCTGCTGGTCGGCGACGCCCTCAACCGCTGGCAGATCCTGAAATTGCTGCCCAAAACCTTCAGCGGCAACCACATCCACGACCCCGCGGCGCACATGTATTCCTGCACCTGGCTGCGCATCCACAGCGATGACCCGCTGCCGGTGCTGGCCGACGGCGAGATCATCTACCGTGATTGCCACGATCTGGAGATTCGCTTGTTGCCGGCGGCGCTGCGGGTGATCAGCGGCCCGGCCGAGGGGCAACGGCCGCCGGTGAAACCGGGCTGATCGTCCATCGCCCATCGTCAGTTCAACGCGCCAAATCGACCGGGATCGTCGCCAATACCGCGGCCGGCGCGCCGCGCTCCCCTACCGCGTAGATGGTGATGCGGCCAGAGCGGGGCGTGGGCGGGTTGCGGAACGTCACCCGCACCTCCCATTCGCCCCCGGCCAGGATCTTGGCCTGCGCCTGCCCCCACACACTGCCGGCCAGGTCTTCCACCCGCACCAGCACCACATCGCCGGCCAGCCCGCTGGCTGTGCCGCCCACCACCACCGCGCCGCGGATCGGCGTCTGCGCTTGCGGGCGCAGGATCTGCGCCTGCCCGCCTGTGCCGGCGCCGGCCAGACGCACATTCACCCACGCCAGCAGCGTCAATTCGCCGTTGGCCGGATCCTCGCTGTACAGGGACACGCGCCCGCTTCCGGCCCCGGCCGGGTTGACAAAATCCACGGCCACCTCGAACCACCCGCGCTGCCCCATCTCGGCGGCGTCGGTGATGGCCGGTTGTTTGCCCAGCACCACGCCCGAAGCATCCTCCACCTGCACGATGACGCTGTTTTCGAAGATATTTTCCGCCTCGCCCCGCACCCACACGCTGTCGCTCAGCACCGCGCCGGGCAGGGGATCGAACAGGGCGCCGGTAGGCCCGACATCCGGGTCGGGCGGGGCCTCTTCGGCTGCTTCGGTTTCCTCCGCGGCCGCGGGCAGTTCCCCATCCAGCAGCTCGATGCGGCTGACCAACAGGCGGCGGGCGTTGTAATCATCCACGCCGTAGCGCAGCTCCCCCCAGATTTTGACGCGGCCTTCGTACGCGGCCAGGCGATCGAGGATCTCGGCCACGCGGGGGGTGTTGCTGGCGATGCCGTGGCGGTTGCCCTGTACGCCCTCGAAATAGTCATCGAAAGGCCCGCCCGGCGGTAGTTTCACCACCCGGCCTACCCAATCGCTCACCCGCTGCGAGCGGGGCGCGGGCAGGCCCGCGGCGATGGTGGTGGTCACCACCCCGTCGGGATAGACATCGCCCCACCAATTGGCCTGGGATTGCGTGTTGCGCACATTCACCGGCGTCAGCCATTGTGGGCCTGCCGGCTGCGGCCGGCCTACGAATACCTGGAAGGGGCCGCTGCTGTACGCGGCGACGACATCCATGCCCGCCACCTCCAGCATGAGGTCTGCCGCCGCGAAGCTTTCGTTGGCCGGCAGGGCCACGCGATAGCCCCCGCGCAAATAATCGAGGGCGAGGTCACGGGCGGTTTCCGGCGCCGGCGTGGAGGGGCCGGGCGGGGGCGAAGGGGTGGGGGTCGCTTCTGGCGGCGCGGGTGTGGGCGCCTCGTCCGTGGCGGTGGGGCTGGCCGCGGGCGTGCTCTTGGGCGGGGGGAGAGGCTCCGGCGAGATGACGGCCTCCGGTGTGGGCGGCGGGGTGGTGGGCAGCTCGGTCACGCAGCCGCCGAGCAGCGCCAACAAGATCAAACCAACAAGGAGATGGCGTTTGGCAAGCATGGCAGGATTTCGGGGGGGAAAGGGGGCGCGGCAGCGACGAAGATGAGGACATTATGCCTGTGTTGCCCGCACATTTCAAGGCAGAGCGCGGGCGTGGCAAAGGTTTTGGGGGATGATGGACGGGGGACGAAGGGCGTTCCTGCCGCGACCCCAGCGGTCGGAGCGCTCGCAGCGCTCCGACCGCTTGACCTGCCGCCAGTCTCCCCTCTCCCCGCCGCGTCTTTGCCCGGCGCGTCAATCATGCTACACTTCTCCTGGCACCTTCCCTTCCATCCTCTGGCAGGCGCGGCATGGCTTCCTTCGGCGGTTTTCAGGCCCACGATTTCGATACCGATGTGTCCGGCACGCACTGGCGACATCGCCAGGCCCTGGCCGCGGATCTGCGCCGGCGGCTGCGCTGCATCTTCGGCCAGCGCTACCAGAGCTGGGGCCAGCCAGGCGTCAATCTCTTGCACATCGCCCGCCGCGCCGTCTACACCTTTCCCAGCCACAGGCCGCAGCCTTGTCTTTTTGTGCAGGCCGGGCCGCAGCATCTGTGGTGGGGGCTGTCTCTGCCCGCGGGCGATGATCTGGCCTGGGCCGGCCTGCTGGCCCGGCTCGATACCGGGGGCGAGGCCCTGTCCCAGCTGCTCTACCTGCTGCGCGTCTACGCCCTCACCCTGACCGACCGCAGCGGGGCCACTGGCGGCGCGCTGGGGGGCTGCTGGCGCTATGAAGGGGATGAGCTGATGTGGCAGGAGGCCTGCTCCCTCTCCCGCCCGGCGCTGCCGCCCGACATCCCCTTTCGCCTGGCCGACAGCGCCGGGATGTCCGAGCTGAGCCTCTACGCCGCCGCCACCCCGGATACGGCGATCGGCTGGGGCGCGCAAGCGGCGGAGCGGCTGTTGCCTGTCCTGATCGCGCTCGTCCCCCTCTACGAACGGTGCGTGGCGCTGGGCCGGGCGTGAACAGGGCATCGTGGGCCGGGGAGGGGGGGATTGGCCCACGCCTTTTTGTGCTATAATCTCCCCGCTTGCGGCCGGGACGACCTGCCGCAGGCCCTTTCTATCCCTTTCCGCACCCCCACCCCCTCCACTTTCAGGTTCAAATCCATGGACATGACCCAACTGGCGCAGATGGTGAACTGGCTGGATGAACAGCACCGCCGCGACCGCGCCGAAATCGCCCGCCTGCAACAACGTCTGGAATCGCAGACCAACGAATTGCAGGAGCAGGCGCGGAGCGTCAAGGAACTCGAACAGCGCCTCACCAGCACCCAAACCCAGATCGGCCGCTTCGATCAGGTCGATCAGGCCCTGCAAAACCTCCGCACCGAGTTGACGATCATGGTCAACAACCAGGCGGAGGAGCTGGCCAAGACGCAGCGGGAGGGTGAGCGCGCCCGCATGACCGATCGCGAAGGCCTCACCCGCGGCGTGGCCGAGGTGCGCAAAGAATTGGGCCGCCTGCGCCCGCTGGAAGAGGAGATCGGCGTGCGCAAAGCCGAAGACCAGCGGCTGAATGAGGTCGTGATCAACCTGCGCCAGGAAGTGGCCGATCTGAACAAAGATATCGACGAACGCACCCGATCTTTGCCCTATCTCAGCGAGCAGCGCAACCACGACAACAAGCGCATCGCCCAATTGCAGCAGGAAAACGTGGAGATCTTCAAGCGGGTGGAGGAGATGGCGGGCAAAACGCAGATGCTGGAGCAGAAACAGCAGAAAACCGCCAGCCAGGCGCAGGGCTTCGCCGTCGCCGCCGAGGAGATGAAACAGGGCCAGAAGCAGTTCGTGGAATCGCTGAAGCTGGCCGACGCCGACCGCCAGCGCCAGATGCGCGAGTGGCAGGAGATTTTCACCGCCCAGAGCGCCCAATTCGACGAATTTCGCCAACGCCTGAAAGAATTCGCGGCCAAATATGAGGCCGCGGATCGCGCTCTGGCCAGCCTGGAACAGTTCCAGACGCGGCTGCAACGCGAGCAGAACCAGGTGGCCGAATTGCAGCGCCTGGCCGAAGAGCGCCAACGCCGCGAAGTGGCCAATTTTCAGGCCGAGATCGAAAAACGCTGGAAAAAACAAACGCTGGAATGGGATTTTCAATGGGAACAGCAGGCCAAGGTCAACGCCACAGTCAAAGATCGCTTCCCCGCGATTGCCCTGCAACTCGAACACCACACCGCCTTGCTCGAGTTCCTGTGGCGCGCGGCCGAGGCCGAGGGGGGCGCGCAACTGCGGGCAGCGCAGCAATGGCTGGGTGAGTTGCAGAAACTGGCCGAACAGCGCCAGAAGTTGCTCAAGGCCTACGAAGAGCGCACCTATCAACAGCCATGAAGGTCATCGCCACGGCCGGGCATGTCGATCACGGCAAGTCCTCCCTGGTGCGGGCGCTCACCGGCATCGATCCGGATCGCCTGCGCGAGGAAAAGGAGCGGGGTCTCACCATCGACCTCGGCTTTGCCTGGATGGATCTGCCCGGCGGCGAGACCGTGGGCATCATCGATGTGCCGGGACACATCGATTTCATCAAAAATATGCTGGCCGGGGTGGGGGGCATCGACGCCGCCCTCTTCGTCATTGCCGCGGATGAAGGGGTGATGCCGCAGACCGAGGAACATCTGGCCATCCTCGACCTGCTGGAAGTCCCGCGTGGGGTGATTGCGCTAACCAAGATCGACCTGATCGATGAGCCGGGCTGGCTGGAGCTGGTGGAAGAGGAGATGCGGGAGCTGTTGGCGGCCACTTCGTTGGCCGCGGCCCCGATCGCGCCCGTTTCCGCGCACAGCGGCCAGGGGGTGGCCGATCTAAAAAAGGCGCTGGCCGCGGTGCTGGCCGCAGCCCCGCCTCGGCCCGATCTGGGCCGGCCGCGGCTGCCGATCGACCGCGTGTTCACCATCGCCGGCTTTGGCACCGTTGTCACCGGCACCCTGATCGATGGCAGTCTGCGCGTGGGGGAAGAGGTGGCCATCCTCCCCGGCGATTTGCGCGCCCGCGTCCGCGGCCTGCAGACGCACAAAACCAAGCTGACCGTGGCTCACCCCGGCTCGCGCGTGGCCATCAACCTCAGCGGCGTCCACCCCGACCAACTCGACCGCGGCCAGGTCATCACCCTGCCGGGGCTGCTGCGGCCCAGTCTGCGCCTCGACGCCCGCATCCGCGCCCTGGCCGCTGCGCCCGCGGCCATGCGCCACAACATGGAGATCAGCTTTCACGCCGGCGCGGCCGAACTGATCGGCCGGCTGCGGTTGTTGGAGGGGGATGAGTTAGCGCCCGGCCACGAGGCCTGGGCGCAGATCGAGCTGCGGTCGCCGGCGGCGCTGGCCCGCGGCGATCGTTTCATCCTGCGCCGGCCCTCGCCCAGCAACACCCTCGGCGGCGGCGTGATCATCGATCCCGCGCCGCGCCGCCAGCACCGCCGCCGCCGTCCTGCTCTGTTCCAGCAGTTCGCCACCCTGCTGGCGGGCGATCCTGCGGATCTATTGGCGGCGGCGTTTGCGCGGCAGGGGCCGCTCACCGCCGGGCAGGTGGTGGCGGCTGTGGATCTGCCTGAGGATCAGGCGGCGGCCGCGCTGGCCGAGTTGCTGGCGCAGGGCCGCGTGTTTGCTCTGGAGGAGGCTCCCGGCAGCCCCCTGATCACCACCTCCGGCTGGCTGCTGCTGCACCAGGCCCTGCAAGAGGCCCTGACCCTCTATCACGAGGCGAATCCCCTGCGCCAGGGCATGCCCCGCGAGGAAGCGAAGAGCCGGTTGCAACCGCGGGCGGGCTGGTCGGCCCGCCTGTTCAACGCCATCGTCGCCCGCGCCGTGGCCGAGGGCGCGGTCAGCGAGCGGGCCGCGCTGCTGGCCCTGCCCGATTTTGCGGTGCGGTACAGCCCGGCGCAGCAGCGGGGCATCGATCACCTGCTCGCTCAATTCCGGGCCGCGGCTTTCACCCCGCCCAGCGTCAAGCAGTGCCTGGAGGTGGTGGAGGAAGAGGTGTTCAATGCCCTGCTCGAGGCGGGGACGTTGATACGTGTGGCCCCAGATGTGGTCTTTGCCCACGCCACCTATGAGCACATGGTAGAGACAGTGCGTAAGCACATCGCCGCGCACGGCCAGATGACGGTGGCCGACGCCCGCGACCTTTTCGACACCAGCCGCAAATATGCCCTGGCCTTGCTCGAATACCTCGACCAGATTCGTATCACCCGCCGCGAGGGGGATGCGCGGGTGATGCGTAATGCGTAAAACGTAAAACGTAAGACGCTCCACGCATTACGTTTTACGTTTTACGTTTTACGCACTACGTAGCCATAAATCAGAAGAGCACGCCTGCGGGGTCGGGCCGCCAGGAACGGAGCACTTTCATATAGTTGGCCCGTTCGAAGGCGGCGGGTTCGGCCACATGTTGCTGGCTCATGCTGCCGCGCATCATCTGCACCGATTCGTACTCATGCGCCTCCATCCAGGCGCGCATCTCCTGCTCGATCTCGCCGATGCGGCGCAGGCCATGTTCCAGCAGTTCCGAGGCCATCATGGCCACGTTGGCCCCGGCCATGATCGCTTTCAGCACATCCACAGAGCTGCGCACGCCATTGGTGATGGCATAATCGGCCTGCACGCGGCCGTAGAGGATGGCCACCCAGCGCAGGGCCACGCGCATGGCAAAGGGCGTGCTCAGCACCAGGTGGGGCGCCACTTCCAACTGCTCCAGATCGAAGTCGGGCTGGTAGAAGCGGTTGAAGAGCACCAGGGCGTTGGCGCCATGCGCGGCCAGGCGATAGCAGATGTTGGCCGTGGCGCTGAAATAGGGGCTGATCTTGACGGCCAGGGGAATGCTGATGCTCTGCCGCACATCGCGCACCACGTTGACGTACATCTCCTCTACCGCGGCCCCGGTCATAGCCGGGTCGGTGGGGATGTAGTAGATGTTGAGTTCCAGGCCATCGGCCCCCGCCTGCTCGATGTATTGAGCATATTTCACCCAGCCGCCGCTGGAAACGCCATTGAGGCTGGCAATGATGGGGATGTCGAGGGCGCGCTGCGCGGCTGCGATCAGGTTGAGGTATTCATCGGGGCCGATGCTGTAGCTACTCTGTTCGGGGAAGTAGTTCAGCGCCTCGGCGTAGCTTTCGATTCCGTAGTGCAGGTAATGATCGAGATGGTGGCTCTCCTGCAGGATCTGTTCCTCGAACAGGGAGTGCATCACGACCGCGGCGGCGCCGGCGTCTTCCAACTGGCGCATGCCGGCCAGGGTGTAGGAAAGAGGGGAGGCAGAGGGCACGATCGGGTTTTTCAGGGTCATGCCCATGTAGGTGGTGGTCAGGTCGGTCATATTGTGCGGCTCCTGGAGGTGTCAGGTTTCAAGTTTCAAGTTTCAAGTTTCAAGTGGCAGGGGGCAAGTGGCAAGGGGCAGGTTTCAAGTTTCAAGTGGCAAGGGGCAAGGGGATGATGAAAGTGCGTTCACGCACCACGCACCACGTACCACGCACCACGCCTCACGCCTCACGCTTCGCTGGCCAGGCGTTCGTAGGTTTGCCAATGCTGGTTGATGGCGGCCTGGGCTTCGTCGAGGAAACGCTTGGCCACGTCGGGGTTGCTTTGCAAGAGCATGCGATAGCGCGCCTCGTGGTAGATGTAGTCGCTCAGGGGCAGCTTGGGCTGGCCCGCGTCCAGTTGCAGGGGGTTCTGGCCCTCGGCCTGGCGTCGCGGGTCGAAACGATACAGCGGCCAGTAGCCGGTCTGCATGGCCAGTTTCTGCTGCTCCAGCCCCTTGGCCATGTTGATGCCGTGGGCAATGCAATGGCTGTAGGCGATGATCAGAGAGGGGCCGTCGTATGATTCCGCTTCGAGGAAAGCGCGCACGGTGTGGGCGTCGTTGGCGCCCATGGCCACCTGGGCCACGTAGACATACCCATAATTCATGGCCATTCGGCCCAGATCTTTCTTGACCGTGGGCTTGCCGCCGGCCGCGAACTTGGCCACCGCGCCCAGCGGCGTGGCCTTCGAGGCCTGCCCGCCGGTGTTGGAGTAGACTTCGGTATCCAGCACCAGCACGTTGACATCGCGGCCCTGCGCCAGCACATGATCCAGCCCGCCGTAGCCGATGTCATAGGCCCAGCCATCCCCGCCCACGATCCACACCGAGCGCTTGACCAGGACATCGGCCAGGCTGAGCAGGTCGGAGATCAGCGGCTGCAGGTCGGGGGCCGGGTGGGCCAGCCGTTTGGCTTCGAGGAGGGATTTCAGCTGGGCCACGCGAGCGCGCTGGGCGGCGATGCCGGCCTCATCGCTTTGCTCGGCGGCCAGCAAGGCCGCGGCCAGTTCGGGCGGGATCAGGTCGCCGAGGCGGACGATCAGGTCGCGGGCGTATTCGCCCTGTTTGTCCAGGGTCAGGCGCATGCCAAAGCCAAATTCGGCGTTGTCTTCGAACAGGGAGTTGCTCCAGGCGGGGCCGCGGCCCTCTTTGTTCACCGTCCAGGGGGTGGTGGGCAGGTTGCCGCCGTAGATGCTGGAGCAGCCGGTGGCGTTGGCAATGATGGCGCGGTCGCCGAAGAGCTGGCTGAGCAGCTTGACATAAGGCGTCTCACCGCAGCCGGCGCAGGCCCCAGAAAACTCGAAGAGGGGCTCCAGCAGCTGCACATTCTTGACGTTGTTGAAGGTCAAGCCATCGTGGCGGGGGAAGTCGGGCAGATCGCGGAAAAAGGCCCAATGCACGCGGCCCTGGCTGCGCTGCGGCAGTTGCGGGGCCATGTTGATCGCCTTGCGCCCGACCATGCGCTTGTTTTTGGCCGGGCACACCTCCACGCACAGAGCGCAGCCGGTGCAGTCTTCCACCGCCACCTGCAGGGTGTAACGCAGGTCGGGCAGTTCCTTCCAGCGGGCGGGCGCGGTCAAAAAGCCTGCCGGCGCCGCGGCCAGCGCCTCTTCCCCCACCACTTTGCTGCGGATCACGGCGTGCGGGCAGACCAGCACGCACTTGCCGCACTGGATGCAGACTTCGGGGTCCCACACCGGCGCTTCCAGGGCGATGTTGCGCTTTTCCCATTGGGTGGTGCCGGTGGGGTAGGTGCCATCCACCGGCAGGGCGCTGACCGGCAACTCATCCCCGCGGCCTGCCAGCATCATCGCCGTCACCTGCTGCACGAAGGGAGGCGCCTCGGCAGGAACGACGGGGGGCAGTTCGAGCAGACTGCCGGCGCGGTCGGGCAGGGCAATGGGGTGGAGATGGGCGAGGGTGGCGTCAACCGCGTCATAGTTTTTCTGCACCACCGCCTCCCCGCGCTTGCCATAGGTTTTATAGATCGCTTTCTTGATCTCCGCGATCGCTTCCTCGCGCGGCAGCACGCCGCTGATGGCGAAGAAGCAGGTCTGCATGATCGTGTTGATGCGCACACCCATGCCGGTCTCTTGGGCCACGCGGTACGCGTCGATGGCGTAGAGCTTCAGCTTTTTGGCGATGATCTGCCTCTGCACGGGCCGGGGCAGGGCGTCCCACACCTCGTCGGGGGGGAAGGGGGCGTTGAGCAGCACGGTGGCGCCAGGTTCGGCGTCGGCCAGCACGTCGTAGCGTTCGAGGAAGCCGAATTGGTGCACGGCGACGAAATTGGCGGTGTGGATCAGATAGGCGCGGTGGATGGGGTGGGGCCCAAAACGCAGGTGCGAAATGGTGCGCGCGCCCGATTTTTTGGAATCGTAGACGAAATAGCCCTGGGCGTAGTTCGGCGTCTCTTCGCCGATGATCTTGATCGAGTTTTTGTTGGCCCCCACCGTGCCATCCGCGCCCAGGCCCCAGAACAAGGCCCGCACTGTGCCGCGCGCCTCGATGCCAAAATCAGGATCGTAGGCCAGGCTGGTGAAGGTGACATCGTCATCGATGCCGATGGTGAAGTGGTTTTTGGGATGGGGCTTCTTCATCTCATCGAAGATGCCCTTGATCATGGCCGGGGTGAATTCTTTGGAGGAGAGGCCGTAGCGTCCGCCGATGATGCGGGGCAGCTTGGCGAAGGGCGCGGCGCCCTCGGCCATCCCTTCCATCACGGCGGTGACGATGTCCTGGTACAGCGGTTCGCCGGTCGCGCCCGGTTCTTTGGTGCGGTCGAGCGCGGCGAGGACGCGCACGCTGGCCGGCAGCGCCGCCAGCAAATGCACGCCAGAGAAGGGCCGGTACAGCCGTACTTTGACCACGCCCACCTTTTCGCCCTGCGCCACCAGGTGGTTGACGGTCTCCTCCGCCGTCTCCGCCCCAGAGCCCATGAGCACGATCACGCGATCCGCGTCGGCCGCGCCCACGTAATCGAACAGTTTGTAGCTGCGGCCGCTGAGGCCGGCGAAGTGATCCATCTTCTCTTGCACGATGCCAGGCACGGCAAGATAGAAGGGGTTGACCGTTTCCCGGGCCTGGAAGTAGACATCGGGATTTTGGGCGGTGCCGCGCAGCACCGGGCGGTCGGGCGAAAGGCCGCGGGCGCGGTGGCTGCGCACCAGATCATCATCGATCATGGCGTGTATGTCCGCATCGCTGAGTTGCTCCACCTTCATCACCTCGTGCGAGGTGCGAAAGCCGTCGAACACGTGCAGGAAGGGGACGCGGGCCTGCAAGGTGGCAGCCTGGGTGATGAGGGCGAAGTCCATCACCTCTTGCACCGAGTTGGCGAAGAGCATGGCCCAGCCGGCGCTGCGCGCAGCCATCACGTCGCTGTGATCGCCAAAGATGGAGAGGCCCTGAGCAGCCAGGGAGCGGGCGGCGATATGAAAGACCGTGCTGGTCAGTTCCCCGGCGATTTTGTACATGTTGGGGATCATGAGCAGCAAGCCCTGGCTGGCGGTGAAGGTGGTGGTGAGGGCGCCGGTCTGTAAAGCGCCATGCACGGCCCCGGCCGCGCCTCCCTCTGCCTGCATCTCCTGCACCAGCGGCGTTGTGCCCCAGATGTTGACTTTGTTTTCAGCGCTCCACTGATCCGCCCATTCTCCCATGGGCGAGGAGGGGGTGATCGGATAAATGGCGATCACTTCGTTGGTTTTGTGGGCAACGTAGGCCGCAGCCTCGTTGCCATCGATGGTGACGAATGTCCGGGTCATAATGGATCTCCTGGCAGAAATTGAATGCAATGCCAGGACTCATCATACCCCTTTGATCCGCGGCAAACGCTGATCTAGGTCATGTTTGGCTGCCGAGCTGTCGCGTCTGCTCCCTGCCGCGGGACAGCCCTTTTCGTCTGCCCCGCCACATTGCCTGCCCGCGCAGGGTGTGCTAGAATGCCGTCCATCCGCCCACGTAGCTCAGTGGATAGAGCACTTGCCTCCGGAGCAAGGGGTCACAGGTTCAAATCCTGTCGTGGGTACAGCCACCGGCGGTCGGAACGCTGCCAGCGTTCCGACCGCCGCTGTTTAGGAGCCTGCTTCCCCCGCGCTTGGGGGCGCGTCGGCGGCGGCGCAGTTCACTCAGCGCCGCCAGGCCATCTTTTCCCAGAACCACACCGGCAACACCGGCGCATCGAACAGGCGGCGCTGGCCCGATCCATCGGCCCGCATCACCCACACGCCCCAGACGCCCCCCTCATCACTGCGCCAGGCAATCCAGTTGCCATCGGGCGACCAGACCGGCAGGCCATCGGAGGCGGGGCGGTATGTCAGCCGCGTCCGCCCAGAGCTATTGGCGTTGATCGTGTAGATCTCGAAATTGCCCTCTTCCTGGCTGATGAAGGCCAGCTTTTGGCCATTTGGCGCCCACGCGGGCTGGCCATCGCTGCCCCCGCTGGTCAGGCGGGAGCGCCCGCCCGCGTCGGCATCGGTCAACCAGATGCCGCAATCCGCGCCAAAACAGCCGCGAAAGACGATGCGGTTGTCGGTGGGCGACCATGCCGGGTATTCTCCCTCGATCAAGGCCCGCAGGCCGCTGCCATCGCTGTTGGCGATGTAGATGCGGTCTCCCATCAGGGCCAGACGGCTGGAATCGGGGCTGAAGGAGGGATAGGCCACATCGCCCAGCGGCACCACGCGGCGGCCGCCGCTGTAGTCCGCTCCCATCACCCAGACGCCGGCTTCGCTGCTATTGCCCCATTGATAATAGGCGATCTGGCTGCCGGTGCGATTGAATGCCACCTCGGTGCGCCAGGCGAAGAGGAAGCGCCGTTTGCCGTTGTTGAAATTGTACTCCCACAGCTCCCATTGCTCCGCGTCCAGGTTGGCGTTGGAATAGAGCAGCACGCCGGATGGGCCGACGGGCGTGGGCGGGGCCTCTGGCGTGGGCGGCAGGTCGGTGACCACGGCGATGACCGCATTAGGCTCGCTCAAGCGCACGAAATCTGCCCGCACCCAGCCGAATTGCCCTTGCGCCCGTTCGAACTGGTACCACACTCCATCTCCTGCCTGCGCCTGGCCCTGCACCGGGTAGGTCTCTCCACTCTGGCCGGCGGCGACGGCGGGGTAATTTGTGCCCGGCCCCGCCCGCAGATTGGCGTTGCGGGTCAACGTCAGCGTCACCACCGCGGGGGCGGCTGTGGGGGTCTGCGTGGGCAAGACGCGGGTGGATTTGAGCGAGATGGCCGTGGCCGTGGGCGGGATGCGCGTGGCCGTGGGTGGGATGCGCGTGGCCGTGGGCGGGATGCGCGTGGCTGTGGGCGGGACTGGCGTGGCTGTGGGTGGGATCGGCGTGGCCGTGGGTGGGATCGGCGTAGCCGTGGGCGGGATCGGCGTGGCCGTGGGTGGGATCGGCGTGTCGGTGGGCAGGGCAGCCACCGTCTGGGCCACCGATTGCGCCACCTGCGTGGCCACCACCGCCTCGTTATCGCCGCAAGCTGCCAACAACAGAAGCAACAGGCCGAATGCCAGTGTGCGTATCACAAGCGATTTCCTCATCTTATTTTCCTCCTCCGCAAACACAAAACGTATCGGACGCAAAGGCATGTAGAAAAGCGAACGGCGCTTTGCGTATGAAACGGCAGAACAGCGCCAGTATAACAAATCACGCGCATCGCGTCAATACATCTGCCCCATCTCTCCCTGCCACCGCCCGATCTCGCGGCCATCCGCGGGGGCGTAGAGGAGGATCAGCAGGCTGACAGGGCCGGCAGGAACCGCGGCCAGGGGCAGATCGTAGCCATCGATCACCACCTCCCCGCCCCGCCAGCGGCTGGGGGGATAGGTGTTATGCACCGGGAAATCGTCGGTCTGGGCCAGCAGCGCCCCATCCGCGGCCAGCAGGCGCGCGGAGATCTTGAAATCGGCCGGGGGAGGGGCTGCAACCTGCCAGGCCAGACTCACCCGCAGGCTGGGGCCGCTGCGCGGCTGCCGCAGCGTCCCCTGCCACCCTGCCAGAGTCACTTGCGGCGTGAAGGGGTGGTGGATGGCGTGGGCCAGGGCCGGGGCCGGCGCGCCCGCGGGGGGATGGACACGGATCAGGGGGCCGGCCGCGGCCAGCGAGTACTGATCGGGCAGGCCGGCCAGGGGGCGCGTGGTGTAGACAGCGCGGCCCGCGGCCATGTGGGCGGCGATGGCGGCCAGGCGCTCCGCCTCCCCATCCGCGGCGATGGTGACCACATCCTCGCGCAGGCCGGCCGTGCGCTGGAAATAGCGCAGCAGGGTCATCTCGCCCAGGATGCCGACCACCACGCTGTCGGGGGCGGCGTGGGCCAGCAGGTCGCGGCCATAGTCATGCACGCCCCAGCCGCGGGCCGGCGGCCGCGCTCGATCCTGGTCGGGCAGGCGCTGGCCGGCCAGGATGGCGGGCCACAGCAGCAGGATCAGCGCCAGGCCCACGGCCAGCGGCTGTCGCCGCCTGCCCGCGGCGGCCAGCACCCTCTGCCACAGCGCGGTCAGGCCCACGGCAATGAACAGAGGCGCGACCAGGATCGCCGGCAGCAGAAAAACCTCGATATCGGCCACCCGATACCGGGCCGCGAACAGCAGATCGACCAGCAGCACCAGCAGCAGGAAGATCAGCCGTCGCGGCTGTTGCCGCCAGCGCAGCGCGCCTGCCGCGGCTACGGCCAGCGCCGGCCAGCCAAATTGCCCGATCACGCTGGCCAGGATATCGCCCAGCCCCCGCTCGATGCCAAAGGGATTGTTGCGCAGGAAGGTGCTGTACCCGCCGCCCAACACCCACCGCCAAAAGCCCATCTGGGCGTAGCCGCCATCCAGCGAGCCGGCAGCGCCGCGCAGAGGCAGCCAGGCGTAGAGCAGCAGCGGCGCCAGCAGCGCGATCAGGGGCATCCGCCAGTGGCGTGGGCGGCGCAGCAGCCCCGGATCGGCCCAGAGCAGGAAGAGGGCCAGGCCGGGCAGGATCAGCAAGGTCATGCGGTGGTGGGCCAGACCCACCCCCACGGCCAGACCCAGCCCGATCAGACAACGCTGCGCCCGCGTCTTCTCCCAGCGCAGGGCCGCGTAGATCATGCCCAGGGTCAGCAGCCCTTGCAAGCTGTACACCTCGGCGATGGTGGCTTGCGACCACCACACCGGGGCCACGGCCAGCAGCAGCGCGGACGTTGCCGCCGGGATGCGGGCGCTGCCCAGCCGCCGGGCGCTGCTGAAGAGCAGGCCCACGCCGCCGGCAGCGAAAAGGGCCGAGAGCAGGTTGGCGCGCAGGGCTGCATCGCCCACCGGCAGCAGCCGCGTGAACGCGCCGCCCAGCAGCGAGTAGAGGGGATAGCCGGTGGGGTGGAGGATGGCAAAGGTGGGCAGGGCCAGTTGCATCTCCAGCGAATCGTCGAAGATGGTGACGACCGTCGGCGCCAGCGTCCAGGCATACAGCCCCAGGCTGAGCAGGAAGAGCAGGAGGGGAAAGGGTCGGCGGATCATGTTCTCCAGGTTTGCAGGCCGGGCCAATGTGTGCCGGGCCAGTAGACGCGGCGGCAGCGGGTGCAGCGGGCGAATTCGGTTTGTGTGCGCAACACGTAGGCCGGGGCCAGCCCTGCCGCCTCCGCTGCAGGCAGAGAGGCCAGCTCGCCATTGCACACCGTGCAGCGGGCCGCGGCCCCAGATGGCCCCACCGCCGCCATCAGCTCCTGGCATTGCGTTTCCAGATCGGCGGCGGCCAGGAAAAGGGCGTGCACGCCCCGCCGCGCTGCCAATCCCCGGTCACGGGTCACCAGCAGCCGCCCCTCGCGGGCAGCGATGGCGATCATCTCCTCGTCCGGCAGGTCGCTGCGATATTCGGCGTCATACCCCAGCCAGCGCAGCCGCCGGGCCAGGCTGCCGAACATGGCGTCGATGAGAAGAGCAGGGGCTTTTGCGGTGGATTCGGGCATTTGGTATGATCCGCACTCCTTGTCGCCGGCGCGTGGCGTTGGCGTGAACCTCTTCCCCTATTATACGGCAATCTCCTGATGGCTGAAACCGAACTGATCCCGATCTGGCTGCTGTTGGCCGCGGGCGTGGCATTTTTCGTGCCTTGGGGCCTGGCCTTTGTCGTCGCTGGCGGCCAGCCGTCGGCCGCGGCCCGGCGCACCGCGCTGCTACCGATCCTGGCCTTTGCGTTGGCTCTGCTCGGCTACGCCACTGTGGGCTTTGCTTTGCATTACGGCGGCATCGGCCTGCTGATCGACCATCCCGATCTCAACGCTTTGGTGTGGGAATGGTCGCCGCTGAGCGCCGAGTGGGGCGCGACCTGGGGCGCGGCCGGGGCTGCGGGCTTTGGTCTCGATGGCGCGCGCACGCCGGTGGCGATGTTGCTGCTGCTCAGCACCCTGCCCTGGGCCGCCACGGCTGCGCTGTTGCCGATGCTGGCCCTGGCCGGCCGCGCCCCGCGGCTGGTCGGCGGCCTGTTTGGGGCCTTGACCGCGGGGCTGGGCTATCCGTTGCTGGGCAACTGGACGCAGGGCGGGGGCTGGCTGGCCACTCTGGGCTTCAATATCGGCGCCGGGCATGGTTTTGTCGATTTTGGCGGGGCCGGACTGTTCCTGTTTGGCGGCGGTGTGACGCTGGCCGCGCTCCTTTCCTTTCTGCGCCGCCTGCCGCCGGCGGATGCCAGCTCGCTGCCGCCGGCGCCCCACCCATTGCTGGCCGCGTTTGGCGCGGCCCTGGTCATCGTTGGCGCTTCCGGCTGGCTGACCGCCTGGCCCCTGCACGATTGGACGCAGGTCGCGGCCTCGACCCTGCTGCTGCAAGCGCTGTTGGCCGCGGCGGGCGGGGCGTTGGCCCCGATCCTCTACACCTGGTTGGTGGCGGGCGCGCCCGACCCGTTGCAAGCGGCCCGCGGCATCGTTGCGGGCTGGGTGGCGGGGCTGGCGTTGGCGCCCTTTGCTCCCCCGCTGCTGCTGGCTGCTGTGGGCGGCGGCGCCGGCCTGCTGTTGGTGCTGGCCACCTATCTCATCGACCACCGCCTGCGCCTGGATGACCCCGGCGGGCTGCTGGCGATGACTTTGCTGCCGGCGCTGTGGGGCCTGCTGGCTGTCGGCCTTTTTGCCGATGGCCGCACCGGGGCCGGGTTCAACCGCATTGGCAGAGCCGACTATCTGGGTGTGGCCGGGCAGGGCGTGACGGGGCTCTATCCTGCCGCCGGCTTTGTGGCCGATCCAGGCCAATGGCAGGCGCAGGCCATCGCCGCGGCCGTGATCTTTTTGTTGGGATTTCTGGCCACCACGCTGCTGGCCGCGCCTCTGGCCTTGATCGTGCGCGCCTGGGGCAGGGCAGAGAGGCCCGCGCCCGCGGACGAGGCTTGAGGATAATTTAAACGCAAAGATAAATTTAAACGCAAAGACGCAAAGGCGCAAAGATAAATTTAAACACAAAGACGCAAAGGCGCAAAAATAAAAACTTAATAACAGTTCACCTGATATGTCATTGCCAGTGCAGCGAAGCAATCCCCAAGGTGGCTCTTCAATTCTGTGGATGTCAATTAGCGTTGGGGATTGCTTCGGGGCTATCGCCCCTCACAATGACAAAATAAGGTGAATTGTTACCTTAAATCATACTCTGCGTACTTTGCATCTTTGCGTTTAAAAAAATATCTTTTGCGTTTAAAATAGAATAGAATCCAGCATCCATCACAGTGCCAGGGGAATGGCGGCCAATTCGGTGTAGAGCGCGCCGCTGGGGTGCAGTTCGCTGCGCATGAGGTGGAGGGCACGCACAGGCAGCAGCCCGAGGGGGCCGGGGAGGGAAATCTGCCCGATCTGGGCGGCGATGGCCCGCCGCTGATCGTTGCGGGCCGTATCTTTGACGCGGGCCAGGGTGAGATGCCCACTGAAGGGGCGGCGTTCCGCTTCCCAGCCCAGCTGCGTGGCGGCGGCATCGACGCTGGCTGCCAGCCGTTGCAGGGCCTGGTCGGGGTCTTGCACGCCCACCCACAGCACGTTGGGCCGGTGCAGCGTGGGAAAACCGCCCAGCCCGGCCACGGTCAGGGTGAAGGGGGGATGCGCCGCTGCCGCGGCGTGCAGGCCGGCGACGAGGCTCTCGATCCGCGCCGGGTCAGTATCGCCCAGAAATTTGAGGGTGAGATGAATGCCTGCGGGCCGCGTCCAGGTCAGGGGCAGGCCGGCCAGCCCTTTTTTTAGTTGCACCTGCACAGCGCCGATGGCGTCCAGCAGGTCGGGTGGGAGGTTGGCGGAGATGAAGAGACGGAAGCGTGGGGGCATGGGGATGGGTGGGGCTGGGGTCGATACTACGATACTAAGTGAGTTGCACGACCGCCCAGCGATTCATCTCAATAGCGAGTCGCTGCAGGCGGTCGTGCAACTCACTTAAGCGGTCGTGCAACTCACTTAAGCGGTCGTGCAACTCACTTAAGCGGTCGTGCAACTCACTTAAGCGGTCGTGCAACTC
>JAANMW010001148.1_pt1 | contig 28932 bp, 18 predicted proteins | sample 7279671 | NCBI WGS metagenome assembly JAANMW01 (sample SAMN14094541, study PRJNA606508) | bioreactor metagenome | isolation source: A lab-scale SPAN reactor treating ammonium-rich wastewater day 247 | place: Ireland: Galway | collected 2017-09-19 | reverse complement strand
AACTCACTTAGTACCCGACCGGCAAGTGAGTTGCACGACCGCCTGCAAGCAACTCGCTATTGAGCTGAATCGCTGGGCGGTCGTGCAACTCACTTAGTATCTGCACCAAAGGGGCTTTCCTCATGACTACCTCCCCCCTTTCTCCGGCGGCCGCCATCCGGCAGCAGATCGACGTTCTGGCCACAGCGATCGTCACCCGGCAATACGCCCGGCAGGCCCAGGTCTGGCAGCCCTACGGCGCGCCTGGGCAGAGTAAAAGCGTGCGCGATGCTCGCTACCACCTCGAATACCTGGCCGAAGCCCTGGACGCGGACGCGCCTGAACTCTTCACCACCTACCTGGCCTGGGTGAAGGTGCTCTTCGCCGGGCTGGGCTTCTCCGATACAGTGCTGCCCATCACGCTGGAATGCACCCGCCAGGTGCTGCACGAACGCCTGCCCGCAGACGCCAGCCGCGCGGCCGTGGCCCTGGTTGACAGCGGCCAGCGTAGTCTGGCCCAGGCCCCGGTCGAGACCGCCAGCCTGCTCAGCGGCGACCGCGCCCTCGACCACCTGGCCCGCAGCTATCTGCAAGCGCTGTTGGCCGGCGACCGCCACACCGCCACCCGCCTGATTATGCAGGCGGTAGAAGAGGGCGCCAGCATCCCCGACCTCTACCTGCAAGTCTTCCAGCGCAGCCAGCGCGAGATCGGGCGGCTGTGGCACAACAACCAGATCAACGTGGCCCAGGAACACTACTGCACCGCGGCCACCCAGCTGATCATCTCCCTGCTCTACCCCCGCATCTTCACCCCCACCCCCAAGAGCCACAGCCTCGTCCTCACCTGCGTGGGCGGGGAGCTGCACGAACTGGGCGCCCGCATGGTGGCGGACCTGCTGGAGCTGGCCGGCTGGGACACCCACTTCCTCGGCGCCAACACCCCCACCGCCAGCGTGCTCAGCATCCTGGCCGAACGGCAAGCCGCGCTGCTGGGCATCTCCGCCACAATGACCTTTCACGTGCCTCTGGTGCGGGAGCTGGTGCAAGAAACCCGGCGCAGCGGGCTGGATGTACGCATCCTCGTGGGCGGCTATCCCTTCAATCTGGCCCCGCAACTGTGGCGCAGCGTGGGCGCGGATGGCTACGCCGCGGACGCGCAGGAGGCGGTGGCCGTGGCCGCCCGGTTGATCGCATGAACCTGTCGCCCTCCGCCCCCGCGGCTCGACTGAGCTCGCCAAAATCGCCCCCCAGCCTCGCCCTGCTCTGCGACCCGCAGGGGATGATCGTCGAAGTGCTGCGCAACGACCTCGACCTGCCCGCCGCGCCGGGCCGCCTCTTCTCCCGGCTGGTAGACGTGGCCAGCCAGTTCAAGGCCCTGGCCTTTCTGGAGGAGCTTCGCAGCCAGGCCGCGGCCTTCGATTGGGAGCTGAATCTGGTCGCCGCCCCCGAAAACGCAGAGCGCGTGCTCACCCTGCACTTTTCCGGCGGGCGCTGGCAGGAGGAGGGGACGCGGCTGCTGCTGGTAGGCGCGGTGAGCAATGACGCGGCCCGCGACCTGCTCGCGGACCTGCTGCGCATCCACAACGAGCAGACGAACCAACTGCGCGACCTGCGCAAAACCGCAGCACAAACCGGGCCGCAGATGGCGTTGTACGACGAGATCAGCCGTCTCAACAATGAGTTGATCGCCGCGCAGCGCCAACTGGCCCGCAAAAACGCCGAATTGGAGCGCCTGAACCAGCTCAAGAACCAGTTCCTGGGCATGGCCGCCCACGACCTGCGCAACCCCCTGGCCGCCATTGGCGCGTACAGCGAACTGCTGCAAGATGAGGACCTGGGCCTCAGCCCCGCCGAGCGCAGCGAATTTCTGCGCGACATCTTCCGGCTCAGTCGTTTTATGAACAATCTGGTAGATGACCTCCTCTCTGTGACCGCGATCGAAGCGGGCCAGCTACAATTGCAGCTGGCCGAGGTGGATCTGACCCATCTGGTGCAGCGCAACATCGCCCGCCACCGCCTGCTGGCCGCGCACAAAGAGATTGACATCCTGCTGCAGGTCGGGGCAGAGGATGGCGTCTCGCGTCTGCCCCCCCTGTGGCTGGATGCAGCCAAAATCGAGCAGGTGTTGGACAATTTGGTCAGCAACGCCGTAAAATTTAGCCCGCCCCGCGCCCAGGTGCAGGTGCGCCTGAGCGCCGAAAGGGACGCGGCGCTGCTGGCTGTGCAGGATCAAGGCCCCGGCATCTCCCCCGCCGAAATCGAGCGGCTCTTCCAGCCCTTTGGCCGCGGCAGCGCTCGCGGCACCGGCGGCGAACGCTCCACCGGCCTGGGGCTGGTGATCGCCAAACGCATCGTCGAAGGGCATCAAGGCCGCATCTGGCTGACCAGCGAAGCCGGCGCCGGCGCCATCTTCTTCGTCTCCCTGCCCCTGACCGGGACAAAGGCTTCCCCATGAACGACACCTCCCACGCTGCCATTCTCGTAGTCGACAACGATCCGGCCCTGCTGACCGTCACCCAACGCCTGTTGCAGACCGCGGGCCATGCGGTGATCACAGCCGCGGATGGGACCAAGGCGCTGCGCCTGGCCCGCCAGCATCGGCCCGATCTGGTTTTGTTGGATGTGCACCTGCCCGATCTCTCCGGTTTCGAAGTCTGCCGCCAGCTCAAGGGGGATGCGACGCTGGCGGGGATGTACATCCTGCTGATCTCCGGCGCCCACACCGACAGCGAAAGCCAGATCATCGGCTTGGACGCGGGCGCGGATGGCTACATCGTGCGCCCGATCAGCAATCGCGGGATGCTGGCGCGGGTGCAGGCCATGCTGCGCATTCAGGCGGGCGACCGGGCCCTGCGCCAGAAAGAGGCGGAGATGCGGGAGCTTCTGGCCCAGGCGGAGCAGTCGCGGCAAGCCCTGGCTGCCAGCGAGGAGAAATACCGCCGCCTGGCCGAAAACGCGCCCGACATCATCTATCGCTACGAACTGGCCCCGCAGCCCCGGTTCAGTTATGTCAGCCCCGCGGTCGCCGCCATCACCGGCTATACGCCCGCCGAATTCTACGCCGATCCCCGCCTCTTCGAGCGCATGATCCACCCGGAGGACCGCCCAAAGCTGGGGAAGATTCCGGCAGAAGCGCGTGTTCCGGGCGAGCCTGTGACCTGGCGCTGGCTGCACAAGGAGGGCCGCTGCCTCTGGATCGAGCAGCGCTACTCACATGTGTATGATGCGCAGGGCCTGCTCATGGCGGTGGAAGGCATCGCCCGTGATGTGAGCGAGCGCGTGCAGGCGCAGGAGCAACTCCATTTGCAGGCCACCACCCTGGCCAATGTCGCCAACGCCATCATCATCACCGACAGCGCCGGCGTGATCACCTGGGTGAACCCTGCCTTCACCCGCCTCTCTGGCTACACCCTGGACGAAAGCGTGGGCCGAAATGTGAGCGAACTGGTGCGCAGCGGTGTGCACGATCAGGCCTTCTACCAGCATCTGTGGAAGACGATCCTGGCCGGGCAGGTATGGCAGGGGGAGCTGACCAACCGCCGCAAAGATGGCAGCTTCTACACCGAGGAACAGAGCATCACGCCGGTGCTGGATGCGCAGGGCCGCGTGCAGCACTTCGTGGCCGTCAAACAAGACATCACCGCCCGCAAACAACACGAACGGGAACTGGAAACGATGATCGCCATCAGCGCCGCCCTGCGCGGGGCCGCCACCCGCGCCGAGATGATCCCGATCATCCTCGACCACATGCTCACCTTGCTGGATGTGGCAGGAAGCGTGTTGATGACGCTGCACCGGGCCGGCGGCGAACTCAGAACAGAAATGGGCCGGGGGGTGTGGGCGGGCTACACCGGGATGGTGGTCCCGGCCGGGGCCGGGGCCAGCGCCCACATCCTGGCCAGCGGCCAGCCCTATCTGACCAACGCCGCCCGCCAGGATACCGCCACTTATCACCCCACCGGCTTTGGCGAGTGCGCGGCCGCGGCCGGCGCCCCCCTGATCGTAGGAAAGGAGATCACCGGGGTGTTGTGGATGGGCAGCCAGCGGGCGCTGAACGAGCAAGACCTGCGCCTGCTGACCGCCATCGCCGGCGTGGCCGCCGGCGCCTTGCATCGCTCGGCCCTGCACGAGCAAACCAGCCGCAGCCTGCAACAACTGAGCGCGCTGCGCGCCATTGATCAGGCGATCAGCGGTACTTTCGATCTGGCCGCCACGCTTGATCTCATCGTGACCGAGGCGACCCGGCAATTGCAGGTGGACGCGGCGGCGGTGCTGCTGCTCGACCGGCAAGATGGCATGCTACGCCACGCGGCCAGCCACGGCTTTCGCACACCGGAGATCACCGGCGTCTCTCTATGCCTGGGCGAGGGCCGCGCCGGCCTTGCCGCCCTGGAGCGGCGCCCGATGATCCATCCTGACTGGCGAGAGGAGGCCCCCTCCTGCGCGATCACCGGCTGGTTGGCCGAGGAGGGATTCATCGCCCACCACATCACACCGATGATCGCCAAAGACCAGGTGCAGGGCGTGCTCGAGGTCTTTCACCGCCAGCGCTTGCAGCCGGATGAGGACTGGCGTGATTTCTTTGCTACGCTGGCCACGCAGGCCGCCATCGCCCTGCACAATGCCAGCCTGTATCAAGAACTGCAAGCCTACACCGCCGGTCTGGAGGAGCGGGTGATGAAGCGCACGGCGGAGCTGGAGGAGGCCTACGCCCAATTGCGTCAGGCCCATGGCGAGATGAGCCGGGCGCTGGCGCAGGAGCGGGAATTGCACGAATTGAAGACCCGCTTCATCGCCATGGCCTCGCACGAGTTCCGCACCCCCCTGACCATCATCCTCTCCTCGGCGGAGTTGCTGGAGCGGTACGGCCAGCGCTTCGATGAGCAGCGCCGCCTGACGCATCTGCACCGCATCCAGGCCACCACCAAACGCATGACCGCGCTGCTGGATGATATGCTGCTGCTGGGCCGGGCCGAGGCCGGTCGTCTCCCCTTCCATCCCCAGCCGCTAGATCTGGTGGCCTTCTGCCGCGAGGTGGTGGCAGACTTGCGCCTGGGCGTGGCCGCGCAGCACCTGCTGACGCTGACTGTGGCGGCGGAGATCGGGGCGCAGGGGGTGCCCGCCATCCTGGATGAGCAACTGCTGCGCCACATTCTCAACAACCTCCTCTCCAACGCGGTCAAGTATTCGCCCCCTGGCAGCCGGGTGGAAGTGATGCTGCACCGCCAGGGGGAGCAGGCGATCCTGGAGGTGCAGGACGAGGGCATCGGCATCCCCGTCGAGGATCAGCCGCGGCTGTTCGAACCTTTCTACCGCGCCCACAATGCAGGCTCGGCCGCAGGCACGGGGCTGGGCATGAATGTAGTCAAACGGGCGGTGGACCTGCACGGGGGCGCCATCGCCGTGCACAGCGCCGAAAACCAGGGCACGCGCGTGGTCGTCACCCTCCCCCTGCGCCCCCCCGCCCACCTTCTTGATCATTAAAGAGGTTGGGTGGGTGGGTGGTTGGGTGGTTGGTTTGTTGGTTTGTTGGTTGGTTGGTTGGGTGGTTTGTTGGGTGGTTTGTTGGTTGGTTGGTAGATCGGTGGAGATCGCCAAAAAGCACGAAAACTAACCAATCTACCAATTTACCAATTTACCACCACCCACCCAACCAACCAACCAACAAACCAACAAACCAACAAACAAACCAACCAACCAACAAACAAACAAACAAACCACCCACACCCAAGGAGCCACCATGACCAGAATCCTAATCATCGAAGATGAGGAGATCGTGCGTCACAACCTCATCGAACTGCTGTTGATCGAGCGCTACGAGACGCTGAGCGCGGCGGATGGGGTGGAGGGCGTGCAACTGGCGCAACGCACACTGCCCGACCTCATCCTGTGCGATATCCTCATGCCCCGGCTGAATGGGCTGGGCGTCTACAAGGCCCTGCAAGAAGACCCCGCCACCGCGGCCATCCCCTTCATCCTCCTCACCGCGCGCGCCTCTGCCGAGGACCTGCGGGCAGGGATGTCCCTGGGCGCGGATGACTATCTCACCAAGCCTTTTACCAGCGACGAACTGTTGCAAGCGATCGCCGCCCGCCTGCAAAAACGGCGCGCCTTGGTCAGCCAATACGAGCACAAGCTGGAAGAACTGCGCCAGAACATCGCCCTGATGCTGCCGCACGAGCTGCGCACCCCCCTCACCGGCATCCTGGGCTACGCCTCCCTGTTGATGGAGGCCGCAGATAACCTGGGGCCGGAAGAGGTACGGCAGATGGCAGAGATCATCCACCAATACGGCGAGCGGCTGCACCGGCTGATCCAGAAATTCCTGAATTACGTGGATCTGGAGCTGGCCAGCCGCGACCCGGCCCGCATCCAGGCCCTGCGCAGCCACGTCACAGCCGACGCCGGCGCCAGCGTCGCCCACATCGCCCAGCGCAAGGCTGCGGAGGCGCAGCGCCACGCCGACTTGCAACTGGACGACCTGCCGGAGATCGCAGCCCAGATCGACGAGACGCATCTGGCTATGCTGGTGGAAGAACTGGTCGAAAACGCCTTCAAATTCTCGGACGCAGGCGCAGCCGTGCAGGTCAGCAGCTCCGCTGCCGCTGGCTGGTTGCAGATCGTCATCGCGGACCGGGGCCGCGGGATGACGGCAGAACAGATCGCGCAGGTGGGGGGCTACGTCCAGTTCGAGCGCTGGCGCTACGAGCAGCGCGGCCAGGGCCTGGGCCTGGCCCTGGCCAAACGCGTGGCTGAATTGCACGGCGGCAAGCTGCGGATCCAGAGCGAACCGGAACAGGGCACGCGCGTCACCGCCACCCTGCCCATCCCCCCGCCCCCGACTGACTCCTAAAAGAGGAAGAGTAAAAGGAGAAACCGATGACCATCCGTCGCCTGCGCATCTTCGCTTTTGTAGGATTCCTGCTGTTTGTCGTCGCCGCAGTGACCGTGACCTTTGCCGCCCTGCAACAGCAGCGCCACGACGCCCTGCTGATCAACCTGGCCGGCCGCCAACGCATGCTGATCGCCACCATCGTCCTGCAGACGCTGGGGGTGCAGGCAGACGCCGATCCCAGCTATCGTCAGCAACTACGCGCCAGCGAAGCCCTCTTCTTCGAGCAGACTCTCTTTGCGCTCATGACCGGCGGCCATGCGCCTTACGACGAGTACCACGCCGTCCCCCTGCCGCCCCCAGGCGATGCAGAGATCATCGCTCAACTGGCCGCGTTGCACGCGCGCTGGCAGGAGATGGATACAGCCATTCACACCGTCCTGGCCGCGGCGGCCGGCAGCGCCGAGATGGATGCCGCCGCCGCCACAGTCATAGACCTGGCCCCAGGCGTGCAGAAACAGGTGGATGAGATCGTGCGCCTGTACGAGGCTGCGGCCGTGCGCCATGTGACGCAGACCCAGGCGCTGCAGATCAGCTTTCTGATCCTGGCCCTGCTTTTGATGGTGACTGCCCTTGTCCTGACCGAGCGCTGGGTGATCCGGCCGATCGGCCTGCTGGAAGCCGCCGTCCGGCGCCTGGGCGGGGGCGACCTGCACACGCCGGTGGGTGTGACCGGAGCGGGAGAGTTGCAACAGTTGGCGCACAGCTTCGACCAAATGCGCCAGAACCTGGCCGCGACCCAGGAGGATCTGGCGGCATCGGTGGCGCAGGCGCAGGAACGCTTGCAGCGCATCTCCGCCCTGCACGCTATCGATCTGGCCATCACCTCCCGCCTCACCCTGGCCGAAGCGCTGGCCGTGCTGTTGCAGCAGGTGACGGAGCGGTTGGACGTGGATGCGGCGGCGCTGGCTCTGATCGACCCGGTGAGCGGGGCGCTGAACTACGCGGCGCGGCGCGGGGCCGGCGACATCGACGACCACGCCGCGCGCGATTTCTTCCCCGACGGGCTGTTGAAGCGGGCGGAAGGCGTGGCCGGCGAGGTAGCGCACAGCGGCCAGCCCTGCTTCATCCCCGACGTGCAGGCCGATCCACGTTTTGTCCGCAAAGAAGTTGCCGCGGCCTTGGGCCTGCATTCCTACATCGCCGCGCCCCTGCCTGCCCGTGGGGAGATCCTGGGCGTGCTGGAAATGGCAACGCGGCAGATCCACACCTTCCCCGACGAGGAGATGGCCTTTTTCGTCACCCTGGCCGGGCAGGCCGCCATCCTGATCGCCAACACCCGCATGACAGAGGAAGCGCTGCAGCGGGCGGCGCAGCAGCGCGCTCTGGTCGAGGGCGCGGCGGCCATTCTCACCACCCAGGAAGAGGCGGCGCTGTGGCCGATCGCGGCCAACGCTGCCCGCGCCAGCCTGACCGTGGATCGCGTGGCCGTCTTCCTCTACGATGGCGCCGCCGGGATTCATTGGGCCGACGTCGTGGGGCTTTCTCCCCCCTTCCTGGAGGCACTCCGCCGCAACATCCGCGAGCTGCACGGCGGACGTCTGCCCATCGACGCCGCTGCCCTGGTGATCGCGGAGGCGCGCAGCCACCCCGCCACCGCTGAGCTGAGCGACCTGATCACGCAGGAAGGCTTCCACAGCATGGTCATCTTCCCCCTGCTGGGCGCGGCCGGTCCGCAGGGCGGCCTGTTTGTCTTCCGCGACGCGGAGACGCCCTTCAGCCCCGACGACCTCGCCGCCGGCCAGACCCTGACCCACATCCTGGCCGCGGGGCTGCAAAACACCCGCCTGCTGGCAGCCACCCGCCGGCAACTGCAAGAACTCGCCACCCTACACGCGGTGGCCATGGCCGGCATCGCCGCCCCAGATGAGGATGCGCTGATCGAACAGGCCACGCAGATCATCGGCGAGGCCCTCTACCCCGACAACTTCGGCGTGCTGCTGCTCGATCCTGACCGCAACGCCCTGCGCGTCCATCCCTCCTACCGCGGCATCAGCGACGCCGCCAAACAACGGGTCATCCCGCTGGGGCAGGGGATCAGCGGCAGCGTGGCTGCCAGCGGCCGCGCCCGCCGCGTGGCCGTCGTGGCAGACGCAGTGGATTACCTGGATGTCAACCCCGAAACGCGCGCCGAGCTGTGCACGCCGCTCCAGATCGGCGGGCGGGTGATCGGCGTGATCAACGCCGAGAGCACAGAACCGAACGCGTTCAGCCCTGCAGACGAGCAATTGCTGCTGACTCTGAGCGGGCAACTGGCCTCCGGCATCGAGCGCCTGCGCGCGCAGCGAGCGTTGCAGGCCAGCGAAGATCGCTTCCGGCGGCTGGCGGAGAACGCGCCAGACCTGATCTACCGCTACCGGCTGGGGCCGGAACGGGGGTTCGAATATGTCAGCCCCGCGGCCACGGCCATCACCGGTTACACGCCGGAGGAGCACTACGCCGACCCCGACTTGGGCTTCAAGATCGTGCATCCGCAGGATCAATCCCAGTTGCAGGCCTACATGCAGGGCGGCGGGATCTTTGCACAGACGCTGTCCTTCCGGTGGATACGCAAGGATGGCGAGACGATCTGGACAGAGCAGCGGAATGTCCCCATCTATGACGAGGGGGGGAACCTGATCGCCATCGAGGGGATCGCCCGCGACATCAGCGAGCGCAAACGCAGCGAGGAGGAGCTGCAACTGCTGCAAACGATCACGCTGGCGGTGGCCGAGGCGGAGGATCTGCACGCGGCGTTGGCCGTAACCCTGCGCCTGGTCTGTCAGGCCACGGGTTGGGCGCTGGGCGAAGCGTGGACGCCCACGGCAAAGGGCGACCGCCTGGAACGCAGCCCGGCCTGGTACAGCGCCTTCCCCGAACTGGCGGCTTTCTGGCAGGCCAGCGCGGACTTCACCTTTGCGCCCGGCGTGGGGCTACCTGGCCGGGCGTGGGCCGGGCGGCGCCCGGTGTGGGCGCGGGATGTGACGCTGGATCCGGAGTTCCCGCGGGCGCATCTGGCCCGCGACGCCGGCCTGAAGGCGGGGATGGGCATCCCGGTGCTGGCCGGCGCGACGGCGGCGGCGGTGATGGATTTCTTCGTCTTCGAGCCGCGAGCGGAGGATGAGCGTCTGATGGCGGTGGTCTCGGCGGTCGCGGCCCAACTGGGCGCGGTGTTGCAGCGCAAGCAAGCGGAAGCAGCGCTACGCCGGCGCGCCGCCGAGCTGGAAGCCCTGGCCCAGGTGTCCGCGGCCCTGCGCGCCGCAGAGCATCCGGCGGAGATGTACCCGATCGTGTTACAGAGCACGCTGCACGCCATGGAGGCGCAGGCCGGCCTCTTCTTCCTGTTCGACGAGAGCGCCGCGGAGATGTACGTGGCCGCGTCCCTGGGCTTTGCCCTGGATCTGCGGCTGCTGCGATTGCGGCGGGGGGAGGGGCTGACCGGGCGCTGCACCGAGATGGGCCAGCCGGTGCTGAGCGCAGACATTGCCGCGGATACGCGCGTGCTGTTTCCAGAGGCGTTCCAGGGGTTTCACAAGGCGCTGTGCCTGCCCCTGTTCAGCGCCGAAAGGCTGGAGGGCGCGCTGCTGGTCTGCTTCACCGCCGCCGGCGCGCCCACGCCGGTCGAGATCAGCCTGCTCACAGCCATCGCCGAGATGGTGGCCAACGCCCTGCGGCGCCTGCACTTGCAGGAGCAGACCCTGCGCGATGCCATCGCCCTGGCCCGCGAGCGAGAGTTGAACGAGTTCAAGTCGCGGTTCCTCTCCACCATCTCCCACGAGTTCCGCACGCCCTTGACCGCCATCCTTTCTTCGGCAGAGATGCTGCAACGCTACGGCGAGGGCTGGCCGCAGGAGCGCCGGCTGGTGCATCTGGGCCGTATCCAGAGCCGGGTGCAGCGGCTGGCGGCGCTGCTGGAAGATGTGTTGCTGATCAGCCGGGCCGAAGCCGGGCGGCAGATCTTTCATCCTCGCCCCCTGGGGCTGGCGCGCTTCTGCCGCGATCTGGTAGAGGAGTTTCAGTTGGGCATGGCCACGCAGCACGAGGTGACGCTGGATGTGACGGCGCTGCCCACGGGCGATCCCTTGACCGTGGCCGTCGATGAGCAGCTTTTACATCACATCCTCGACAATCTTCTCTCCAACGCGGTCAAATACTCGCCGGCGGGCAGCGTCGTGCGGCTGGCGCTGCGCCGGGAGGAGGAGGAGGCGGTGTTGCAGGTGAGCGATCAGGGCATCGGCATCCCCGCGGCCGATCTGCCGCGCCTGTTCGAGCCTTTCTATCGCGCCGCCAACGTGGGTGCGGCCCCCGGCGCGGGGCTGGGCATGAACATCGTCAAGCGGGCGGTGGAAGCGCACAGCGGCAGCATCAGCATCGCCAGCGTCCAGGGCCGGGGCACAACGGTGACTGTGCGGTTGCCCGTGGCCCAGGAGACGTAGCCCCGCCGCCCATGATACACTTCGCACTGTAAAAGAAACGCCCCTGCCCCCTGACCACTGAATACTGAATACTGAACACTGAACACTGAACACTGCCCGCCAGGAGAACGCCATGAAACTGCTCCATTTGCCGGCCGCTCTGCGTATCGCCTTGCTCTACCTCCTCTTTGGCGGCGGCTGGATCCTGCTCTCCGACCATCTGCTGGCCGCGCTGGCGAGGGATGTCGCGACGCTGACGCGGCTGCAAACGGTCAAGGGCTGGGCCTTCGTCCTCGTCAGCGCCCTACTGATCTATCACCTGGTACACAGTTCCCTCCACTCCATGCGGCAGACAGAGGCAGAACTGCGCCAGAGTGAGGAACGCTATCGCCAGTTGTTCAGCAATAGCATGGATGCCATCCTCCTCACCGCGCCTGATGGCAGCATCTTCGCTGCCAACCCCGCGGCCTGTGCCCTGTTCGGGCGCACCGAACAGGAAATCCAACGCATCGGGCGGGCGGGCCTGATGGCAAAAACCGACGCGCGCTGGCAAGCGGCGCTGACGGAACGCGCCCGCACCGGCAGGTTTCGCGGCGAGTTGACCTTCCGCCGCGAGGATGGCGCGCCCTTCGAAAGCGAAATCTCCACCACCCTCTTCCAGAACAGGGAGGGCCAGGCTCGCAGCAACATGATCATCCGCGACATCACCGCGCGCATCCAGGCAGAGCAGGCGCAACGTGAAAGTGAACGGCGGTTGCATTTCGCGCTGCAAAAAAGCCACACCGGCGGGTGGGATCTGGATCTGGTGGATCACACTGCGCATCGCACCCTAGAGCACGATCGCATCTTCGGGTACGAGTCCCTGCTACCGCTGTGGACATACGAAATGTTCCTCGACCATGTCCTGCCCGAAGATCAGGCCGAGGTAGACAGGCAATTCCAGGCGGCTGTGGCCGCCGGCGCCGATTGGAATTTCGAATGCCGCATCCGTCGCCGCGATGGCGTGGTGCGCTGGATCTGGGCCGCGGGCGAGCATCAACCGGGTGAGAACGGGCAGGCGCGGCGCATGGCCGGCATTGTCCAGGACATCACCGCGCGCAAAGAGGGAGAGGAGGCGCTGCGCCGCCGCGCCGGCGAGTTCGCCACGCTGTACGACATCGCCCACGATCTGATCATCCAAGGCGACCTGCCGGCGCTGTTGGAAACCGTGGCCCAGCGTACCGCGCGCCTGCTCGGCGCTGCCGACGCTACCATCTACCTGTACGATCCGCGGCGGGATGAACTGGAGTTGGCCGCGGCCAATGTCTACGCCCTGTCGCGCGGGGCCCGCTTCAAGGTGGATGGCGGCGTCACCAGCCAGGTCGTGCGCACCCGCCGGCCCGCGACCGTGGCAGATTATCGCCGCTGGACCCAACATCGTCCCGAATTGGCGCATCTCGACCTGCGCGCCGTCATCGCCGCGCCCCTGATATATCAGGAAGAGATGATCGGGGTGCTAGGCGTAGCCGAGATCGGCAGCGATCGCCAATTCACCTCGGCGGATGTGCGCCTGCTGGAACTGCTGGCCGCGCAGGTAGCCGTCGCCATCCAGAATGTGCGCCTGCGGGAGGCGCTGACCGCCTACAACTGGGAGCTGGAAAAACGCGTGGCCGAACGCACCCAGCAACTGGAGGAAGCCCGCACCCGCGCCGAATCCGCCGACCGCGTCAAATCCGCGTTTCTGGCCACCATGTCGCACGAACTACGCACGCCGCTCAACTCCATCATCGGCTTTACGGGCGTGCTGCTGCAGGGGCTGGCAGGCCCGCTCAACGCGGAGCAAAGCAAGCAGATGGGCATGGCGCGCGACAGCGCCCGTCACCTGCTGGCGCTGATCAACGACGTGCTGGATATCTCCAAGATCGAGGCGGGACAGTTGGAGATGCAGCGCGCGCCCTTCGACATGCGCGCCGCCATCGAAGCGGCGCTGAAACTCGTCCTGCCGCAGGCGCAGAAGAAGGGGCTGTCCCTCGCCGCCGCCATCGGCGCGAACGTCGGCGAAGTGGTGAGCGACCGGCGCCGCGTCGAACAGATCCTGCTCAACCTGCTCAGCAACGCGGTCAAGTTCACCGAACGAGGGGAAGTGCGGCTGGAATGCCGCGCCCGCGCTGGCTTCATCGAAACCAGCGTGCATGACACGGGCATCGGCATCCGCGCCGAAGATGTGGAAAAACTCTTCACGCCGTTCCGCCAGATCGAAATGGGATTGAATCGCCGCCACGAAGGAACAGGATTGGGATTGTCCATCTGCAAGAATCTGGTCGAGATGCTCGGCGGCGAAATCCGCGTCGCCAGCGAATGGGGCAGGGGCAGCGTATTCACCTTCACCCTGCCGTTGGAAAAAACGTAGGGGGCGACCCTGCGTGGTCGCCCCAATAACCACGCGTGGTCGCCCCAATAAGGGCGACCACGCAGGGTCGCCCCAACAGCCACGCAGGGTCGCCCCAATAAGGGCGACCACGCAGGGTCGCCCCAACAGCCACGCAGGGTCGCCCCAATAAGGGCGACCACGCAGGGTCGCCCCAATAGCCACGCAGGGTCGCCCCAATAAGGGCGACCACGCAGGGTCGCCCCAACAGCCACGCAGGGTCGCCCCAATAAGGAGAAACAGGTAATGAAATACGATCCATCCAAACATCATCGTCGTTCGATTCGCCTGAAGGGTTACGATTATTCGCAAGCGGGCGCGTATTTCGTCACGATCTGCGCGCAGAATCGCGCGCGTCTGTTCGGCGAAATCGTAAATGGTGAAATGCAATTGAATGACGCGGGCGCAATGATCGGACGATGGTGGAATGAATTGGCGAATAAATTCCCAACCTTTGAATCAGACGCGTTTGTTGTGATGCCCAATCATATTCATTGCATTGTCGTCATTACGGATGTGGGACAAGGGCAGCCACACAGGGCTGCCCCTACCGATCCTCCTACCGCCCCTACGCGACCCACGTTGGGCGACATGATGGATTGGTTCAAGACGATGACAACGAATGAATACATTCGCGGCGTCAAACAACTCGGCTGGCAACCATTTGACAAGAGGGTTTTCCAGCGCAATTATTACGAACACATCATTCGCAACGAACGCGCATTGAACGCAATTCGCGAATACATCCAGAACAATCCTGCCAATTGGGCGGAGGATATGGACAATTTGAAAAACGTCCGCCGCTTACCTCCGCCAGAAATCATTGACGATTATTTGCGGGATGTCGGAATCCTGTAGGGGGCGACCCTGCGTGGTCGCCCAGAACTGCGTGGTCGCCCAGAACAGGGCGACCACGCAGGGTCGCCCCAACAACCACGCAACCACGCAGGGTCGCCCCAACAACCACGCAACCACGCAGGGTCGCCCCAATAAGGGCAACCACGCAGGGTCGCCCCAACGAGAAAAATCCTATGGCACACATCTTGATTATCGAAGACAATGAACAAAACCTATACCTGCACACCTTCATCCTCGAAAAGCATGGCCACCGGGTCACCCCGGCCCGGGATGGGGAGCAGGGCATTCATCTTGCCCTGGAGGTGCGGCCGGACATAATCCTGCTCGACATCCAACTGCCGGTCATGGACGGTTACGCGGTGGCGGACGAACTGCGCCGCGCTCCCGCGCTGGCAGGGATTCCCATCGTGGCGGTCACATCGTACGCGATGGCCGGCGACCGCGAGCGGATTCTCGCGGCGGGCTGCAACGGCTACATCGAAAAGCCCATTAACCCCGAAACCTTCATGGACGAAGTCGAAGCCCATTTGAAAAAGTGAGACGCGTATGAGCAACATCCTGATCGTTGACGACAAGGAAGAAAACCGCTACCTGCTGCACACGATCCTGACCGCAGCGGGGCACGCGACGCGGGAGGCGACGAACGGCGCGCAGGCGTTGGAAGCTGCGCGCCGCGAGCCTCCCGACCTGATCATCTCCGACATTCTGATGCCGCAGATGGACGGCTTCGCCCTGTGCCGCGAGTGCAAGCGCGACGAAGCGCTGCGCGATAGTCCCTTCGTTTTTTACACCGCCACCTACACCGATCCGCGCGACCGTGATCTCGGTCTGCAATTGGGCGCGGCGCGGTTCCTGGTCAAGCCGATGGAAGCGGGGGAATTTTCCGCCATCATCGCGGAGGTGTTGAAGGAACACGCGCAGGGAAAATCGAGCGCGCCCCCGCCCCCCGCCGAAGACGAAACCACGATCTACCGTCTGTACAACGAAGCCCTGGTACGGAAATTGGAAGACAAGATGCTGGCGTTGGAAGAGACCAATCGTGCGCTGCAATCGGAAATGATCGAACGCGAACGCCTGACGGATGAAAGAGCCCGCCAGATGCAGGTATTGGAGGCAAGCCTGAATGAAATCTACATGTTCGCCGCCGATTCGCTGCGGTTCACCTACGTCAATCTGGGCGCGCGCAAAAATCTCGGTTACACGATGGATGAACTCTTCCAGCTCACCCCGGTCGATCTCAAACCCGAATTTACATTGGAACAATTCCAGGACATGCTCCGCCCCCTGCTGTCGCATCAAGAGGAGGTTCATGTATTCGAAACCCGCCACCGCCGGAAGGATGGGACGCTGTACCCTGTCGAAGTTCATCTGCAATTGGTCGGGGCGCTTTTTGTGTCCATCATCCACGACATTAGCGAACGCAAACGCGCGGAGGATGGAATCCGCCTCCTGCAAACCATCGCGCTTGGCATCGGCGAGGCGGAGAGTCTCGACGCGGCATACGCCTTCGTCCTGCAAAAGATTTGCGAAACCACCGGCTGGGACATGGGCGAAGTGTGGCTGCCCAGCCGCGACAGCCAACAGATGATCTGCCATCCCGCCTGGCATAGCCGGGTTTCGGGATTGGAGGAGTTCAGGCAGGCGAGTCAGAACTGCGTCTTTGCGCTTGGAGAGGGACTGCTGGGAAGCATGTGGCAGACCCAACAACCGATATGGATCCCGGATGTAAGCGCCTCGGACAACTTCCCGCGCAAATTCGCCGCCGCGCCCGCCGGTCTCCGGGCGGCGTTCGGAGTTCCGGTTCTCGTGCGCGGACAGGTGGTGCTGGCGCTGAATTTCTTTTTGCGCGAGCCGCGCGCGGAAGACCAGCGGATGATGAAACTCGTCTCGGTGGTCGCGTCCCAGATTGGCGCGCTGATCGAACGCCGCCAGGCGGAAGCCCAGGTGGAGGCGAATGAACGACGCTTCCGCGCCATGACCGAAAAGATGAGCGACACCATCGCCCTGCTGGATGGCCGGGGGATCCTGCTCTATCGCAGCGAATCAGGCGAGGGGCTTTTGGGGTATGCGGAGGAAGAAGTGCTGGGACGCAGCACTTTGGAATTGATCCACCCCGATGACCTGCCGCGCGTGGCGGAATTGTTCGCCCAATTAGCCGCGAGTCCCAGGCAAAGCAGGACGGCGGAATTCCGGTACAAGCATAAAAACGGAAACTGGCTGTATGTGGAAACCTCCGCCACCAACCTGCTGAACGATCCCGACGTCGAGGCGATTGTCGCCAACTACCGCGATATCAGCGAACGCAAACAGACCGAAGAGGCCCTGCGCCAAAGCGAAGAACGCTTCCGCCTGATCTCATCCACCACTTCCGATTATATGTTCTCGACCGGTCTGGACGCGGATGGGCAACTGCGCCTGAACTGGGTGGCGGGCGCGTTCGCAAGGATCACCGGCTACACCATGGAAGAGTTCGTGGCGCGCGGGGGCTGGCGCGCCACCTTGCATCCTGACGATCTGGCCCTGGACGACCGGGACATGGCCCTGCTGCGCGCCAATCAGCGCATCGTCAGCGAGCTGCGCACCCTGACCAAGGCGGGGGAGCTGTGCTGGGTGCGCGTCTACGCCCAGCCCGTTCTCGATCCCCACAGCGGCGAGATGGCCAGCATCTACGGCGCGGTGCAAGACATCACCGCGCGCAAGCGCGCCGAAGAGGAGTCGCGGCTGCTGCAAGCCATTGCCCTGGGCATTGGCGAGGCCGCAGATCTCAACGCAGCCCTGGGCTTCGTCCTTCGCCAGATCTGCGACGCCACCGGCTGGGTGATGGGGGAAGCCTGGGCCCCCGCCCCGGACGACAGTAAGTTGATCAGCTTGCCGGTCTGGCACAACCGCGTGCCCGGGCTGGAGACATTCCGCCAGGCCAGCCAAAACCACCAGTTTGCGCCCGGCGAGGGGCTGCCGGGCAGTGTGTGGCTGCGTAAAAAAGCGCTGTGGGTCGAAGATGTGAGCACTGCGACCAACTTCCCCCGCCAGCAAGCCGCAATGCGGGCCGGCGTCAAGTCAGCGGTGGGCATTCCAGTGCTGGCCGGTGAGGAGTGTCTGCTGGTGATGAATTTCTTTCTCTTCGAACCGCGCCCCCAAGATCAACGGATGTTGGAGGTGATCTCAGCGGTAGCGGCGCAAGTTGGCGTGCAGATCGCGCGCAAACAGGCAGAGGAAAGCCTGCACCGCCGCCTGGTCGAGTTGGAGGCGGTCGCCAAGATCGCCGCGGCCCTGCGCACGGCGGAAACGGTGGAGGAACTGCTGACCAGCCTGTTGGATGAGACCCTGGCCCTGTTCGGCACCGATTCTGGCTCGATCCGCCTGTACCACCCAGGCGCCGGCGTTCTATACAATGCCTTGGCCCGGGGCTGGTTCGAGCCGCTGCGCGCGGCAGCGATCCGGCCGGGCGCAGGGATCGTCGGCGCCGTCTTCATCAGCGGGCAGGCCCACATCTCCCGCGAGTTCACCTCCGACCCCCTGGCCCTGCCCGAATCCAAAACCAAAATCCCGCCGGGATGGGGCGGCATTTGCGTGCCCCTGCCCGCGGCAGCGGAAGTGGTGGGCGCGATGTTCATCGGCGTGCCCCTGCCCCGCGAGATCACGGCTGCTGAAGCCAGGCTGCTCACCTCCCTGGCCGAGATCGCGGGATCGGCCCTGCACCGCCTGCGCCTGCACGAGGAGACAGTGCGCAGTTTGCAGCAGTTGATCACCTTACGCACGATCGATCAAGCGATCAGCAGCAGCCTGGATCTGAAAGAAACGCTGGAGGTGCTGGTCTCGCAGGCGGCCGCCCGGCTGCACGTGGACGCGGCGGCGGTGCTGCTGCTGCCCCCGCAGACCCGGCTGCTGGAATTCGCCGCCGGCTACGGGTTCCGCTCGCCGGCCATCAGCCACAGCCGCCTGCGCCTGGGCGAAGGGGAGGCGGGACGCGCAGCCGCGGAACGCCGCACACTGCAATTCCCCGCCTGGGGTGAGGGCGGGACCCCTTCAGCGCGGGCGGCGCTGCTGGCAGATGAACAGTTCGTGACGCACCATGTCACGCCCTTGATCGCCAAAGGCGAGGTGCGCGGGGTGCTGGAGGTGTTCCACCGCACCCGGTTCGAGCCGGACCCGGACTGGCTGCGCTTCTTCGAGGCGCTGGCCACGCAGGCCGCCATCGCCCTGGAAAACGTCACCCTGTACCAGGCCCTGCAAGAGCACGCGGCCGAGTTGGAGCGCCGGGTGGCGGAACGCACCGCGGCCTTGGAGGCCGCATCCGCGCAACTGCGCCAGGCCCTGGCGCAGGAACGGGAACTGAACGAGTTGAAAACCCGGTTCATCTCCATGGTCTCGCATGAGTTCCGCACTCCCCTCACCGCCATCCTCTCCTCCGCCGAACTGCTGGATCGCTACAGCGATCGCCTGACCACGGAACGCCGCCAGATCCACTTGCAACGCATCGCCGCCACAGTGCAACACATGACCGCGCTGTTGGAAGATGTGCTGCTGATCGGTCGGGACGAGGCAGGCCGGCTGCAACCGACCCCCCAACCTGTGGATATCCTCGCCTTCTGCCAGGATCTGATCGAGGAGTTACAACTGGGCGTGGGCGCGCGCCATCAATTACAGCTCGACCTCAGCGGGTTGGGAGAACGCAAAAGCCTGCCGGCGCTGATCGACGAGCAGTTGCTGCGCCAGATCGTGGGCAATCTCCTCTCCAACGCCATCAAATATTCCTCCCCGGCCACCCTGGTGCGGCTGGTGGTGCAGCGCCGCGCCAATCAGATGATCTTCCAGGTGATCGATCAGGGCATCGGCATCCCCGCGACCGATCTGCCACACCTGTTCGAGCCTTTCCACCGCGCCGCCAACGTGGGCTCAGCCCCCGGCACCGGCCTGGGGCTGAACATCGTGCGCCGCGCTGCCACCCGCTGCGGCGGCGAGGTGACAGTGCAGAGCGCGGAAGGCCAGGGGACAACCTTCACAGTGACGCTGCCGCTGTATCCCCCCGCGCCGCCCCGGCAGGGCAACGCCGCCCCCCAGAGGCGGGCGCCATGAGGGCCAGCCGCGCCCGCGTGGTTCATCAATTATTAATGATTAATGATTAATGATTTAGTTATAGTAACAGTTCACCTAATGTGTCATTGCGAGCGCAGCGAAGCAATCTCCAAGGTGGCTCGTCAATTTTGTGGCTGTCAATCAGCGTTGGGGATCGCTTCGGGGCTATCGTCCCTCGCAATGACAAAATAAGGTGAATTGTTACCTTTAATCTTTAATCGTAACAGTTCACCTAATGTGTCATTGCGAGCGCAGCGAAGCAATCTCCAAGGTGGCTCGTCAATTTTGTGGCTGTCAATCAGCGTTGGGGATCACTTCGGGACTTTCGTCCTTCGCAATGACAAAATAAGGTGAATTGTTACCTTTAATCTTTAATCATAAATCATTTATCAAAGACAGATTGCGGTGAAATGAACCATGTCTCTTTAGCGGAGGCGGGCGGGCCGGGGGCAAATGTACCGCCGGTGGGAGTAGGAACTGTGGGAACTTGGGGGAAAGGGGGAGCGAAGGATCGGACGGGAGGCCAAAGAGCAGTTGACAAACCGCGGCGCCGGTTGTATGCTCCGGGTGTGACAAATGTAGAAATGCCGTAATGAACAATTCTGGAGATGTTGCTATGCGCCTGCTCAACCTGACATACGACGTTGAACTCCAGCCCGGTGAGAAACTGACCCTGCCGGCCGCACTGATCAACGCGGTGGATGCCGGACGTTGGCTGATTACGATACGACCCTATACCAGCGCAATCCTGTCCGCGCCCTCCATCCGTGACCATCGCGCCTTTCTGAACGGTTACGCGCCAGAAGACGAGGGGTTGTACGATGAATTGCCAACCCGGTGACTTCTGGGTGGCGGAAATCCCCTTCACAGACGGGAGTGGAGCCAAGCGGCGTCCCGTCCTTGTGCTGTGGCTAGATGGACAAGACGCGGTTGTAGCGGTCGTGACCTCGGCTGCGCCGCGCACGCCGACAGACGTATCGCTGGCTGATTGGCAGAGGAGCGGTTTGCGTGTTGCCTCCACCGTGCGCCTATCTCGCCTGGATTGTGTGGAACAATCCTTGCTGATCTTCCGACTGGGTCAGGTTTCCAAGGCCGATGCCAGACGCCTACGAGAGACCTGGACCGCACACATCAGCCTGCAATTCTGATTCGCCCCCTCACACACCCGCCGCAGGATATTCGTCTGCACCGGGGAAACACTGACCAGCATATCGAATGGGCGGTGGGCGGTGTGTCCGGATGACGCAAGGGGTGCTGGACAGGCTCAAGGCACGGGAAAATAGGCCACCGGCAGAGTGACCGGATGGCCGCCCATCGTTTCCAGACTATCTACGGTGTGCACACCGGCCCAGGCGCTGGCAGGGCTTGGCTGAGCAGTCACCAATCATGAATCATTTATCAAGGACAGACTGCGGTGAAATGAACCAGGCCAGCCGCGCCCGCGCTATTCCCGCACCCGCGCCAGCGTCAGCGCGCCCGCGGCCATCAGCCCGGCAGCCAAAGCCCACACCCAGCCGAAATCCTGGCCCGACCAATCGAGCAGCAGCCCGGCCACCTGCGGCCCTGCCGCGGCTGCGGCCGATGTCACCGTGTAATACAGCCCCGTGAACAGGCCGGCGCTGCCCTCGCCCCCCACCTGATAGAGCAGAGGAAAAAGGTTGATGATGATCAGCGCCCAGGCCGCGCCCGCGGGCACCAGCAACCCCATGAGCATGGCCTCGCTCTGCACCCACAGCCCCGCGGCAAAGAGCAAGGCCAGCGCCAGCATGCCCGCCGCCATGGCCGGACGATGTCCCAGCCGCGCCCCCAGAAAGCCCGCGGGCAGGGCGCTGGTCAGCAATGCCCCCGCAAACACCGCCAGAATGAAGGGCAGCCGCTCCGGCGCCACGCCCAGGGCATAACGACCAAAGGAACTGACCCAGGTTTCCAGGATGTTGAAGCCGCTGAAGCTGAAAAACGCCGCCAACAACACCAGCGCCGCCGCCCGATCCTGGCCGCGAGCCATGCCCAGCAGCCGCCGCCACACCCCACCCACGCCCACGCCGGCGGAACTGCCCCACGAGCGCCGCTCGTGCACCAGCAAGGCAAAGACCAGGGCGCTGGCCACCAACAGCAGCCCGCCCAAGCGGTAGGGCAGGGCCGCGTCACGGGCCGCGAGCAGGCCGCTGCCCACCAACGCCGCCAGCACCCCCAACCCACCCAGCAGATTGATCAGACCGCTGGCCTTGGCCCGCTCTGCCGGCGCGAACAGATCGCCCAGCAGGGCCAGCCCCGGCGCCCGCAGCAACGACAGGGCCAGATTGGCCGCCAGGATCACCGCCAGCAGCCCGGCCAGCGTCCGCATCTGCGGGATGGCTGCGAAAAAGAGCGCGGCCACGGGCGCGGCGGCCAGCACCCAGGGCTTGCGCCGGCCCCAGCGCGTCCAGGTGTGGTCGGAGCGGGCGCCGGCCCACGCCGGCAGGAACATATTCAGCACATTGTCCCAGGCCATGACAAACCCCACCAGCCCCGCGCTCAGACCCAGATCGCGCAGCAGCAGCGGCGTGTAGGTGTTGTAAACCGGGCTGACCGCGGTGACGCCGAAATAGCCCAGGCCCAAGATCAGCCCAAACGTCCAGGGCAGCCGCCGTGTGCTCATCATGCCACGTGACAGAGGCAGCCCTTCAGGTACGCCGCCTCAGGAAAGGTGAGCAACACCGGGTGATCCACGGCCTGCGAAAACTGCCGGAGGATGCGCGCCTCCCGGCCCGCGTCCAGCGCCGCCGCGAACAGGATCTTCTGGAAGAGATCGCGGTCGATCAGGCCGGAGCAGGAGAAAGTGGCCAGCAGACCGCCCGGACGCAACAGGCGCATGGCTAGCCAGTTGATATCTTTGTAACCGCGGGCCGCGCGATCGATCTGCCCGCGGCTGGACGCGAATTTGGGAGGATCGAGGATGATCAGGTCGAACCGGCGGCCCCCGGCCTGCGGATCGGCGTCGCGCCAGACGCGCAACTGCGTGAACACATCGGCCTGCATCAAGGCCCAGCGTTCAGGGCCAAAGCCGTTCAGGGCCAGATTGCGCGCGGCCAGATCCAGCGCCTCGGCGCTGGCATCCAGATTCAGCACATGCCGGGCGCCCGCGGCCAGAGCATAGACGCTGAACGCGCCGGTGTAGCTGAAGGCATTCAGCACCTCGGCCCCGGCGCAATAGGGCGCCAGATCGGCCCGGTTGCCGGCCTGATCGAGATAGAACCCGGTCTTCTGTCCCCCGGCCAGATCCACGAGGAAGCGATGGCCCTGCTCGTCGATCAGCGCCGGCTCGGCCGGGGGCTGGCCGTAGAGCGCGCCCGCGGCCGGGGGCAAGCCCTCCTTGCCGCGCATCGGATCATCCCGCTCCACGATGCTGGCCGGTTGCAGCAGGTCGACAAGATGGCGCACGGTCTCGGCCTTGCGCGCCTCGGCCCCGGCGGTGAGGGCTTGCAGCACGAGATGCGGGCCGTAGCGATCGACGATCAGGCCGGGCAGGCCGTCGCTTTCGGCAAAAACCAGGCGGCAGGCGCCGACTTCGGCAAACGCCGCGGGCAAAAGCTGGCGGCGGCGGGCGATGCTGGCAGCCAGCCGCGCCCGCCAAAAAGCCTCATCCGGCCACGCCTGCTCCCAACTGATCGCCCGCGCCCGGATCTGCGAGTGGGGGTTGAACTCGGCCCAGGCCAGCCAGGCGCCATCCGCGGCGTGCACGGCCACGATCTCGCCGGGGGCTGGCTGGCCCTGCACCCGCTGGATGGCGCCGCTGAAGATCCAGGGGTGGCGCTGGCGCAGCGGCTTCTCCTTGCCGGGGCGCAGATGCAGGCGTGCGCTCATTCCACGCCCTCCTCGACCCGCTGCACGTGCAAGGCCCAGGCGGCCGTAGCCTGCGCGGGCAGGCGGCAGGCCTCGGCCGCGCGGCAGCCCACCAGCCAGAGGATGCAATCCGCGGCGTCGACCAGCAGCGGCCAGGCCGCGCGGGCGGGGCGGGGCAGTTTCAGCTCAGTCATCAGGTCGGTGATGGCCTTGCTGCCGGCAAGGCCGAACGGTTGCATGCGGTCGCCGGGCTGTCGCGGGCGCAGGTGCAAGGGCTGGGCCACATCCAGCGGCAGCCAGAGGCGCTGCGGGTCAGCCACGGGGGCGGGCCGGGGCCAGGCCACGCCGCGGGCCACAAGCCGCCAGCCTCCACCCAAGTCGGCTGCGCCGGGCAGGGGCAGGGGCAGGGCCGCGGCGATCTGCGGGTGCGTCAGGGGCGGGGGGGCCGCGGCGATCTCCAGCCACTCGTACAGCAGCCGGGCCGAGAGGCCAGCGACCAGGGGATACGGCCCGCCGCTGCGGCATGTCGGGTCTGCGGCCAACAGGTCGAGCAGGGCCTCGGTGTGGGCCCAATTGAGATCGCGCAGGTCGGGGCGGAGATGCAGGATCGCCCGTCTGAGCAGGGCGCGCTGATCGCCAAGGGGCAGGCTGCGAAAGGCCGCCAGACGTAGCCGCGCCCAGCCGGGGCCGCTCTCGGCCAGATCGGCCCACAAGCGGCGGCGGCGCTGGCGCAGGATTTCGTAATCGCCGGCCAGGGCGGCGGCGGTGCGGCCCAGGGTGGCGGTGAGACGGGGGTTGCTCTGCCGCAGCAGGGGCAAGACGGTGTGGCGGAGGTGGTTGCGGAAGAGGGTGGTGTCGGCGTTGCTGGCATCGAAACGGGGCTGCAGGCCCTGCGCCTGGCAATAGGCGAGGATGGCGCTGCGTTCGGTGGCCAGCCAGGGGCGGACGAGGCGCAGATCTTCGCCGGCGCAGCGCTGGGCGGGGGGGAGCGCGGGCAGGCGCAGGGCGGCGAATGGGGTGGCGGGCAACATGCCGCGCAGCCCGGCCAGGCCGCTGCCGCGCAGCAGGTGCATCAGCACGGTCTCGGCCTGATCATCGGCGGTGTGGCCTACGGCGATGATCCCCGCGCCCAGGTGGATGGCGGTGCGGGCCAGGAAGGCGTAGCGGGCCTGCCGCGCCGCCTCTTCGAGGGAGACGCCGGGCTGGGCGGCGATGGCGGCCACATCGGCGCGGGCGAGGGTGCAGCCCAGTCCCCAGGCGCTGGCGGCCTCGGCCACGAACAGGGCTTCCGCCTCGGCCTCTGGGCGCAGGCCATGATGCAGATACGCGGCGTGCAGATGCCAGCCATGCTCCGGGGCCAGTCGCGCCAGCGCGTGCAGCAGGGCCAGCGAATCAGGCCCGCCGCTGACGCCGACCACGACGCTGGCGCCCGCCGGGATGAGGCCGTGGCGGTGGATGAACTGGCGCAGTTCGGAGAGGATGGACATGCCGGGGATTATACACGACCGGCGGCTGCGGCGTCATCCCCGCCCCCGCGCCCCCCGGCGTGACGAAGGACGAAAGACGAAGGATCGCGTTTTCGTCCTTCGTCCTTCGTCTATCGTCTATCGTCCACCGTCCACCATCCACCGTCTAATTCAAGTCGATCTTCCAAACCCCGGCCGCGGCCCCGCGATCGCCGGCGATCAACCAGTTCCGGGCCGGCCAATAGGATAAGGTGATCAACTGGTGGTCGGAGGCGGCGATCACATCCCACTTGCGCAGGTTGGAGGTGGCATAGACGTTGCCCTTGTTGCCGAGGGCATACAGGCTGCCATTGGCGGCGACGCTCCAGTTGTAGCTCCAATCACGGATGGTGAAGCTCAGGCGCAGCGCTCGCATACGGCCGCTGCTATCGATGACCAGCAGGCCCCTGCTGTCGGCGGACACGGCCAGGAGGGAATCGCCAAAGATGAGCAAGCGGGAGCGGCAGTTGACCTGGCGGCTGAGACGCTGCCAACCGCTCTGCGGATCGAAAACAGTCAGGCCGCAGGCGCCGTTGACATCGCCCCAGATGGCATAGAGCCGGCCCTGAAAGCCGCTGACATCGTAGGTGCGGTAATCGCCGATGCCATCAGCAGCATCGGCGATGCGTTCCCAGGAAGCGCCCATGTCGCTGCTGCGGTAGATCGCGCCCAGCCAGGTGGCGTTATCGCCGGCGTGGGCGCTGGTCGCGGCATACAACTGGCCGGCGCTGCCATCGAACCACAGGCCCCAGGTGTGAAGGACGTGGGGCAGGTTGCGATATTTGATCGTGGCCCCGCTGGGGATGTCGTGGCGATAGACGTTGCCCGCGTCCCACCCATCGCCACAGCAGGGGTCGACGCCGGGGATGAACAGGGTGTTTCCGGCCATTTCCATATCGATAAAGCCCTGCTCGGTGGGCCGGTACAGGGCGGAGAGGGACTGACCGTCGAACCGGGCCAGCAGCGCGCCATCACTTTCGGCCGGACGGGCGGCGCCAAACCCCAAATAGAGGGCGTCGCCTGCCGGGGCAATGGCATACGCGCCAAAATAGGTGGGATCGGGCGCATATCCGGTCGCTTGCCGGAACCAGGCGGCGTAATCCGCTCCCTCCAGCAACGGCTCCACCGGGTAAGGCGCGGCTCTTCCCTTGCCGGCCTGGACAGGAGAGAAGGGCAGGAGGAGAAGCAATGCCAACAGAAAGGTCAGTTGGGGAACCGGGCCCAAAAGGCCGGCAGCGCGACGAGATTGCATGTTTGGCTCCGATGTCGTTGTCATGAGGGGGTAGAGGGGAAGCAGCAGGCAGAAAGCCGGCTGCCTTCATTGCCCACCAGCCTAGCGAAAAAAGCCCCCATGCACACCGGGCATGTAGCCAAGGCCGGCCCTGGCCGAAGGAGAGTGCGGCCGCGCCAGCCAGCCAGGACAAGACCCTGGACAAAAGTCCGGCAACCCGGCCAAGTTTTGTTCGGCCAACCGGCCAGTTGACAGCCGGATGGCGCAACCGCCGCCGCGCGATTAGCGCGCGCCGCCCTCCCCCGCCGGGGGCGTGAACACCAGGGCCTTGCCCCGCTTGCCGGCCAGGGCCAGCCATCCCGCCTGCCGCAACGTGTACGTCATCTTCCCCGCCAGCGGCAGGGGGCAGCCCAACCGCTGCGCCAGATCGCGGTTGCTGAAAGGATCGGGCAGCGTGGCCGGCAACAGGGCCAGATAATCGGCCGGTGCCTGCAAGCGCTGGCTGCCCTGCACCGCCAACAGCCGCCGGTCGGCGATGCTCCATCCCCGCCGCCGCCAACTGCCGCGGCCATCCTGCCGCCACACCTCTTCCATCTCCACCCACACGATTTCGATAGCCAAATGGCTATGTGAAAGCAACTCCGGCAGAGACACCAGCTCCCGAAACACGTCCTCCACCCGCGCCCGTTTGGGCGATTTGCGCCGCGCCAACACCTCCCCCTCGGCCGATGTCCGCACAATCCACTTGGCCACGGGCAGGGGATAGAGCACCCGCACCTGATGCCGGGGCAGCAACTGCGCCAGCTTGGACCGCAGCCCGGCAAAATTCCCTGTCTGCACCTCGATCAGCAAATCTTCTCGCTTTATGTCAATTACATACCCGGAAACCACCGCTTCCAGGGCGTCGCCGGGCTGCGCGTACCAGGCCACCAGCGCCGCGTGCAGGGAAGATTCGGCCAGGGTGCCGATGCCGCCGCGGGCGCCGTTCATCTGCTGCCTCCTGCCCGCGGGCGCGCCGGGGGCGTCGCCAGGGCCACCGCGGCCAGGGTCAGCCCCGCGCCCAGCCACTGCGCCGGCCCCAACCGTTCGGCCAGCAACAGATAGGCGAAGAGGGCGGCGAAGGCCACCTCGATGGTGCTCAGGATCGAGGCGGTGCTGGCGGGCAGCAGGCGCAGGCCCGCGGTGTACAGCCCGAATCCGGCCAGGGTGGGCAGAAACAGGAACGCGGCAAAGGCCGCAGCCACTGCCGGCGTCAGGCGCCAACTGCCAGAGGCTGCCGCGGCAAAAGGGGCCAGGGCCAGGGCCGCAAACCCAAACATGTAGAGCAGCAAAGTCCAGGGACTGTACACGCCGGCAAACCGCTTGGCCAGGAGAATGTAGACGCTGATCGCCAGCGCCGATCCCAAGCCCACCGCCAGGCCGGGCAGCGTCACCTGCATGGCCGGCAGCCTGCCGGGCAGGGCGATGAGGGCCACGCCGGTCAGGGCCAGGGCCATGGCCGCCAGCTTGCGCCCGGTCAGCGGCTCCCGCCACAGGGCCCAGGCGGACGCGGTCACCACCAGGGGCGCGGTGTATTGGAAGATGGTGGCCAGCGAGACCCCGTTCAGCAGGATGGAGAAGTTCCACAGCGTGTGGAAAAAGCCGATGCCTACGCCGCCCATCAGCGCCAGCCAGGGCAGATGCGCCCGCTGCACGCGCAGCAGGCCGGGCCGGGTGCAGGCCAGCGTCACGAACAGGATCAGAAAAGTCAGCAGATCGCGGGCAAAAGCCAGTTGCACCGCTGAAAGATCGCTGCCGCGCAGGATCCAGGTCGTCCACAACCCGGCGGTGCCCCACACACAGGCGGCGGCGAGCACCAAGAGCACCCCCCTGATCCGGGCCGGCGTCATCGGGATCGCCTGCTCCACCCCCACAGTCCGCGGAGCCGTTGGCTCCACAGCCCGCGGCTCCGCTGGCCCCACAGCCCGCGGCTCCGCTGGCCCCACAGCCCGCGGCTCCGCTGGCCCCACAGCCCGCGGCGGCGGCGGCGGGCGCGCGCTTCCAGCCGCGCCAACTCGGCCGCGCGGGCGTCATCCGGGGGATAGGCCTGCGCTCGCGCCAGCCCTTTCGCCACCAAAGCGCCATTCACCCAGGTGCGGCCCACATAAACGTGCCGCAACAGCCGCCCGTAGCGGTCACGATCGCTCTGCTCTCGCAGCAGCAGCACCCGCCGGCCGGCGACCAACCGGGTGTTGACGTCATGCGCCCGCTGCGCCCAGCGCCATTCGGGATGGTTGGGGTCTTGGTTTTCGGGCGCATCGATGCCCAGATAACGCACCTCGCGGCCATCCACCAGCCGGATGCTGTCGCCATCGAGGGCCTTTTCCACCAGCGCGCGCTCGCGGTGGGCGGACAAGCGTAACAGACGGCGGAGCCAGGGGAGGAAACGCATCGGGGGATGGGGGAGGGGGGAGGGGGGCAGTATTCAGTATTCAGTATTCAGTATTCAGTGGTCGGGGGGCCGGGGCAGTATAGTACAGAGGGATGAGCAGTGCCAAGATGCATTGGAGGTCAGTATTCAGTATTCAGTGGTCAGTGGTCGGTGTCCAGGGAGGCGAGGGAGATCAAGCGGTCGGAGCGCTGCGAGCGCTCCGACCGCTGGTTCACTGCCTCATCCCATCCCCGGATCGGCCTGCGCCAGCAGGGGCAGCCACAGTCGCCAGCGCTGGTACGCAGGATCCCGAGCGCTCCGACCGCTGGTTCACTGCCTCATCCCATCCCCGGATCGG
>JAANMW010001146.1_pt1 | contig 28958 bp, 22 predicted proteins | sample 7279671 | NCBI WGS metagenome assembly JAANMW01 (sample SAMN14094541, study PRJNA606508) | bioreactor metagenome | isolation source: A lab-scale SPAN reactor treating ammonium-rich wastewater day 247 | place: Ireland: Galway | collected 2017-09-19 | reverse complement strand
GGCAATGGACACGATGCCGGTCGCCATGACCATGCCAAAGTTGGCGGGCGACATAGCCGCCAAAGCGGGGCGCCAAGCGGGCATGGTGGGTGGAGCAAGCGCAGGGGTCACGGTGGGGGCCATAAGCAAGTGAGCGCCATCATCCTAGAAAAGGCAGTTGACCGCTTTATTTCTTTTGCCAAGCCGCATGAAAGCTATCGTTGATGGCTTCGATGGTGTTCACCTGATGGGTGAGAGCGTTATGCACCCGCCAGCACTGCGCTCAGGGCACCATGCGGCGTTGTTCCTCTTTGCGGGCAGGAGCCCGCCGCGTCGTCTCGTCTTGCCTGGCTCCCAGGTCACGGCACTGGCGGGCTCATCCAACTGCCGTTTCTAGGATCATAAAACGAGCCCCAATGACTGTCGCGTTTGATATGTGTTTTTGGAATGACTTTACAAACAAATATTCGTTTGAGTTTTAAAGCATGCTCCGCACAATGGTGCCATTCCCGTTTTTATAGCGCCCTGCGCGCTCTGCCCGCCATGAAAATTCGCCTCCTTTTTGCCAGCCTTGCCCTGGGTGCCAGCTCGCTTGCCTCTGCGCAAAATGCACTGCTCAACGTGTCCTACGACGTGGCGCGTGAGTTTTACAAGGACTACAACACCGCTTTCGTGGCTCACTACAAAAAAACGACGGGCCAGGACGTAAAGGTGGACCAGTCGCACGCAGGCTCCAGCGCCCAGGCGCGCGCCGTGAACGACGGCCTGGCCGCCGACGTGGTGACCATGAACACCACCACCGATGTGCAGTTTCTGGCCGACAACGGCGTGGTGGCCAAGGACTGGGCCCAGAAATTCCCGCACGACGCTTCGCCCACTACCTCGACCATGTTGTTCCTGGTGCGCAACGGCAACCCCAAGGGTATCAAGGACTGGGACGACCTGACCAAGCCCGGCGTGCAGGTCATCGTGGTCAACCCCAAGACCGGCGGCAATGGCCGCTATGCCTATCTGGCCGCGTGGGGCGCCGTGCGCGAAAAGGGCGGCACCGAGGCGCAGGCGGCCGAATTTGTGGGCAAGCTCTACAAGAACGTGCCGGTGCTGGCCAAGGGCGGGCGTGATGCCACGGCCACCTTCCTGCAGCGCAACATTGGTGATGTGTTGATCACGTTTGAGTCGGAAGTGGTGTCGGTCGAGCGCGAGTTTGGCAAGGGCAAGGTCGACGTGGTGTACCCCTCGGTCAGCGTAGTGGCTGAAAACCCCGTGGCTGTGGTGGAGCGCACCGTCGCCAAAAAGGGCACGGCGCAGCTGGCCAAGGCCTACCTGGACTATCTGTACTCGGAAGAGGCGCAGGAGATCGCGGCCAAACACGCCATTCGCCCGCGCTCGGAAGCCGTGCTCAAGAAGTACGCCAGCACCTTCAAACCACTCAAGCAGTTCACCGTGGCCAAGTATTTCGGCAGCCTGACCGAAGCGCAGAAAGTGCATTTCAACGACGGCGGCCAATTCGACAAGCTCTACACGCCGGGTGCCAAGTAATAGTGAGCACCCCTTGAGTCGCCTGCGGCGCCTTCCCCCTCTTTGCTTCGCTGCGCTCGCGGAGGGTGAACGCCACCAGTGCTGCGGGGCGGCGTTTGCATGGTGGCCGCTGGCCTGGGGTGCGCCAGTTTCCGTCGGCGGTGGGCAACGAATAAATTCCTATGAATGACAAGAGAGGCACTCGCAGGAGTGCCAAACGGGTGCTGCCCGGTTTCGGTCTGACGCTGGGTTACACCCTGTTTTATCTGAGCATCATCGTGCTCATCCCGCTGTCGGCGTTGGTGTTCAAAACCTTCACGCTCACCTGGGACCAGTTCTGGACAGCCATCAGCGCGCCGCGCGTGCTGGCCTCGTACCGGCTCACGTTTGGCGCGTCGTTCATCGCCGCTGTGGTGAATCTGTTTTTCGGGCTGCTGATCGCCTGGGTACTGGTGCGCTACCAGTTTCCGGGCAAAAAAATCATGGATGCGCTGGTGGACTTGCCGTTTGCCTTGCCCACGGCGGTGGCCGGTATCTCGCTGACCGCTTTGCTGGCGGGCAATGGCTGGGTGGGGCAGTACCTGGAGCCCATGGGCATTCAACTCGCGTTCAAGCCTGCCGGTATCGTCATCGCGCTGATTTTCATTGGCTTGCCCTTTGTGGTGCGCACCGTGCAGCCCGTGCTCGAAGACGCCGAAAAAGAACTGGAAGAAGCCGCCACCTGTCTGGGCGCCACGCGCTGGCAGACCTTTACCAAGGTCATCCTGCCCTCGATCACCCCGGCCTTGCTCACGGGCTTTGCCATGGCGTTCGCGCGGGCGGTGGGTGAATACGGGTCGGTCATTTTCATCGCGGGCAACATGCCCATGGTGTCCGAGATCACGCCCCTCATCATCATCGGCAAGCTCGAGCAATACGACTATGCGGGTGCCACGGCGGTTGCGGTGGTGATGCTGATGATTTCGTTTGTATTGCTGCTTGTCATCAATGCGCTGCAGGCCTGGCAGCGCCGAAAAGCATGAAACACCCCCTGAATCGCTTCGCGCCGTCCCCCTCTCCTTCGGGAGGGGGACGCACCCGGTGGCCTGGCAGAGCCCGTTCCACGGGTGCATTGGCCTGGGCCGCGTCTGCTCCAAGCACAACGTGCCATGGAACGCTGATATGAATACCCGCACTGTTCGCCGCGCACGCGCCGGCACCACCGAGGCACCCTGGGTGCGCTACACGTTGATCGCGGTGGCACTGCTTTTCATGCTGCTGTTTCTGGTGTTGCCGCTCGCGGCCGTGTTTGCCGAGGCACTGCGCAAGGGCTTTGGCGCCTACCTCGAAGGCCTGCGCGAGCCCGATGCCTGGTCGGCCATCAAGCTCACGCTGATCACCGCGCTCATCGCCGTGCCGCTGAACCTGGTGTTCGGTGTGGCGGCGGCCTGGTGCATCGCCAAGTACGAGTTCAAGGGCAAGGCCTTCCTGACCACGCTGGTGGACCTGCCGTTCTCGGTGTCGCCCGTGGTGGCGGGCCTGGTTTACGTGCTGATGTTCGGTGCCAACGGCTGGATCGGGCCGTGGCTGCAGGCGCATGACATCAAGATCATCTTTGCCGTGCCGGGCATCGTGCTGGCCACCGTGTTCGTGACCTTTCCGTTCATCGCGCGCGAGCTGATCCCGCTGATGCAGGCGCAGGGCAACGACGAGGAGCAGGCCGCCATCGTGCTCGGTGCCACGGGCTGGCAGACCTTCTGGTACGTGACGCTGCCCAACATCAAGTGGGGCCTGTTGTACGGGGTGATCCTGTGCAATGCGCGCGCCATGGGCGAGTTCGGCGCGGTGTCGGTGGTGTCGGGCCACATTCGCGGGCAGACCAACACCATTCCGCTGCATGTCGAAATCCTCTACAACGAATACCAATCCGTGGCCGCATTCGCCGCCGCCTCGCTGCTGGCGCTGCTGGCGCTGGTCACCCTGGTCATCAAGTCGATTGCCGAGTGGAAAAGCGAACAGGAATTGAAGGCAGCGGCCGAGTCGCCACCCGAGCGCCCCGCGCCCACCGTTGCAACGCCCGCGCGCTGAAGGAATAAAACAATGAGTATCGAAATCCGCAACGTCAGTAAACAGTTTGGCGATTTTCACGCCCTGCGCGATGTAAGCCTGGACATTGCGTCGGGCGAACTGATTGCACTGCTAGGGCCGTCCGGCTGCGGTAAAACCACGCTGCTGCGCATCATTGCAGGGCTGGAGACGGCCGATGCGGGCACCATCCATTTCAGCGGCGAAGACACCACCGACGTGCATGTGCGTGAGCGCAACGTGGGCTTCGTGTTCCAGCACTACGCCCTGTTCCGGCACATGACGGTGTTTGAGAACGTGGCGTTTGGCCTGCGCGTCAAGCCCCGCAGCGAGCGCCCCAGCGAAGCCCAGATCAAAACCAAAGTGATGGACCTGCTCAAGCTGGTGCAGCTCGACTGGCTGGCCGAGCGCCACCCGTCGCAGCTCTCGGGCGGCCAGCGCCAGCGCATTGCGCTGGCCCGCGCCCTGGCGGTGGAGCCCAAGGTGCTGCTGCTCGACGAGCCTTTTGGCGCACTCGACGCCAAGGTGCGCAAGGAACTGCGCCGCTGGCTGCGCCGCCTGCACGACGAGCTGCACGTCACCAGCATCTTTGTCACCCACGACCAGGAAGAGGCGCTGGAAGTGGCCGACCGCGTGGTGGTCATCAACCAGGGGCGTATTGAGCAAAGTGGCGCGCCCCAGCAGGTGTGGGACCACCCGGCCAGCCCGTTTGTGTATGGGTTTCTGGGCGATGTGAACCTCTTCCACGGCCGGGCACATGAAGGACAGGTGCACCTGCAGGGCATGCAGATGGATGCGCCTGAACACAGTGCGGCGCAAAACGCCCCCGCTTCTGCCTATGTGCGCCCCCATGACCTGGATGTGCAGCGCTACACGCCGGGCACCGGGCAGCCCCTGGGCATCGTTGCGCGGCTGGACCGCGCCATTGTGGTGGGGCCCATCGCACGGCTGGAACTTATTCCCGTGGTCGCCACCAAAGCAGCGGACAATGCGAGCCCTGAAGCCCTGATTGAAGCGCACATCCCCGCGCAGCAGTATCGGGAGATGGGTTTTTCTGAGGGGGATGAGCTGGTGGTGACGCCGCGCCGTGCGCGGGTTTTTCTGGACCAGGCCTCCGGTATCTAATGAAGCGCCCCAGGGCGCTGGACAAGGCGATGAATGATTGCAAACTGGTTTGATAACGCGCCCCGCCGGGTGCTGGCGCTGATCAGCGTGGCCTGTGTGGCCATGCTGGCTTTTGGCATGTACCTGCAGCATGTCGTAGGCCTGGAGCCCTGCCCGATGTGCATCGTACAGCGCTATGCTCTCATTTTGGTAGCTGTCTTCGCGGGTTTGGCAAGCCTTGGAGGCAAAAAAGGCTGGTGGATGTCGTTTGCCGTGCTGGCGGTGGTGTCCAGCGGTTTTGGCGCCTTTACCGCCGCGCGCCAGAGCTGGCTGCAGTGGTATCCGCCCGAGGTGGCCACATGCGGGCGCGACTTCTACGGCATGATCGAAAACTACCCCATCAGCCGGTCGATTCCCATGATTTTCCGCGGCTCGGGCGACTGCTCGGCCATTGACTGGACCTTCCTGGGCGGCTCCATTGCCAACTGGTCGTTCGTCTGGTTCGTGGTGTTCGGCCTCGCCATGCTGTGGCTGCTGGTGCGCGGTCTGCGTGCCGGCCGGGCCTGAATCCCCCCATGACGGCCATCGCCCAGCCTCTGCGCCTGCTGCTTCTGGGCGCCACGGGCGCGGTGGGCCGCGAAGTGCTGGCCCAGGCCCTGGCCGACTCCCGGGTGGCCCAGGTCATCGCTCCCACGCGCCGCCCGTTGGCAGCGCATGAAAAGCTGCTCAATCCCGTCACCGATTTTGCACAGCTGGATGCCACCGCGCCGTGGTGGCGGGCCGATGCCGTGGTTTGTGCGCTGGGCACCACGATCAAGGTGGCGGGCTCGCAACCAGCCTTTGCGGCCGTGGACCGCGACCTTGTCATCGACACCGCGCGGCTGGCCCGGCAGGCCGGTGCCACGCGGATGGCTCTCAACTCTTCGCTGGGGGCTAGTGCCCAGGGCAATTTCTACCTGCGCACCAAGGCGCAGGCCGAAGACGGCGTGCGTGCACTGGGCTACCCATCGCTCACCATCGTGCGGCCCTCGCTGATCAATGCCGACCGCGATGTGGCGCGGCCGGGTGAGGTGGCGGGCCTGTGGGTGGCGCGCGCGTTCGGGCCACTGGTGCCCCGGCGCTACCGGCCCGTGACAGCGCAGCGCATTGCGCAGGCGCTGCTCGACGGCGCATTGCAGGGCCTGCCCGGAGAACATCTGCTGGAATCTGAGCAGTTGTAACGGGCGGGGCGTTTGCCTCTAACATGGCAGCCAATCCAGCCTGCGGAGGCTGGCAATGAAGGCATCGCCATGGGCAAAACATCAGCAATGAACCTGTTCCGCCGCCTGGAGCAGCTCAACGGCATCGGCGCAGCGCTCTCGCGTGAGCGCGACATCGAACGGTTGCTGGAAAACATCCTCGAAGCGGCCAAAACCCTGACCGGCGCTGATGGCGGCACCCTCTACAGCGTGACGGACGACCACACGGCCCTGCATTTCGAGATCATGCGCACGGATTCCCTGGGCATTCGCCAGGGAGGCACCACAGGGCAGTGCATTGCCTTGCCTGACCTGCCCCTGCGCCATGCCGACGGTTCGCCCAACGATGCCCTGGTGGCGGCGCATTCGGCCCTGCACGACCGTACGGTGAACATTGCCGACGCCTATGCCGAGGAGGGATTCGACTTTTCTGGCACGCGCGCCTTTGACCAGCGCACGGGCTATCGTTCGCAGTCGTTTCTGACCGTGCCCATGAAAAACCACGACGGCGAGCTCATTGGCGTACTGCAGTTACTCAACGCCCTGGACCCGGAAACGGGGCAGGTGGTGGCTTTCTCGGAGGCCGACCAGAGCCTGACCGAATCGCTGGCCTCGCAGGCGGCTATTGCGCTGTCGAACCGGTTGCTCATTTCGCAGCTCGAACGTTTGTTCGAGTCTTTCGTCAAACTCATCAACATCGCCATCGACGAAAAGTCGCCCTACACCGGCGGGCATTGCGAGCGTGTACCCGCGCTCACCATGATGCTGGCCGAAGCCGCTGATGCCACGACCGAAGGGCCGCTGGCTGAGTTTCACATGACCGAGCGCGACCGCTACGAACTGCAGATGGCGGGCCTGTTGCACGATTGCGGCAAGATCACGACGCCGGTGCACGTGGTGGACAAGGCGACCAAGTTGCAGACCATTTATGACCGCATCGACCTGGTGGACACGCGCTTTGAGGTGCTCAAGCGTGATGCCGAGCTGGCAGCGCTGCGCGCACAACTGGCCCTGCGTCCGGTGGTGGATGCGGGGGCCGAAGCGGTGGCCCAGTCGAACCTGCAGCGCAAGCTGCAAAGTATCGAGGCCGATCGTGATTTTTTGCGGCGCTGCAACAAGGGCGTGGAGTCCATGCAGCCCGCCGACCAGTTGCGCGTGCGTGCCATCGGCATGCAGCGCCAGTGGCGCAATGTGGAGGGCGTGCAGACCACCTTTCTCACGGCCGAGGAAATGGAAAACCTCACCATTCGTGCAGGCACCCTCACACAGGCCGAGCGCGACACCATCAACTACCACATCGTCGCCACCATCAAGATGTTGGAGACACTGCCCTGGCCGCGGCACCTGAAAAACGTGCCCGAATATGCCGGGGGGCACCACGAGCGCATGGACGGCAAAGGTTACCCGCGCGGGTTGACGCGCGAGCAGATGTCGGTGCAGGCCCGCATGATGGGCATTGCCGATATTTTTGAGGCGCTGACCGCTGCAGACCGGCCCTACAAGAGCGGCATGAAGCTGTCGCAGGCACTCGGCATCATGGAGAAGATGGTCCACAACGGCCACATCGACCCCGATCTGTTCGAAGTGTTCGTGCGCGAACGCGTGTATCAGCGCTATGCCGAGCAATTTCTCGATCCGGCGCAGATCGATACCGTCAAAGGCATCGTGGCCTGATTCTGGGCCTCAGACGGTATCGGTCTGCATCGGCAAAGCGGGGTGCTGCGGCGGCTGCCGTCGGCGCGCTGCGCGCAGCTTGAGCCCCACGCGCCGCCAGCCGATCACGATGCCCGTCAGGCTCATGGCCACACCGCCCAGGCTCAGCACGATCAGCACGGTGTCCCACAGCGGGCGCAGGGTGATCAGGGGCAGCCAGTCCCAGCTGTGCAGCATGCCGAACAGCCAGCGGGACAGGCGGCGGTGGCTGTCGATGCGGCTGAGCACCGCGCCGGTGTGCGGGTCCACATGCACCCAGCTGGCCTGCGCATCGGCAAACACCGCGCGCAGCACGGGCAGCGGCTTGTCGGCGCCGCCGCCCATGGTGTGGGCATCGCGGGTGTAGTAGTAGGTGTCATAAGCCCGCAGCGTGTCGATGCGCTCCACCGGAGCTGGCAGCAGGCGGGCCACGGCGGCTTCCAGTTCACCCGGAGCCCAGGCGTGGATGCGGGCCGTTGCGGCGTCGAGCAGTACGGTGCGCACGCCCGGGGCCGTGGCCTGTACCAGCGTGTGGCCGGCCGTGCGCGTCCAGCGCAGTTCGCGCACGCTGGCCGGGGCTGCGGCCAGCAGGGCCTGAACGCTGGCGGTTTGCCCGGGCAGTACCAGCGGCCCGCCGTGCATGGTCTCGGCCTGCAGCGGCGCGGCACCGCTGTCGAAAATGCGCCAGGGGTTCATCGACATCAGTCCGCTGAAGATCCAGGTGAAGGTGATGGCCGCGAACAGCAGACCCGCGATGTGGTGCCAGCGCATCATGGCGCCAGGGTAGGGCGAGCGGGTGCCGTTGCGGTAGGTGCCGGAAAAGCGCCAGCGCATCACGCCGACCACGGTGCCCAGCACGGTGACCGTGATGCCCAGGATGGACAGCCAGTTCACGATATCGGTCCAGTAGGCATTGAAGGCATTGCCCCGGAAAGGGTAGAGCCAGTGGATCCAGGCGCCGGCGTAGTTCCAGATGCGCTCGGTGCGCGTGGCGTCGCGCACCACCTCGCCGGTCTTGGCGGAGATGTAGAGCACCGTGCCCTGCGCGTCGTCCAGCCGCACGCGGTGCAGCGGCCGGTGGGCATCGAGCGCGCGCGAGTGGGTGAAGGCATCTTCGTCCACCGCGCCTTCATGGGTGGCCGTGACGCCCGTGCCTGCATAGGCGGCGGCGCTGGCCAGGGCGTGCGCAGCATCCACGCCGGTGAGCACCGCGCCGGTGGTGGCGTCGATGACCATGGCGCTGGGGCGGGGGGCGCGGGCATTCTTGGGGCGTGCGCCTGGCGCCTCGTGCGCGAACGTGGCCAGGTACACGGCACGGCCCGCGCTGGCCACGGCCAGGCGAAGGTCTTGCAGCGGGCCGTGCAGCCCGGCCGCTGCCAGCGCCTGCGCGGGCTCCAGCGCCACCGGGGAGGCGCGCAGGGCCGGTAGGTGTTCCAGCCGCTCGGCCGGTGTGAGCTTGGGGTAGCCCACGTACATCATCACCACGCCCGAGATGAACCACATGGCGAAGAAGGCGCACAGCAGCACGCCCAGCCAGCGGTGGATCAGGAATAACCAGCGTTTGGCATGCACCATGGCGGCCTCCGGTTCCTTAGAAGGCGACGTGCAGCGTCACGTCGGCCGTGCGCGGTGCGCCCAGGTAGGCCTGGCTGCCCAGGTTGGCGGCGTACACGCGGTCGGTGGCGTTGCGCAGGCGGCCGGTGAGCGTGCTGGTCTTGTTGATCTTCCAGGCCAGGCCCAGGTCCAGCAGCGTGTAGGCCGACTGCCACTGCGTGTTGGCCGCGTTGGCATAGACCTTGCCCACATGGCGCACGCCTGCGCTGGCCTGGAGCTGGGGCGTGATGGCGTAGCCCACCCACAGGTTGGCCACCGTGGCCGGGGTGTTGGTGGGCGTTTTGCCTGCCAGCGACACACCGCCCTGCATGAAGTTCTCGTAGCGCGCATCCACGTGCGTCAGGTTGGCCTGCAACTGCCAGCGCGGCGACGGGCGTAGGCCCACCGACAGTTCGGCGCCCTGGGACGATTGCTCGCCCACCAACAGGGTGACCCCTGGATTGTTTGGGTCCTGCGTGGCGATGTTGCGCCGCGTGATCTGGTAGAGCGCCAGCGTGGCCGTGCCCTTGCCATCCCAGAAGTCGATCTTGCTGCCCACCTCGGCCTGGCGGCCGGTGGTCAGCTCGCTGTTGTTCATCACGTCGGCGAACGACGCCGTGGACAGGATGCCGGATGGGGGATCGGCGGCGGTGGAATACTGTGCGTAGAGGTTGGCGCCCGGCGCGATGTCCCAGACCACGCCGATGCGACCCGTGGTGGGGCTGTAGCTTCGGCTGTAGGTGGCGGGCATGGCGGCCGTGACGGCGCGGCGGTTGGTCAGGTCCAGGTCGATGCGTTCGTGCCGCAGGGCGGTGATGAGGTTGAAGCGCGGCGCGACGGCGGTGCGGTTTTCCAGGTACAGCGCGGTGGTGGTGACCTTGTTGTTGCGGTCGGGCTGGAAGCCGGGCGCCATGCCGGAGATGTTGAAGAAATTCTCCGTGGTGAATTGGTAGGGATCGACGGTGCTCACCGTGCCTGCCAGGCTGTTGGGGAAGCGCGTCTGCCGGTTCACGCTCACGTCCAGGCCAAAGGCCCAGTCGCTTTGGCGGCCGGCGATGCTGCTCTTGTAGGTGCCATCGATGCGGTCGCCCACCACCTCGTGGTCATGGCGTTGCAAAAATGCAGCGGAGCGGATGACCTGGGTGTTGCTGGCGTTGAAGCGGTAGGTCTCGACGTTGCGGTAGTCGCGCAGCGCGTCGTAGACATAGAACGTGTTGCGCAGCTCCAGCGCATCCGAGGCGCGCCACTGCGTGACCGAGCGCAGCCACTGCACGCGCTGGGCGTACAGGCCATCGGCGCTGTTGTAGTTGGCGAAGCGCGTGCGCGGATCGATGCGCAGCGCGCCCGCCACCGGGTTGAGCAACGGCGTGCCCCAGTAGGGGCGGTCGACATGCTCGTTCTGGTACTCGTAGGCCAGCGTGTGGGTGAGGCCGCTGCCCAGGTCGGACAGCAGCGAGGTGGCCAGTTGCGTGGAGCGCGATTGCATGCCTTCCACCCAGTGGCCAGCATCGCGGTGGTTCAGGTCGATGCGCGCGAAATGCTGCGGACCGGCCGCGTTGTCGTTGCCGACAATGCGCCGGTTCAGGCCCAGCGAGACTTCCTTAAGGCTGTTCTGGCCCAGGCGCAGCTGGCCTTCGGTGAAATCGTACCGCTCGGCCGTCTTGGTGATGTAGTTGATCGAGCCGCCCACGGCGCCCGAGCCGAACAGAAAGCTCGACGGGCCGCCAATGGCCTCGACCCGGTCGTAGATCCAGCTGTCCACCGGGCGTGCGGCGATCGAATACTGCACGCTGATGCCGTTGAACATCTGGCCGATGGAGCCACTACCAAAGCCCCGGTAGCTCACGCCGATGCTGCCCGGCGCGTTGTGCGCGGTCACTCCCGGAATGGCGCGCAGGATTTCCTGCGTGTCCTGGGCGCCGCGGGCCTCGATGGTGGCGCGGTCCACCACGGTGACGGAGGCGGGCGTTTCGCGGGGTGTTAGCCCCAGGCGGCTGCCGGTTTCGACCGGGGTGTCGAGGTTGAGGCGGCCATTGGGCGCGGGTGCGGTGTCAACCACCTGCACCGATTGCAGGGTGGGCGTATCGGTCGAGGGGGTCTGTGCTGTGACCGCCAGGGGCGCGAAGGCCAGGCCTGCCAGCAGGCTGGCGTACAGCGGGGACGGGGTGAACGAAGAGGCGTGGGCGCGCAGGGCGGCCACACGGGTGGGGACGATGGAACGGATCATGAAAACGCTCTCTGACGGATGGCTCGGAGGCATGCCATGGCGCCGGGCGCGCCTGTCCCGGGAGGGCAAGGCGGCATACGGGTCGTGGGCATGCAGGCCGACCGCCGCGCGCAGGGCGTGGCGGGTGGGCCGGAGGGGCGAGGGTCAGGAGAGTGCGGGGGGGCCGCGCGCCGGCAACGGCGCGGCGGTGGCGGCCGCAATGCGTGCGGCCGCTATGGGCTGCAGCGCGTGGGCCAGGGGCAGGGGAGGAATCACGCTGCCGGTGGCAACCACCGGTGGCCCGCCGACGGGGGAGCACAGCGGACAGTCCATGCCTGCGCGGCCCATTTTTTCCGCGGTGCCGTCATCGCTCTGCATCATCAGCATGAGGGTGCCGGTGCTGGAGCAGATGATCTGGATGGGCTGCGGGTGCACGATGGGCGCGGCGATGGCCACACCCAGCGACGCCATGAACCATGCCAGCACCCACAGGCGCAGCGCAACAAAAGTTCTTGGCATCTTCATGTTTGCCATCATACCTGCCTACGCCCCGGATGCGGCCTGCCGTGCTGGGCGACGCACGCCTGTTCAGGGGCGGTGATGAGATTTTTTTGCTATTTAGTTGATAGCTTCTGGCGCTTTCTGGTAATGGGCTATACCCTGAAAGCGCTCAAAGTTTTTTGACCAGCACCTGGCTGCGCCGATCCCAGTTGTATTTGCGTTTGCGGGCCTCGGGCAGCCAGTCGGGGTCTACCTGCACGAAACCGCGCTTGATGAACCAGTGCATGGTGCGCGTGGTGAGCACGAAGATGCTGGACAGGCCCATGGCGCGCGCGCGCTGCTCGATGCGCTTCATCACCTTTTCTCCGTCGCCCTGGCCCTGGCTTTGCGGTGACACGGTCAGCGCTGCCATCTCGGCGGTCTTGGCTTCGGGGTAGGGGTAGAGGGCGGCGCAGGCAAAAATGACGCCATCGTGCTCGATGATGGTGTAGTGGTCGGCATCGCGCTCGATCTCGGTGCGGTCGCGCTTGACCAGGGTGCCGTCTTTCTCAAAGGGCTCGATCAATTGCAGGATGCCGCCCACATCGTCGGCGGTGGCTTCGCGCAGGCTCTCGAGCTTTTCGTCGATGACCATGGTGCCAATGCCATCGTGCACATACACCTCCAGCAGCAGGGCGCCGTCGGTGGCAAAGGGCAGGATATGGCTGCGCTCCACGCCAGCTTTGCAGGCCCGCACGCAGTGTTGCAGGTAAAAACCGGTGTCGGTGGGCTGGTGGGGCGACGAAATTTGGGCGAGCAGGGCTTCGGCGGCCGCCAGCGGCAGCTCGGTGTCGATAGGGTTGTCTTCGCTGGCCGGTGCGTCGTGCTGGATGCGGATACCCGGAATTTCGGTGAGAAAAATCAGCTTGTCTGCCTGCAGCTCGCTGGCGACGCTGGTGGCCACTTCTTCCATGTTCAGGTTGAAGGCCTCGCCGGTTGGCGAAAAACCAAACGGCGACAGCAGCACCAGCGCGCCCATGTCCAGCGAGCGCATGATGCCCGCGACATCCACCTTGCGCACGAGGCCCGTGTGCTTGAAATCCACGCCATCGACGATACCCACGGGCCGGGCAGTGAGGAAATTGCCCGAGATAACCCGCACCGTGGAACCCGCCATGGGTGTGTTGGGCAGCCCCTGGCTGAAGGCGGCTTCGATCTCGTAGCGCAGCTGGCCTGCGGCCTCTTGCGCGCAGTCCAGTGCCACGGAATCGGTGATGCGCATGCCATGGGAGTAGCGGGCTGCATGTCCTTTGGCTTGCAATTGTTCGTTGACCTGGGGGCGAAAACCGTGCACCAGCACGATGCGCACTCCCATGCTCTGGATCAATGCCAGGTCCTGCACGATGCCGGGCAGCTTGCCCGCGGCAATGGCCTCGCCCGCAATACCCACCACGAAGGTCTTGCCCCGGTGCATGTGGATGTAGGGTGCCACCGACCGGAACCAGGGGACGAAAGTGAAATTGAAAACGGTGGACATGCGGCAGTGTGGGCGGTCAGAAGGGTGAAAAACATCCGACGGAGCGCCGGTGCGCGATTTTCACCGAATTTGACGGAGCCTAGGACGGTGTTGGATTTGCACCCGGCAAGTCCGAGGTCTGACAGCCTCCCCGTCAGGCCGCCATGGCGATCGCTCAGGCCGGCCCGGTGCACGGGGCCAGTATGTCCAGCTTGCCGTCCAGTGCCGTGGTGCCGACACGCGCCAGCCCCAGCATGGTGTGGAACAGATTGTCGTGCGACCAGGGCTGTGCGGCCTGGCCTTTCAGGCATTCCAGGCGCAAGCCTTGTGTTTGCTGCAGTGACTTGGAAGCCCATGCCAGCATGGGTACATGCGTTTGTTCTGTCGGGGCCATCCGGTACGGCATGCCGTGTAGGTACAGGCCCTTCTCGCCCAGCGATTCACCGTGGTCCGACACATAGACCAGCGCGGTGGGGCGCTGCAGGGTCTGCAGCCAGCGCACCATTTGGGCCAGCAGGTGGTCGGTATTGCGCAGCGAGTTGTCGTAGGCGTTCTGGAGCTGTTCCGGTGGGCATTCCTGCAGCGCATTGCTGGTGCATTCGGGCTGGAAGAGTTTCATGGCAGGGGGCGAGCGCTTGTAGTACGCCGGGCCGTGGCTGCCCATCTGGTGCATGACCACCACGGTGCCCCGGGCGCGGCGCTCGGGGTCGAGCCGGGCCAGTTCATCGGGCAAGGTGCGCAGCATGGCTTCGTCGAAGCATTCACCGTCTGGGCAGATGTCGGGCAGATTCAGGTTGCGCGTATCGGTATGGGGAATGCGGTCGCATACGCCCTTGCAGCCCGACTGGTTGTCGAGCCACAGCACGGCCAGGCCGGCGCGCTGCAGCACATCCAGCAGGTTTTCCTGGTGGCTGTCGGCGCCTTCAAAGCGCTCTCGCCCCTGAGAGGAAAACATGCAGGGCAAGGAGGTTTGTGTGTTGGTGCCGCAGGAGCTGACGTTGGAGAAATACACCAGATCACCCTCGGCCTGCAGTTGCTTGAGCTGGGGCGTGGTGTCGCGCGCGTAACCACCCAGGCCAAAATTGGCCGCGCGTGCGGTCTCGCCCACCACCAAAACGATCAGGGGCGATGTGTCGACCGAGTTGCCCGGTGCCGTAAGGTGCGCATCCATACCGATAGGTTCCAGCACTTGCTGGGCCTGTGCGGCACGGCCTACCGATACCCGCGCCACGGCATACACCGAATTGAACGGGTTGATCATGTAGCGCAGCGTTTTGTGGTTGCGCATGAGAGAGGCCACGTCCTGGAACGACATCCACAGCATGGCAACTGCCACCAGCAGGCCCAGCAACCCCACGCCGAGCTGCTGCAGCACCAGCCGTCCGGCGCCCACGCGGCGCACGGGCTGGCGCCACCACCAGATGCCGGGCAACACCGCGCCCAGGGCCAAGGTCACCACCAAAGGCCAGGACAAGAGGTCCATCGCCTCGCCCATGTCGGTCTGGACCACGTTGGTGAGCATGGTGGGATCGATCACGATGCCGTAGCTGGACATGAAGTAGCTGCTGGATGCCGTGATGAGCAACAGCGCAATGCCTGCCGGCTTGAGCCAGCGCGGCCAGAGGAACAGCCCCAGCAGCAGCACGGTGGCGGCCAGCACCACCAGTACCAGAGAACCCAGGGTAATGACGGCCTGCAGTCCATGGGTTTCCGGAAGCCTCCAGAGGGCCTTCCACAGCGGGAGGTTGCCCACAGTGGCCAGCCACAGGGACAGGATCAGGAGCAGGGCAGTGGGGTGCCAAGGGGCGCGGTTGGTAGGGGACATCAGGCTGGCAGGGGGAATCGGAGTCGGAAATCCAAGGATTCTTGCCAACCCGCCTTATCCGAGTATTAACCGGCCCACGACAAGGTGAAGCGGTGGTTCGTCGCAGGTGTGCCCGGCGTGTGTTCCAGCGCGATGCCTTGCGCGTCGGCCATGCGCTGCACCAGGTTCAGACCCACGCCCATGCCGGGGTTGGCGCTGGCGTGCGCGCCATCGCGTGCACCGTTGTCGCTTACCGACAGCGAGCAGCGGCCATGCGGGGTCTGCGCCACGCGCACTTCAACCAGGGTGCCTGGGGGGGTGTGGCGCAAGGCGTTGTCGACCAGGTTGCGCAGTATCAGTTCGACCATCGTGGCGTGGCCTTGAACCTGCACGGGACGGGACGGCGCATCCAGTGCCAGTTCCTGGTGGCGCTCGTAGGCCAGGGGAGCATGGTCGGCCAGAACCCGCTGCGCTACGGCGCACAGATCTACCGTCTCCGTGGCCAGGGCTTCCAGGCTTTGGGCGCGCGCCAGGTCCAGCAACTGGCCCAGGATATGCCCCGCGCGCAGGGCGTCCTGCTCAATGGTCTGCAGTGCCTGTGCGCGGTCGGCAGGGTTGTCCGCTTCGCGCGCCCGCCGGGCCTGCAGCAGCATGGCGGTCAGCGGGGTGCGCAACTCGTGCGCCACGTCTGATGTGAAGCGCCGTTCGCGCTGCAATTGCAACTGCTGGCGCTGCACCAGGGTGTTGATGGCGTCCACCGCGTAGGCCAGTTCCCGAAAAGGTTGTTGCTCGGGCAGGGTTTGCCCGGCGTCCAGGTCCAGCGCGGCAATCTGGTCAGACATGCGTTCGAGCGGCAGCAGGCCCCGGCGGATGGCCCAGGCCATCAGCAGGGCCACCAGCGGCAGCAGCACCAGCGAGGGCCGAACGATGTCTTCGGCCAAGTCGGTGCCCAGGTGCTGGCGCCAGCCCATTTCGGTCAGCACGGCCACCCGGCGCGCTGTGGTGGCGTCTGCGGGAGCATCGGCGACAAAGACCCGCCATGTGGATGCCGGGCGGGAGGGGTCCAGCACCAGTGTGTGGTGGCCTTGGGCCAGGTTGGCTGGCAGCAGGGCAGCAATGCCATGGGTGTCCCACACCACGCGCTCGTCTTCCCAGACCACCAGGCGCAGCTCGGGCGCGTAGACCGTGGCGTAGGGGCTTCTCGTGGGAAGGGGGGCGGACTGTGGCGGGGCTTTGAGCAGCCGGGCAGCGGGGTGCAGCAGCGGTTCTGCAACGGAAACCAGGTGGCCGTCCAGGATTTCGTCGGCTTCGTCCAGCCCGGTGTAGTAAGCCACGGCGGCCAGCGCCAGCCAGACAATGGCCAGCGTCAGCAGGGCCCAGGTCCACAGATAGCGCCGCAGCAGGCGCGGCGAGGGGGAGGGCCGTGGCTTCATGGCGTCGCCTTCTGCGGGGTAGCGTCGTTGTCCGGGCGCGGCACAAAGTAGCCTACGCCCCGCACGGTTTGCAGCAACTCGTTGCCCAGCTTGCGGCGCAGGTGGTGGATATGGACTTCCAGGGCGTTGCTCTCCAGGGCGTCATCAAAGCCGTACAGGGCTTCTTCCAGCCGCTGGCGGGTGAGCACCTTGCCGCTGGCGCGCAGCAGGGCCAGCAGCAGGGCAAATTCCTTGGCGCGCAAGGGCACCAGCGTGCCATTACGGTGCACGGTGTGCGCTGCCGGGTTCACCACCAGGTCGCCGTGCACCAGCAAGGGGGATGCCCGGCCCTCGCTGCGGCGCAGGGCCACGCGCATGCGCGCCAGCAGTTCTTCGGGGGCAAAGGGTTTGACGAGGTAGTCGTCTGCGCCCTCGTCCAGCCCGGTGACACGGTCGGTGAGGGCGTCGCGGGCGGTCATGATGAGCACGGGCAGCATGCGCCCCTCCTGGCGCAGGCTGCGCAGCCAGTCGATGCCGTCGCCGTCGGGCAGGCCCAGGTCGAGCAGCACCATGTCGAACGATTCGGTGCGCAGGGCCGTACCGGCGCGGGCCAGGCTGTCGCAAATGTCCACGGCATAACCGGCACCCCTCAAGGTGGCGGCCAGGCCGCTGGCAATGCCTGCGTCGTCCTCGACGATCAGAATTCGCATCCGTGTTCCCCGTGCTGTGTTTGCGGGTGGATTGTCTCGCACGCAGGCGAATCTGCGGGCGGTGGGCCCTGCGCTATCGATAATGGCGGGCTATGTCTTTTTCTGATGCGCCCCCACCGGCCCCTGCTCGCCCCTTCGTCCTGGAGTTTCCGGAGTCTTTGCCTGTTTCGGGGCGGCGCGACGAGATCATGGCGGCCCTGCAGGCCCACCAGGTCATCATCGTGTGTGGTGAAACCGGCTCGGGCAAGACCACGCAACTGCCCAAGCTGGCGCTGGCCATGGGCAGGGGGCGCGCCAATGCACGCCCGGGCGAGCGTGGGCAATTCATTGGCCATACCCAGCCGCGCCGCATTGCGGCCAGCAGCGTGGCCAAGCGCATTGCCCAAGAGCTCAAGACAACGCTGGGCGAAGTGGTGGGCTACAAGGTGCGTTTTCAGGACCGCCTGAGCCAGGGTGCCTCGGTCAAGCTGATGACGGACGGCATTTTGCTGGCCGAGACGCAGACCGACCCGCTCCTCAAGGCCTACGACACGATCATCATCGACGAGGCGCACGAGCGCAGTCTGAACATCGATTTTCTGCTCGGCTACATCCGCCAGATACTGCCGCGTCGGCCCGATTTGAAAGTGGTGGTGACGTCTGCCACCATCGACGCCGACCGGTTTGCCAAACACTTTGAAAGTAAGAACGGCCCGGCGCCCGTCATGCTGGTTTCTGGCCGCATGTTTCCGGTGGAGCAGCGCTGGCGTCCGTTCGAGGAGTCACGTGACTATGGCCTGAATGAGGCGATTGCCGATGGCGTGGACGAGCTGTGGCAAGGCAATGCGGCCGGAGACATATTGGTTTTCCTGCCTGGCGAGCGCGAAATTCGCGAGGCGGCGGACCATTTGCGCAAGCACCTCGCGCACAACCCGGTCACGCGCAATGCCGAAGTGCTGCCGCTGTTCGCGCGCCTCTCGCAGGCCGAGCAAGACCGCATTTTTGACGGCCACACGGGGCGGCGCATCATCCTGGCCACCAACGTGGCCGAGACCTCGCTCACGGTGCCGGGCATCCGCTACGTGATCGACTCGGGCACCGCGCGGGTCAAGCGCTACAGCCTGCGCAGCAAGGTCGAGCAATTGCTGGTCGAGCCCATCAGCCAGGCGGCGGCCAACCAGCGCGCCGGGCGCTGCGGGCGCGTGGCCAGCGGCATCTGCATTCGCCTGTACGACGAAAAAGACTTTGCCGGGCGGCCGCGCTTTACCGACCCGGAAATTTTGCGTTCATCGCTGGCCGGCGTCATCCTGCGCATGAAGTCGCTGCGCCTGGGCGACGTGGCGCAGTTCCCGTTTATCGACGCGCCCTCGGGCCGTGCGATTGCCGATGGTTACCAGTTGCTGCACGAGCTGGGCGCCGTGGACGAGTACAACGAGTTGACCGCCATGGGCAGTGCGCTGGCGCGCCTGCCGGTGGACCCGCGCGTGGGCCGCATGATTCTGGAAGCGCGCGAGCGCGGCGCCTTGAATGAGGTCCTGGTGATTGCCAGTGCACTCAGTCTGCAGGACGTGCGTGACCGTCCTATGGAAGCACAGCAGCTGGCCGACCAGCAGCACGCCAAGTTTGACGACGAAAAGAGCGAATTCAGTGGGTATCTGACGCTATGGAACTGGCTGCAGCAGGCGCGCGGCGGCAGCATGCCCACACTGGCTTCGGCCCGCGTGCAACAGGTGCAGGCGCGCAAAAAAGCGCCCAACCAGGCGTTCTTGCCGGTGGCGCAGCGCGCCTCGGGCGCCCAGCCACAGCCTGCACTGCCGTCGGCGCTTGCAGATGCCGCACCCACCCACAAGCTCAGCAACCGCCAGTATGAGCAGTTGTTGCGGCAGAACTTCATCAACGTGCGCCGCGTGCGCGAGTGGCGCGACGTGCACAGCCAATTGCTCACCGTGGTGGCCGAGCACCGATGGGAGCCCAATCCCCAGCCTGCGAGCTATGAGGAACTGCACAAATCCATGCTCGCAGGCCTGCTGGGCAACCTCGGCTTCAAGCCGGAAGAAGAGGATGTGTACCTCGGCGCGCGCGGCATCAAGTTCCACCGCCACCCCGGCGCGCACCTGCGCAAGAAGCCCGGCCGCTGGATCGTCTGCGCCGAACTGGTGGAGACCACCCGCTTGTTCGGGCGAGGCATTGCCAACATCGACCCGCAATGGCTGGAGGAGGTGGGCGCGCACCTGCTGAAGAAGCAATTGCTCGATCCGCACTGGGAGAAAAAAGCCGCAGAGGTCGTCGCCTTCGAGCGCGCCACGCTCTACGGCCTGGTGGTCTACAGCGGGCGGCGCAAGCCTTTCGACAAGGTGGACCCGCACGCTGCGCGCGAGATGTTTATCCGCCAGGCGCTGGTGGCGGGCGATGTCCTGCCCGACTGGGCCAAACGCCTGCCGTTCCTGGCTGCCAACGAAAAACTCATCGCCAAGGTGGAGGAGCTTGAGCACAAGTCGCGCCGCCAGGACGTGTTGGTGGACGAAGAACTCATCTTCGCCTTCTACGACCAGCAGGTTCCGCAGGACATCACCAATGGCCGCGCCTTTGAGCACTGGTACCGGCAGGAAGTGGCCAAGCGCCCCGAGCTGCTGCGCCTCACCCGCGATGAGCTCATGCGCCATGAGGCGGCGGGCATCACCACCGCCGCCTTCCCCAAAATGATCCGCCTGGGCGGCGTGGACTGCCAGGCGAGCTACCTGCACAAGCCGGGCGATGCGCGCGACGGCGTCACGGTGACGGTGCCGCTGTTTGTGCTCAACCAGGTGAGCGAAGAGCGCTGTGAATGGCTGGTGCCCGGCATGCTCAAGGACAAAATCCAGGCGCTGCTCAAAAGCCTGCCGCAGCGCCCGCGCAGCCGCTTTGTGCCGCTGCCCGAATCGGCTGCGCGCCTGGCCGAGCTGCTGGGCACGCCCGACCGCATCGGGCACGTCGGCCTGGTGGACGCGCTGCTCAAACAGGTGCGCGATGAAACATCGCTCGATGTGAAGCGCGCCGACTTCAAACTCGACATGCTGAGCACGCACCTGTTCATGAACCTGTGCGTGGTGGACGAGCACGGCCGCCAGCTCGGCCAGGGCCGCAACTTGGGCGCGCTCAAGGCCGAGTGGGGCGCCAAGGCACGCGGGGCCTTCCAGGCGCTGGCGGGGCTCAAGTTGAGCAGCAACGCTCAAGAAGCCAAAAAATTAGAGACAAATGAGCCTCCAGCGCTTACTGGTCAAGCGCAAGCAGCTATCAAAAGCAAAGCAAAACCTGCGGTGCCCACGGTACACGCCGAGGCGCGCTATACCCATTGGATCTTTGGCGAGCTGCCCGAGTTGATGGAAATCGGCCGGGGCGGGCAGCAGCTCATCGGCTTTCCTGCGCTCATTGACGCGGGTGATGCCGTCACCATCGAAGTGTTCGACGAGCCCGCGCTGGCCGCTACCAAGCACCGTGCCGGGCTACGCCGCCTTTTTGCACTGCAAATCAAAGACGCCCTCAAGTACCTGGAAAAGAACATTCCCGACCTGCAAAAGATGGCCGTGGCCTACATACCGCTGGGCACGCAGGAGGAGCTGCGCAGCCAGATCCTCGACGTGGCGATGGACCGCGCGTTTTTGCTGGAGCCCTTGCCCACCAATGCGGAACAGTTCGAGCGCCGCGTGCAGGAAGGGCGCGGGCGCCTCACCTTGATTGCCAACGAAGTGGCGCGTCTGGCGGGCACCATCCTTATCGAATACGCAGCAGCAGCGCGCAAGATCAAGGACACCAAGATTGCGCCCGATTCTGTGCAGGACGCACAACAGCAATTGCAACGCCTGGTGCCGAAAAACTTTTTGACAGCCGCGCCCTGGCCGCAGCTGGCGCACTTTGCCCGCTACCTCAAGGCCATCACCGCACGCCTGGACAAACTGCGCGCCGACCCAGCCCGCGACGCCGCCAAGCTGATGGAGCTGCGCCCACACGAGCAGCGCTACTGGCGCCTGGTGGCCGAACGCAAAGGCCAGGTGGATGCGCGCATGCAGGAGTTGCGCTGGCTGCTGGAAGAACTGCGCGTGAGCTTTTTTGCGCAGGAGCTGCGCACCCCGCAGCCTGTCAGCGTGAAAAGACTCGACAAGCTCTGGGTGCAGATCAGCAACTGACTTTACGGAGCCGAAAACCAAGGGCGTGCAAGCGAGGGACGGAACCGGATTTGACCCTGGTGACAGCGTTGCTGCATTTGCAATGAGAATTATTCTCATTTAATATCTGACCTGTCCTTTCTACAGCAGGCCAGCACCATGCGCTCCATCCCTATCCTTTCGCCCGCAACCACGGTCCCGCAAGAGCATGTGGTGCTCTGCCGCGCCTATGGCGCTGCGCAGGAGCGCTGCAGTCGCATCATGGCGCAGCAACAGGCCGAAATTGAGGGTCTGCAGGCCCAGGTGCTGCGCCTGCGGGCGGCTGTGGTGGTGCGCGATACGGCGCTGGCGGTAGAGCGGGAGCGGGCAGCGCAGCGTACGCTCGAAGCGGTTGCGCCCAAAGCCGCACAACCCCACCCCACAGCACTGCCGTTGAAGGCGCGCATGCGTGCCTGGCAATGGCTGCAGCCCTGGTGGCGCCAGGGGGGCGCTGCGCCGGAGCCCGCCAGGGATGCCTTGGGTGTGGGCCAGCGGCGGGCGCGTCTGGCAGCGACGGAACTGCTGGGCTGCCAGGGGAGTTGGCTAGGCCCGGGTGTCGATTGGCCTGGGTAGGAGGCTGTCGGACTTGGAAATCGTTGGCTGCAAATCGGCCGCAGCGGTCCATTTTTGGCTTCGCCGCTCTTCGAGAACACCGTTTTTTTGCCCCATAGCCGGGCTATGGGGCGGCAAATCCGGCAAAAACTGTCCTCGCTGGGGCCGATTTTGGTGAAACCTTTGGTTTTCGCTTTCAACGCTCCAAGTCCGACAGCCTCCTAGCGCGGCCTTCCACAGCACACCAGCCATGCTGGCGCCAAACAATGCCAGCAGTACGCCCAGGTGCGGCAGCACATCGGCCAATGGGGCGCCCAGTTGGTTCAACCGCAGTGAGGCCTGCACGCCCGCCGTGCTGGGCAGCAGCCAGCGCAACCATTGCAGCGGCAGCGGCAGCGCTTGCACCGGCCACGAAAATCCCGCCATGAAAGCCATTGGCAAGGTGGTAAACAGCAGCACCTGCAGCGCGCGCTCGCGGTTGCCCATCCACAGGCCCAGCAGCATGCCCAGAGCGGCGTTGGTGGGCACGTAGCACAGCAGCAGCACCAGCGCACCCCAGGGGTTGCCGCCGCGCGGGTAGTCTTGCCAGATGAAGATCCAGCCGAAATACAGCAGGCCGCTGGCCATGCCCAGTGTGCACAGTGCCAGCAGGCGTGCCCACCAGGTGCCGGGGCTGGCGCGGTGCTGCCCCTTCTCGACCCAGGTGCCGGTGAGCATGGCAGCGCCCATCAGCAGCGTCTGTTGCAGGATCAGCAGCGCCACGGCGGGTACCACATAGCTGCCATAGCCTTCGGTGGGGTTGAACAGCGCCACGGTGTGCAACTGCACCGGGTTGCGGCTGGCACGCGCCTGCACGACGCTCTGGCCGTGCGCCTGCAGCATGCGGATTTCCGCCGCCGCCGACGCCGTTCCCACGGCTTCGGCAAAGCCGCGTTGCACCGCCTTGTTGATGAGGGTGTAGGCACCGTTGCCTTCGACGTTGACCACGGCCGCTTCGCTGCGCAGCACCTTGCGCTGCAGGTCGGCGGGGAGCACGGCGTAGCCGCCAATGGCGCCGTTCCAGAGCGCCTCGCGTGCCTCTTGCTCGTTGCCCGTGACGAGGGTTACGGCGATGTTCGGGTCGGCCTGCGCCAGGCGCGTGATCTGGCGTGAGAGGCTGGAGTGGTCCAGATCCACCACGGCCACTGGCACTTGCGTGACCACTTCGGTGGCGTAGAACCAGGGGTAGAAAAAACCGTACAGCACGGGTGCGGCGACCAGAAGCAGCAGTACGCCCTTGTCGCGCACCACCACCGCCAGGGCATCGCGCCACGCCGCCAAGGCGCGGGTCCATAAATGGTTCATCAACGTTTCCCCCAGGTCTGTGGCTGGCCTAGCGCCGCCTGCAGCAAGGGCACGCACAGCAGCAGTGCCAGCACGGTGGCCAGCAGCAGCCCTGCCATGGTGCTTGCGCTGGCGGCAATGGGCGCGCCCATTTGCAGTTGCGCGGTTTGCAGGGCGATGTAGTGCGTGAACGGCATGGCCAGCGCCCAGGCCCGTGCGCTGGCCGGCATGGCCAGCAGCGGAAACGCCACGCCGCTGAAGGCAAATGCAGGTGCCGAGAAAAAGCCAACGCCCGAGAGCGCCATGCGCAGCGAGCGCGTCAGCGCCGCCAGCAGCGCGCCCAGCGCCACCGACAGGCCTACCAGCAGTGCCAGTGCTGCAGCCACCCAGGCGATGCTGCCACTGGGGTGCCAGCCGCGCCCCCAGGTCAACCCCACCAGGGACAGCAGGCCGACGAGCGTCAGGCTGAGCCAGGGCCAGAGCAGCTTGCCCAGCAGCGCGCCGGTGGTGCGGGCCGTGCTGGCGCTCTGCCCGAGCCAGTCGCCCAGGCTGCGGTCGCGTAACTCGCGGCCCACGGCCCAGGCACCGGCGGTCATGGCCAGGATGTGCAGCAGCGCGGGAATCAGCCCGGTCGCCAGAAACTGCTCATAGTTGCCCGCCACGTTGAACAGACCCACCAGTTGCGTGTGGATCGGGTCCATGGCCACCCGCGCGGCCTGTGCGGATTCGCCGCGCTTGGCGCGTGCAGACAACTCCACCCCGGCCGAAAGCGTGCCCACGGCCGCGCGCACATCGCGCTGGATCAGGCCCGAATGCGTGCCCAGCTGCGCGTTGTGCAAGAGCGTGACGTTGCCCACGTGGCCTTGTTTCACATCGCGCGCAAAGTCGCGTGGGATCACCACGACGGCGTAGATATCGGTGCTGCGCAGGGCGGCTTGCGCCTCCAGGCTGCCGCTGATCGGCCGCGCCACGTGCAGGCCGGGCGTTGCGTCCAGCATGCGGGTGAGCTGGCGCGAGAGGGTGGAATGGTCTTCGTCCTGCACGCCAATGGGCAGGCCGTGTGGCACACCGGCAGAAAAAATCCACCACAGCAGCGCAACGGCCAGCAGCGGTACCCAGGTGATCATGGCCAGATCCCAGGGGCTGCGGCGCAGGCGCCGCGCTTCACGCTGGGCACTGTGTACTATTGAATTCATAGCTGGTAGCGCTTATGGGTATTGCGCTAGAGGCCTATTTCTTATGTATTACTGACCAGGACGCTCATGCCGGGGCGTGCGCCCGGCAGGGCGGTCACGGGGCGGGCACGCACCTCGAAGGTGCGCACATCAAAGCCCTGGCCAGCGCGCGTGGCGCGCCAGGTGGCGAAGTCGGGCAGCGCGCTGTTGGCGTACACCTTGAAACGCACGGTCTGCTCGCCCAGGGCGGGCAGGGTGGCGTCAAATTCGGTGCCCACGGCAAAGCGTTGCAGGCGGTCTTCGCGCACGTTAAGCACCACCCACTGGTCTGACAGATCGACCACCGACACCACGGCCACGCCCTGGGGCGAGAGTTCGCCCACGCGCGCCAGCACCTTGGCCACTTCGCCGGCCACGGGACTTTTGAGCTCGGTCTCGGCCTGCGCGGCCTGCACTTCGGCGACCACGCCGGCCACCTGGCGGGCCTGGGCGGCGGCGGCGGCCTGGTCTTCGGGGCGGGCACCGGCGCGGGCCATGTCGTACTGCGCCTTGGCGGCCAGCGCCTGGTCGCGGCTGGCTTTGCGGTGGGCATCGGCCTCGTCGCGTTTTTGCGTGGCAATCAGGCCTTCACGGGCCAGGCCTTCAACGCGTTGGAACGAGGTGTCGGCCAACTCGGCGGCGGTCTGGGCGCGCAGCCAGGTCAGGCGCGCCATTTCGATCTCTTGCGGGCGTGCGCCGTGCTCGGCTTTGCGGGCCACGGCCTGGGCTGCGGCCTGGGCGGCCGTGGCCTGGGCCATCTTGGCGGCGACTTCGGGGCTGTCCAGGCGCACCAGCGGTGTGCCCACGGTGATCTGGTCGCCTTCTTTCACCAGCACCTGCGCAATGCGGGCGCTGAGTTTGGGGGCAATGTCGGCTTCGCGCGCTTCCATCTGGCCCTGGAACACTTCAGGTGCGGGCTGCCCTGCCTGCCACAGTCCATAACCCGTAAAGGCGGCAACAGCCAGGCCCAAGGTGACCGCTGCGGCGGTTTTTGTCTTTGCGTTCATCTCAATCCACCTTCACATCGGCTTGCGCCATGTAGTTTGCAAATTCATCCGACAGGCCGCTGCTCTCGAGCAGGGCGGCCAATGCCAGCACGTAGTCGTGGGCGGCCTGTGCGCGTTCGGTTTGCACCTTGGCGTTGTTCAGTTGTGCATCGATCAGGTCCAGCGTGGTGCTGGTGCCCTCGCGCAGGCCCGCTTCGCGCAGGCGCAGCACTTCGGCGGACAGGTCCACACCGGCCTGCTGCGCGAAATATTGGCGCCGCGCCTGCTCCAGCGCCAGCCAGTTTTTCTCGACCAGCAGGGCGATGTCGCTGCGCGCCTGGGCGCCGGTGCGCTCGGCCTGCTCGACCTGCGCCTGGGACGAAGCGGCCAGGGCTTTGCGGTCGATGGAATCCCACAGCGTCCAGCGCACGGCAATGCCGGCCACCCAGTCGGCGTTGCCGCTCTTGATCTGGCGCTGCCCAAAGGCAAACACTTGGGGGCGGCGCAGGGCCTCATCGGCGGCGTGCAACTGGCTGGCCTGCGCCTTTTTGGCGGCGATTTTTTCCAGGCCCGGGTGGCGGGCCAGTGCGGCGTCAATGAAGTAGTCCAGCGGCTGCACGGGTTGGCTGTTGACGAACAGTGGGCTGGTGGGTTGCACGCGCTCTTCGGCGCGGGCGGTGCGGGTCAGCGCGGTGGTGGCCAGGTCGGCATCGTCGCGCGCTTTGCGGGCATTCTTGCGGGCGTCTTCCAGGGCCGAGCGTGCTTGCAGGCGCTCGACCTTGGCAATCACGCCTGCGTCCAGCATTTTTTGCGCGGCCGCGTCGTGCTTTTCGATGCTCTGCAGCGCTGTTTCGCGCAGCACGGCTGCGCGGTCGGCCAGTTGGGCGCCAAAGTAACGCTGTACCAGCAGCGAGGCCAGTTCGTCGCTGACGCGCGCACTGTCGGCCTGGGCCTCGCGGGTGCGGGCATCGGCCAGGCCACGTGCGGCGTTGTCAATACCGCCCATGTAGAGTGGATAGACGGCATTGACTGAAGCCGTGACGTCCGTCTTGTGGCGGTTGAGCGTGTAGCTGGCGGGCAGGTGCGGCAGCTGCGCCACCATGCCTCCCAGCTGGGGCGGCAGCTGCGATGCGATGCCGGGCAGGGCCTGGCTCAGCGGGTTCAGGTCCACGTCGAGGTTGGCGTTGTAGGCATAGGCAGCGCCGGTCAGGCTGACACTCAGACCGCCCAGGTTTTCGACCGCGCGGCGCTGCCAGGCGGCGCTGTCCACGGCCTGGCGCGAGGCAGCGAGGCGGTCGGACGATGCTGCCATGTGCTGCAGTGCGGTGCCGAAGTCCATGGGGGCCGCGAGAGCGGGCTGGGCCAGCAGGCACAGCGCAGCGACGCTGGTGAGAAGGTGCGCACGGGGCGTGAGTTGCGATGTCATGGGTGGGCCGTTGGGCGGTGATTCAACGAGCGGTACTGACTAGTACCAAGCGACACGAATCATCGAAGAAAGTTGTGGTACTGTCAAGTACCGATTGTTCCGGGGAATGAAATGACCATGAACGCAGACTGCAACGATCCCACTGGGCACCGTGCCCGCCTGCTGGACGGCATGGCGCGCTCGCCGCTCGTCGCGTGGTTCGAAGAAGGAGAGGGGCCCTCGCACGTCTCGCTGCGTTCGCTACTGAGACGAAGCAGGGATCCGATGACGCGGGTTCGGGCGCTCGAGTGGGTGTGGAGGGAGAAGTATTCGGCGGCCTGCCTGGACAGGCTGTCGCAGCCGGGGCGGGCCGAGGAGGACGTGGTCATCGCCGCGAGGGGGCACCTGACGATCCGGCCGGCGCGAGCGAGACGGGTGAGGATGCTCCGGGTTCGCAGCGGGGCGATGCCCGCCCCGGAACGTGTGCCCGAGGCACGGCAACGTCTGGGCCTCGTCCGGTTGGCGCGGGCGCTGGGAGGCCCGGCGGGCGCGAGGGAGGATGCACTGCGCGTGCTGGCGTCGGACCCGAGCCCGCGGGTGAGGCACGCCGCGGTCCGCGCGATCGGCTCGACGGATCTCGCGGCGGCGTGTGAAGATGCAGATGGGCGTGTCGCCTCAGCGGCGTTTCTCCGGTGGTCGGCGTTGGGGTCGGGGAGGGAGATCCGCTCGCCCGCGCTGGCGCAGGCGAGGCATGGCGTGCTGGAGCGGCTCAGGCAGAGCGGGCACGGGCGCGTCCGAGCGTGGGCGGAGGAAGAGACCGCCGGTGAGTTCGAGCCTGCGCAAGCACGTTCGCGGCTCGTGGCTAGGTGGGGGCTGCGCGATGACAGGGAGGGCACGTTGGCGCGGGTCCGGGCCGGGCTGGGCTCGGGTGACCTGCGATTCCCGAGGCTGGCGCGGCTGCTCATGATCTCCGCGGAGTTGGAACGTGAGCTTGTCGCGGGATCGGGGCACCCTGATCCCCGGTTTGCCTCGGCGTGCGTATCGGCGCTGGGGGACGTGGACACTTCATCCGCGAGGCAGGCCCTGGAGCGTTGCGTGCGCCACGAGGATGGGCGCGTGGCATCCAATGCGATGGAGGCCCTGCACCGGTTCGTCCGGAGGACCGGGCAGGCAAGGTCGGCGGTCTCGATCGAGTTCAAGGATGACTCGAGGCATCGGGTCCGTGCGACGCTGCTCCGTGTGCTTGCGCTGGACGGTGAGGATGGCGTGGTGGTCGAGGCGCTCGGGTCGATGCTGCGCGACGAGCGAGGGGGCCATCGGCTCGCCGGCGCGTGGCTCGCGGAACGGCTCGCGTGCCCGGCGGCGCCACCCGCGTACGTTGCGAGATGGAATGAACTCGCGACCCGGGTCGGTGAACTCGCCAGGTCCGACGCCGACGAGCGCGTGCGGAGGCGAGCCGCGAGGTGCGGACGGCGGATGCTTTCGCACGTCCGATGGGTCTGGTCGCAGCGGGAAGGGGCGGCAGCATGACGGGTCCGATCGAGTTGCTTCCGCCGCCGCGGGTCCTCCGTCTGAGGGAAGAGGCGCCGGCGAGCGGGTTCGACTGGATGCCCGTGGCTCTTGCCGCGGCAATGGTGGTGGCGGTGATCGCGGGGAGACGCCGGCGGGGGCGAGGCGAGGAAGAACGAGCGTTTCGCAGGCTGGCGAGGCTGTCAGGGATCGGAAAGCAGGAGCGGGAGCGGCTCCGACGGGCGGCGGGGGAAGGGGGGATGCCGCCGGTCGCGTGGCTCATCTGCCGCGTGCTCGCGCGGACCGAGAGCGGGTGTGGCGACGAACGCGGTCGCACGGTGTGAGGAGGGCGGACGGGCGCAGCGGGGTGGGGGGATCAGGGGGTGCGACGGGCGCGCTTAGGCGGGTGGAGTTTGCCGTTGGAGCCCGCGCGTGAACGTGCCGACGAACGCCTTCGACGCCGAGTACAGCGCGGCGCCCGGTCCGCCGCCGC